>Ga0335076_10001275_pt1 | contig 24341 bp, 17 predicted proteins | sample Lox_Sample_25_FD_206717 | JGI IMG/M metagenome (GOLD analysis project Ga0335076, IMG submission 206717) | Soil microbial communities from Loxahatchee National Wildlife Refuge, Florida, United States - Lox_Sample_2.5 | ecosystem: Environmental > Terrestrial > Soil > Wetlands | place: USA... | reverse complement strand
CACCGAGGCCACCGCCCCGGCGCGCATGTGCTTGCCGTCCATGATGGCGGCGTCGAGCTCGGCGGCGCCGTCGCGCGTGAGCGCCGCGCCGTGGCCGGCGTTGAACAGCGGGTCGTCCTCGAGGATCCTCACCGCGGCGACGACCGCGTCCAGGCTCGAGCCGCCGCCATCGAGCACCGCATAGCCGGCATCGAGCGCGGCGGCGAGGCCGGCGCGGTAGCGCTCCTCGCGCTCGGCGGAGAGGCTGGCACGCGGCACGGCGCCGGCGCCGCCGTGGATGGCGATGGCATGCATGTGCTTAGTTCCTCACGCGGGCGCTTCAGGGCTGCTCGTCGCGGTACATGGCGATCTGGCGGCGGCCGAGGGCATCGCGCGCGCCGCGGAACATGCCGACGCTGTTGAAGTCCATGACGATCTCGCCCGCCGGATCGAGCGCGATCACGCCGCCCTCGCCGCCGCTGGCCTTGAGCTTCTCGTGGATCACCTCGTTGACCGCGTCGGCGAGCTTCAGGTGCTTGTAGGCCACCAGCGCGCAGATGTCATAGGCCACCACCTGGCGGATGAAGTACTCGCCCTCGCCGGTGCCGGAGACCGCGCAGCTGTCGTTGCTCGCGTAGGTGCCGGCGCCGATGAGCGGCGTGTCCCCGACCCGGCCCTTGTGCTTGTTGGTGAGCCCGCCGGTGGAGGTGGCGGCGGCGAGGTTGCCGGCGCGATCGAGCGCCACCGCCCCGACCGTGCCCTTGCCCGGGGGGGCGGGGGCGGCGGCGTGGCTCTCCTGCGCGCGCCGCTCCTCCTCGAGCTGGTCCATGCGCGCGCGGGTGCGGAAGTAGCCGCGCGGCACGAGCACCACGCCCTGCTCGAGCGCGAACTCCTCCGCGCCGTCACCGACCAGCAGCACGTGCGGGCTCCTCTCCATGACCAGCCGCGCGAGCTCGATGGGGTTCTTCACGTGCCGCACCGCGGCCACGGCGCCGGCGTGCGGGCCGCGGCCGTCCATGATCGCCGCGTCGAGCTCGGCGTCGCCGTCCTGGTTGAGCACCGCGCCGCGGCCGGCGTTGAACAGCGGGTCATCCTCGAGCATGCGCACGGCGGCCGTCACGGCATCGAGGCTCGAGCCGCCGCGCTCGAGGATGGCGTAGCCGGCATCGAGCGCCGCCGCCAGGCCGGCGCGGTAGGCGGCGGCCTTCTCGGGGGTCATCTGCGCCGGATCGATGACGCCGGCGCCGCCGTGGATGGCGATCGCCACCGGCGGGGGCGGCGGTGGGGCCGGGGGCGGCTTGGCGGCCTGGGCCGCGGCCGCGCCGAGCGCGCAGGCGAGGATGGCCACCAGCTTGGGACGCAACATCTTTACTCTCCCAGCGGCTATGATCGAGCCGCACCTGCCGGCACGCTGCGTGCATGCCACCTCAGGTTCGCTCCTCAAGTTCTGGTGGTGATCTTAAAGTGAAACCCGCCCCCTCGCAGCGGATCCGCAGCCTGCTGGTCGCCAACCGCGGCGAGATCGCCATCCGCGTGATGCGCGCCGCCAACGAGCTCGGGCTGCGCACGGTGGCGATCTACTCGCACGAGGACCGCTTCTCGCTGCACCGGACCAAGGCCGACGAGGCTTACCTCGTGGGCCGAGACAAGGGCGCGGTCGAGGCCTACCTCGACATCGCCGACATCCTGCGCATCGCGCGCGAGGCGCACGCCGATGCCATTCACCCCGGCTACGGCTTCCTCGCCGAGAACCCGCAGTTCGCCGAGGCCTGCGCCGCGGCGGGCGTGCTGTTCGTCGGCCCGCAGCCGCAGAGCATGCGCCTGCTCGGCAACAAGGTCGCGGCGCGCGAGCTCGCCGTCGCCGCCGGGGTCGCGGTGATGCCGGCGACCGGCCCGCTGCCGCGCGCGCTGCCGGAGTGCGCGCGGCTGGCCGCCGGCATCGGTTACCCGGTGATGCTCAAGGCGAGCTGGGGCGGGGGCGGGCGCGGCATGCGCGTGGTCGAGAGCGAGGCGCAGCTCGCCGAACTCTTGCCGGTGGCGCGGCGCGAGGCGCAGGCCGCCTTCGGCAACGACGAGGTGTACCTCGAGAAGCTGGTGCGGCGTGCGCGGCACGTCGAGGTGCAGGTGCTCGGCGACGAGCACGGCAACCTCGTGCACCTCTTCGAGCGCGACTGCACCGCGCAGCGGCGCAACCAGAAGGTGGTCGAGCGCGCCCCGGCGGTGTTCCTGTCCGGCTCGCAGCGCGCGGAGCTGTGCGCGCTCGCGCTCAGGATCGCGCGCGCCGCCGCCTACCGCAACGCCGGCACGGTCGAGTTCCTGCAGGACGCCGACAGCGGGCAGTTCTACTTCATCGAGGTGAACCCGCGCATCCAGGTCGAGCACACCGTCACCGAGTGCGCCACCGGCATCGATCTGGTGAAGGCGCAGATCCGCATCGCCGCCGGCGCGCGCATCGGCACCCCCGAGAGCGGCGTGCCGCCGCAGGAAGAGATCCGCATCAGCGCGCACGCGCTGCAGTGCCGCGTGACCACCGAGGACCCGGAGAACAGCTTCATTCCCGACTACGGCACCATCACCGCGTATCGCAGCCCGGCCGGTTTCGGGGTGCGCCTCGATGCGGGCACGGCCTACACCGGCGCCATCATCACGCGCTCCTACGACTCACTGCTGGTGAAGGTCACCGCCTGGTCGCCGACGCCCGAGGAAACCATCGCGCGCATGCACCGCGCGCTGTGGGAGTTCCGCATCCGCGGCGTGGTGACCAACCTGCGCTTCCTCGACCAGCTGATCACCCACCCGCGGTTCGCGCGCGGCGACTACACCACGCGCTTCATCGAGGAAACCCCGGAGCTCTTCTCCTGGCCGCGCAAGCGCGATCGCGCCAGCCGCATCCTCACCTTCATCGGCCACACCATCGTCAACGGCAATCCCGAGACCCGCGGCCGGCCGCGCCCGGCGGCCTTCACCCCGGCGCGCCTGCCGGCGCTCGAGCTGCCGGCGCCTGCGCCCGGGACGCGGCAGAAGCTCGCGGAGCTCGGACCTGCGGGCTTCGCCCGCTGGATGCTGGCGCAGGAGCGCGTGCTCATCACCGACACCAGCATGCGCGATGCCCACCAGTCGCTGCTCGCCACGCGGCTGCGCACGCGCGACATGCTGGCGATCGCCCCGTACTACGCCGCTCTGCTGCCGCAGCTGTTCTCGGTGGAATGCTGGGGCGGGGCGACCTTCGACGTCGCCCTGCGCTTCCTGCGCGAGGACCCGTGGCAGCGCCTGGCGAAGCTGCGTGAGGCGATGCCGAATCTCCTGCTGCAGATGCTGCTGCGCGCGGCGAACGCCGTCGGCTACGCCAACTACCCCGACAACGTGGTGCGCTTCTTCGTGGCGCGCGCCGCCGCCGGCGGCGTGGACCTGTTCCGCATCTTCGACTCGCTCAACTGGGTCGAGAACATGCGCGTGGCGATCGACGCGGTGCTCGAGAGCGGCAAGCTGTGCGAGGCGGCGATCTGCTACACCGGCAACCTGAGCGACCCGCGCGAGCGCAAGTACACCCTCGACTACTACCTCGGCCTGGGGCGCGAGCTCAAGGCCGCCGGCACCCACGTGCTCGGCATCAAGGACATGGCCGGGCTGTGCCGGCCGCGCGCCGCGTACCAGCTCGTCAAGGCGCTCAAGGACGAGGTGGGGCTGCCGGTGCACTTCCACACCCACGACACGAGCGGCATCGCCGCCGCCAGCGTGCTCGCGGCCGCCGCGGCCGGCGCGGATGCGGTGGATGGCGCGATCGACGCCCTGAGCGGGCTCACCTCGCAGCCGAACCTGGGCTCGATCATCGAGGCGCTGCGCTTCAGCGCGCGCGATCCGGGGATCGATCCGCAGCGGCTGCGCAGCATCTCGGCCTACTGGGAGCAGGTGCGCCGCTACTACGGCGCCTTCGAGAGCGACATGCGTGCCGGGGCCTCCGAGGTCTACGTCCACGGCATGCCGGGCGGGCAGTACACCAACCTGCGCGAGCAGGCGCGCGCACTGGGCATCGAGGATGCGCGCTGGCCGGAGGTCGCCGCGGCCTACGCCGACGTCAACGCGCTCTTCGGCGACATCGTCAAGGTCACCCCGACCTCCAAGGTGGTCGGCGACCTCGCACTGCTCATGGTGAGCTCGGGGATCAGCCGCGCGCAGGTGGAGGATCCTGACTTCGAGGTCGCCTTCCCCGAGTCGGTGGTGCAGCTGTTGCGCGGCGATCTCGGCCAGCCGCACGGCGGCTTCCCGCCGGCGCTGCAGAAGAAGGTCCTCAAGGGCGCGACGCCGCGCCGCGCGCGCCCCGGGGCGGACATGCCGCCGGTGGATCTCGCCGCCGAGCGCGCCCGCATCCAGCAGCAGCTGCCGCGGCCGGTGACCGACGAGGACCTCGCCTCCTATCTCATGTACCCGCGCGTGTGGCTCGACTATGCGCGCGACCGCGCGCTGTGGGGCGACCCGGCGATCCTGCCGACCCAGGTGTTCTTCTACGGCATGGAGCCGGGGCAGGAGATCAGCGTCGACCTCGAGCGCGGCAAGACGCTCATCGTGCGCTATCTCGCCGCGAGCGAGCCGCACCAGGACGGCACGCGCACGGTGTTCTTCGAGCTGAACGGCCAGCCGCGCTCGGTGCGCGTGACCGATGCCAGCCAGGCCGCCGCGCACCCGCCGGCGCGCAAGGCCGAGGCCGGCAATCCCGCGCACGTCGGCGCGCCGATGCCCGGGGTGGTGGCGAGCGTGGCGGTCGCGGCCGGGGCGCGCGTCGAGCGCGGGCAGCTGCTGCTCACGCTGGAGGCGATGAAGATGGAGACGGCGGTGCGCGCGCCCGAGGCCGGCGAGGTGCTCGAGGTGCTGGCGCGTCCGGCCGCCTCCGTGGACACGCGCGACCTGCTCCTGGTGCTGCGGCCCGGCGAGCCGCCCTAAGTGCAGGCGTCCTTGAGCGCGATCGCAGGATCCGCCAGGCGCGCCGGATCGGGCCGGGCGTGCGCGGCGATCAGCTTGCGCGCCGCCATCTGGTCGCGCGGCGCATTGATGCTGTCGATGGCGATCAGCTCCCCGGCGCGCAGGTAGCAGGCGCTGAAGGAGCCCGTCGCGGGCTCACCGCGCAGCACCACGCGGTCGTAGCCGTGATTCACGCCCACGATCACGAGCTTCAGGGCGAACTGGTCCGACCAGAACCACGGCAGCTTGTCGTGCGGCGTCGGCGTGCCGAGCAGGTTAAGGGCCACGGTCGTGCCCTGCTCGAAGGCGTTGTCGACCGATTCCAGGCGCAGGTGCCGCCCGTACTGGCGGTTCAGGTGACTGGCGCAGTCGCCGGCGGCGTAGATGGCCGCGTGCGCGGTGCGGCAATGGGCATCGGTGCGGATGCCGTTCTCGCACTCCAGGCCCGCCGCGCGCGCCAGCTCGTCCGAGGGCACGACGCCGACGCCGACCACCACCAGCTCGGCCGGGTGCTCGCGGCCGTCCTCGGTGAGCACGGCGCGCACGCGGCCGCTCGTCGCATCGGCGTGCAGCGCGCGCACCTGGGCGTTGCAGTGGATGGTGACGCCGGCGCGGCGGTGCTCGGCCTCGTAGAACGCCGAGACCTCCGGGCAGGTGACGCGGTTCATGACCCGCTCGGCCATCTCGAGCACCGTCACCTCGAGCCCGAGCTCGCGCGCGGTGGCGGCCACCTCGAGGCCGATGTAGCCGCCGCCGATGACCACCAGGCGCGCCCCGGGGCGGCACTCGGCGCGGATGCGGTCGACGTCGGCGATGGTGCGCAGCGTGTGCACGCCGGGGAGCTCGGCTCCCGGGACCGTGAGGCGGCGCGGCCGGCTGCCGGTGGCGATGAGGAGCGCATCGAAGTTGAGCACCAGCCCGTCGTCGAGCCGCACGTGCTGTCGTTCGGGCGCGATCGCGGTGACGCGCCGCCCGAGGTGCGTGCTGACCCGGTGCTCGGCGAAAAACGCCGCCGGGCGGATCAGCAGCCGCTCGCGCTCGAGGGCGCCTGCCAGGTACTTCTTCGACAGCGGCGGGCGCTGGTACGGCAGCCAGGGCTCATCGCCGATCAGCGTGAGCTCTCCCGTGTAGCCGCGGCGGCGCAGCGTATCCACCGTCTGTACCGCCGCCTGGCCGGCGCCGATGATGAGGATCTGTGCAGGCATGGGAGCCGAAGAATAGCCCATGCGCCGCACCCGACGGCGCACCAGCCGGGGGCGCGCGGGGATCAGCGCTGCCCCGGCATGGTGCGGGCGGCCGCGCCGCGGGCGTTGCCGGGAGCGCGCCGCAGGCGGTTATTGCCGGGATTCGACGTGGTGGCATGAAAACTGCAAAATCTCCGGCGCGGCCGCAATGCGCCCGGGTAAGAGTCAACGGAGAGCTCCATGAAACTGGTGACCGCCATCATCAAACCCTTCAAGCTGGATGACGTGCGCGCGGCGCTGTCGGACATCGGCGTCTCGGGCATGACGGTGACCGAGGTCAAGGGCTTCGGCCGCCAGCGCGGCCACACCGAGCTCTACCGCGGCGCGGAATACGTGGTGGACTTCGTGCCCAAGACCCGCATCGAGGTCGCGGTGCGCGGCGACCTGGTCGACCAGGTGATCGAGGCCATCATCAAGTCCGCCAAGACCGGCAAGGTCGGCGACGGCAAGATCTTCATCACCGACATCGAGCGCGTGATCCGCATCCGCACCGGCGAGACCGACGACGCGGCGCTCTAGCGAAAGGGACATGCACGCTGCGGCGCGGGCGGGCTAAGCTTCGCCTCCCATGCCCGCGGCCATCCGCTTCTACGAGCACGGCGGCCCCGAGGTCCTGCGCGTCGAGGACCTCGACCCCGGCAAGCCCGGCACCCACGAGGTGCAGGTGCGTCACAGCGCCATCGGCGTCAACTACATCGACGTCTACGACCGCACCGGGCTGTACCCGGTGAAGCTGCCCTCGGGCCTCGGCCGCGAGGCCGCCGGGGTGATCACCGCGCTCGGGCGCGGCGTGCGCGGCTTCAAGAGCGGCGAGCGCGTCGCCTACGTGTACAGCACCCCGGGCGCGTACAGCGAGCGGCGCAACGTACCCGCCGAGCGCCTGGTGAAGGTGCCGCGCGGCATCTCGGACGAGCAGGCCGCGGCGCTCATGCTCAAGGGCCTCACCGCGCAGTGCCTGATCCGCCGCACCCATCGCGTGGTGCGCGGGGAGACGATCCTCGTGCACGCCGCCGCCGGCGGCGTCGGGCTGATCCTCAGCCAGTGGGCCAAGGCCCTCGGGGCGAAGGTGATCGGCGTGGTCGGCAGCGAGGCCAAGGCCGAGCTCGCGCAGCGCCACGGCTGCTGGCGCGTGCTCATCTCGGGGCGCGACGAGCTGGTCGCCGGGGTCAGGTCCCTCACCAAGGGCGCCGGCGTCGCCGCGGTCTACGACGCGGTCGGTAAGGACACCTTCATGGACTCGCTCGACTGCCTGCGGCGCCTGGGCATCATGGTGAGCTACGGCAATGCCTCAGGTCCCGCCCCGGCGATCGCGCCGCTCGAGCTGGCGCGGCGCGGCTCGCTGTTCCTCACCCGCCCCTCGCTCTTCAACTACATCACGACGCGTCCGGAGCTGGACGCGGCGGCGCGCGAGCTGTTCGCCGCGGTGCGCTCGCGGAAGGTGCGCGTGGTGATCGGCCAGCGTTACCCGCTCGCGGAGGCCGCCGAGGCCCACGCCGACCTCGAGGGCCGACGCACCACCGGCTCGACGGTGCTCTTACCCTAGCGGCACTGCAGCGGCACTCAGCCCGATGAGCGCAGCGCTTGCCACGCTGCCTCGGCTGATGCAGGCAGATGGCGCACGGGTGCCTGGCTCGCGCGCCGCAGCTGCGTGGCCGCGCTGCGGGGCAGCGCGCTCACCGCCTCCGCCGTATCCCACAAGAATCAATCCTGTGGGATACGAGACCGAGCGGAATTTCAGTGCGCCGCGGCGCCGCCGAGGGTCTTGCTGATCGAGTCCCCGAGCGCAGCCCGCAGCGCGATGCAGTCGTCGATGGCCTCGAGCGCGCGGTCGACGGCGATGTCCCCGCCGTTCACCTTGCGCAGCCGCGCGCCCAGTCCGCCCGCGAATTCCTGCCGCTCGGCACTGCTGCAGAAGCCGCGCGCGGTCTGCGCGTAGAACTCCTGGAACATCGCCGGCACCCGCGCCAGCGCGGCCTCCTCGTGAGTCTTGAGCCACGCCACTGCGGCCGGACGGCTCGCGGGGTCGTCGAACTGCGCCAGCACGATGCGTACTGACTGCTCGGTGCTGAGCTCCTTGAGCGTGAGATCGAGCACCTGCGGGGAGAGCGCCGGGGGTGCGAACGCCAGCCCGAGCGCGGCGTCCTGGCGCACCTGGGTGTCCTGGTTCTTGACCGCGAGCTCCGTGAGCGGCGCGAGGAGCGGCGCACCACGCTCGCGCAGCGCGATCGCCCAGGCGCGCCAGCGCAGCAGCGGCTCGATCGCGCCCGGGTCGTGCGTCGCGCGCTCGGCGGCCGGGGTGAGCGCCGCGCGTATTTCGGGATCGCGCGCAGTGAGCCCGAGCAGGCCGATGAGCTGGCGGCGCAGCAGCTGCTGCTCGGCCGGGTCCTTGGCGTAGCGGCCGGGCGCGGGGTCATAGCCGAGGCGGCGCAGCCGCTCGCCGTAGAGCTGCACGAGGGCCTTCTCCAGCAGCGGCCGCTCCGCGGCGCTGGCGGTGTGGTCGTGCAGGGTCTGCAGGCGCTCCCCGAGGCTGAACGCGCTGGTGCGGTCCGGGTGCCGGGCGAGCACCTGGGCTACCTGGTAGAGGCCGGCGAAGGACAGCGTGCCGGCGTCGAAGTCCGCCGCGGCGTTGTCGGCGAGCGTGAGCGCTTCGCGCGGCGGCAGCGTCGCCGCCGTGGCGAGCAGCGGCTTCATCAGCGCCGCGTCGGCGTGGAAGCGGTAGTAGCCCGCGCCGGCCGCGTTCGGGTGGACCACGGCCCCCCGCAGTTCCTTCGGCGGCGCGAGCGTACCGCTCGCCCCGGTGAGCATGGTGCACTGCTTGTGGCCCGTGCCGCCCTGGTAGAGCGTGACGCAGAAGGGGATCTTCCACAGCTGCGACCCGGGGGTGCTCGAGCCGAGCGGGTGGTAACGCGACTGCGCCAGCCCGAGCGCGCCGTCGGCGAGCGGGGAGACCTTCACCACCGGCACGCCCGGCTGGGTGACGAAGGACTCGAAGGCATCGATGACGGACGGCTCACCGCTGCCCTCGGCCATGGCGGCGAAGAACTCCTTGGCGGTCGCCGTGCCGTAGGCGTGGCGCGAGAGGTGCAGCCGCACGCCGCGCTGGAAGCGCTCCACGCCGAGGTAGGACTCGACCATGCCGATGACGCCGGCGCCCTTGTTATAGGTGATGTTGTCGAAGGTGGCGCTGATCTGGTCGTTGCGGGTCACCTGCTGGCGGATCGGCCGGCCGGCGCGCAGCGCATCGGTGCGCATGGCGTCCAGCGTGTCACCCAGCTGCTCCTGCTCGACACCGAGCTGCGGGCGCCACTCGTCGGCGATCTTCGAGCCCATCCACTCGGCGAAGGCCTCGTTCAGCCAGATGTCGTCCCACCACGCCGGCGTCACCAGGTCGCCGAACCACTGGTGCGCGAGCTCATGGGCGGCCACGGTGCCGAAGTCGCTCTGCTGGCGCGGCGTGGGAGAGCCCGGGAAGGCGAGCAGGCTCTCCGCGAAGATGATCGCACCGGCGTTCTCCATCGCCCCGAGATGTGTCGGGGAGGCGATGAGATCGATCTTCGGGTAGGGGAAGGGGATGCCGAAGTACTCCTCGAGGCGCGTGATGAGCTGCGGCGCCTGCTCGAGCGCGAAGCGGAAGCGCTCGGGGTCGCCCTGGGTACCGATCAGGCGCAGCGGCAGCGGCTGCTTGCGCACCGCGTTCGGCGGCACCGGCGCACCTTCGAGCACCTGCAGGGGACCGACGACGAAGGCGATGAGATAGCTCGGCAGCGGCTTCGTGCGCTCGAAGGCGTACTGCAGCGAGCCGTCGGCGCCCTTCACCACGCGGGTCTCCGGCGTGTTGGTCACGGCGAGGTCGCCGTGCGCGGTGGTGAGGGTGATGTCGTAGGGGGTCTTGAAGCGCGGCTCGTCGAAGGAGGGGAAGGCGCGCCGCGCGTCGATGGCCTCGAACTGGGTGAACGCGTACCACTGCTGCGCCACGTGGGCGCGGTAGATGCCCTGCGCCGAGTCCTGGAACGGCGCCTGGTAGGTGAAATCGAGCACGGCCGCGCCGGCCGGGATCGGCTGGTCGGTGTCGAGGCGCGCGACGCCGGTGTCGTGGTCGACCTCGCTGTAGCGCGCCGCGAGCGTCGCGCCGCCGGCGAGCACCGTGACCTTCGTCACCTTGAGCCCGAGCCCGTGCAGCCACAGCGTGCTCGCGCTGCTGCGCAGCTTCACCTCGATGCGCGCCTGCCCGGAGAAGTTCGCCTGGCGCGGGTCGATCGTGAGCTTCAGGTTGTAGCTCACAGGCACCACGGTGTCCGGCAGCGGCCCGGGCGGTGCGGTGGATTCCGCGGCGCGCGCCAGCGTGGCGGCGGCGAGCAGCGCGAGCAGCAGTGAATTCCTCATCGGCTTCTCCCTTGCGATGTTGGAGCGCGCGCGCAGCGCGCGCGTTGGAATCGTGACGGGCCTTCAGGTACTGGTGACGACCGCCGGCCGCGCCCGCAGCGGCCGGGCGCTGCGGCTGATGCCGAGCGCGCCGCTGCGCACCACTTCCAGCAGCTGCGCGCGGCGGCCGAGCTCGGTGACGAAGCCGTTGACCTCGGCCTCGCTCGCGGTGAGCTCGACGATGAAGCCCTCGAGGGCCGGGTCGAGCACCCGCCCGCCGCTGCGCACCACGTGGCCGCGCACCGCATCCGTCGCCCCGGGCTCGACCTTCAGTTTCAGCAGCACGAGCTCGCGCTCGAGGTGCTCGCCGCGGGTCATGTCGAGCACGTTGACCACGTCCACCAGCTTGTTCAGCTGGTTCACGATCTGGTGGATCACCGAGTCCGAGCCCTTGGTGACCAGGGTGAGGCGCGAGACGGTCGGGTCGTCGGTGGCGGCCACCGAGAGCGACTCGATGTTGTAGCCGCGGGTGGAGAACAGGCCCGCGACGCGGCTGAGCGCGCCGGCCTCGTTCTGCAGCAGGATGGCGATGATGTGGCGCATGGCGCTCTTCAGGGGCGGTCCAGGGAAAGCGTCGCAGGATAAAGGATCAAGCCAAGTTTGCACCACGAGGGCAAGCTGCTAGGCTCGCTGATCCCTTGGCGTTTTTTCCAGACGGCTTAGGCGTTTGAGGCCCGGCAGCGCATCGATGAATGACACCGTGATCCAGCCCCGTCCCGCGGGACATCCGCTCGCGGGTGAGCGCATGTCCGGCGCCCGCATGATCATGCAGGTGCTGGCGGATGAGGGCGTGACGGCCATCTTCGGCTACTCCGGCGGGGCGATCCTGCCGACCTACGACGCGGTGTTCCTCTACAACGAGGGGGCGAGCCGCCTGGGCGAGCCGCAGATCCCGCTCATCGTGCCGGCCAACGAGCAGGGGGCGGCGTTCATGGCGGCGGGCTATGCCCGCGCCAGCGGCCGGGTGGGGGTGTGCATCGTCACCTCCGGGCCCGGCGCGACGAACACTGTTACACCGGTGCGCGACTGCATGGCCGATTCGATACCGATTGTCGTGATTTGCGGCCAAGTGCCGCGAGCGGCCATCGGCACGGATGCCTTCCAGGAGGCCCCGGTCCCCTCGATCATGGGCGCCGTCGCCAAGCACATCTTCCTCGTGACCGACCCGGAGAAGCTCGAGGCCACGGTACGCACGGCCTTCGAGATCGCCCGTACCGGGCGCCCGGGACCGGTGGTGGTGGACGTACCCAAGGACGTCCAGAACTGGGAGGGGCGCTTTCGGGGCGAGGGGCTGCTGCCGATCCCCGGTTACCGCCGGCGGATGCAGGAGCTCTCCGAGTCGACCCTCGAGCCGGCCGCCGCGGCGCGCTTCCTCGCCATGCTCGGGGAGTCGCAGCGGCCGCTGATCTACGCCGGCGGCGGGGTCATCAACGGCAACGCCGCGGCGGCGCTCGCCGAGTTCGCGACCACCTTCCGCGTGCCGGTGGTCACCACGCTCATGGGGATCGGCTCCCTCGACACCACGCACGAGCTCGCCATGCGCATGCTCGGCATGCACGGGGCGGCCTTCGCCAACTACGCCGTCGATGACTGCGACTTCCTGATCGCGGTCGGTGCGCGCTTCGATGACCGGGTCGCCGGCGTGCCCGACAAGTTCGCCAGGAAGGCGCAGCGCATCGCCCACCTCGACGTCGACCGCGCCGAGGTCAACAAGGTCAAGCGCGTGCAGTGGAGCCACATCGGGCTCATGGCGCCGGCGCTCGCCGCGCTCACCGCCCACGGGCGCGCGAGCGGCTTCGCGCGTGACTTCAGCGCCTGGGCGGCCGAGCTCGCCGAGCTCAAGCGCGTGCACGCCATGAACTACGATCGCGCGAGCCCGCTGATCCAGCCCTATTACGTGATCGAGGAGATCAACCGCCACACCCGCGGCGAGGCGATCATCAGCACCGGGGTCGGCCAGCACCAGATGTGGGCGGCGCAGTACTGCGACTTCCGCGCGCCGCGGCTGTGGCTCACCTCCGGCAGCATGGGCACCATGGGCTTCGGCCTGCCGGCGGCGATCGGCGCGCAGATCGCACAGCCACAGCGCCTGGTGATCGACATCGACGGCGACTCGAGCATCCGCATGAACGTCGGGGAGCTCGAGACCGCCACCACCTACGATCTGCCGGTGAAGATCGTGGTGCTGAACAACCTCGGCGACGGCATGGTCAAGCAGTGGCAGAAGCTCTTCCACAAGGGGCGGCTGTCGGCGAGCGACAAGTCGCTGCACAAGAAGGACTTCGTGCGCGCGGCGCAGGCGGACGGCTTCCGCTACGCGGTGCGCCTGGATCGCAAGGCCGACGTGCCGCGCGTGATCGCCGAGTTCCTGGCGTTCCGGGGCCCGGCGTTCCTCGAGGTGATGATCGACCCGGACGCGGGCGTCTATCCGATGGTCGGCCCCGGGCAGAGCTACGACGAGATGATCACGGGCGAGTTCATCACCTCGCGCCACCGGGTCGACATCAAGACACCGGGGCCGTCCGAGATGTTCTAGCCGCCGGTACGGGCGAGCGAGCAGCCGATGAAATACCTGCATACCATGGTCCGCGTGACCGACATCGACGCCTCACTGCGCTTCTACTGCGAGGCGCTCGGCCTCACGGAGCTGTCGCGCCGCGACTACCCGGCCGGGCGCTACACGCTGGTGTTCCTCGCCGCCCCGGGCGATGAGAGCGCGCAGGTGGAGCTCACCCACAACTGGGACCCCGAGCCCTACGGCGGCGGCCGCAACTTCGGCCACCTCGCCTACCAGGTGCCCGACATCTACGCCGCCTGCCGGCGCCTCGCCGAGCACGGCGTCACCATCCTCAGGCCACCGCGCGACGGGCGCATGGCCTTCGTGCGCTCCCCGGACAACATCTCGATCGAGCTGCTGCAGCAGGGCGCCGCGCTCGCACCGCAGGAGCCGTGGGCGTCGATGCCGAACACCGGCAGCTGGTAAGCGCGCGCCGCCACCCTCCGCACCCGCATGAAATTTCTCCCGAGCCTGCTGATCGCGGCGGTGTTCGCGCTGCTTACCTTCGCGGTGTGGGCCTACCTCAACCGCCCGGCGCGCGAGCCGCCCTGGCCGGGGGTCATCTGGGGCTTCGCCTTCTCGCCGTTCCGCGCCAACGAGGACCCGACGCGCGGCATCCTGCCGACCGATGCCGAGATCGACTCGGACCTGAAGCTCCTCGAGGGCAAGGTGCGCGCGGTGCGCACCTACAGCGTGCAGGGATCGCTCGCCGACATCCCCGACCTCGCCCAGAAGCGCGACCTGAACGTCGCGGTCGGGGCGTGGATCGACGATCACCACGAGAAGAACGAGCAGGAGCTGCAGACCGCGATCCGCCTCGCCGACAACCACGTCAACGTGGTGCGGGTGTTCATCGGCAACGAGGTGCTGCTGCGCGGGGACCTGCCGATCGCGGAGCTCGAGAAGCTCCTCGACCGCGCGCGCGAAGCCATCGAGCAGCCGGTCGGCACGGCGGAGACCTGGCACACCTGGCTCAACTACCCCGAGCTCGCGCAGCACGTCGACTTCATCGGCGTGCACCTGCTGCCCTACTGGGAGGGCGTGCCGGTGGACCAGGCGGTCGAGTACTCGCTCGCCCAGTTCAAGCGCCTGCAGAAGGCCTTCCCCCACAAGCCGATCGTGATCGCCGAGATCGGCTGGCCGAGCCGCGGCCGCACGCACGAGTCGGCGGTGGCCTCGGAGGCCAACGAGGCGCTGTTCCTGCGCCGCTTCCTGGCGCGCGCGCAGAAGGAGCAGGTCACCTACTACGTGATGGAGGCCTTCGATCAGCCCTGGAAGGCCTACATGGAAGGAGCGGTCGGCTCCTACTGGGGCGTGTACGACGTCGACCGCAAGCCGAAATTCGAGTTCACCGCGCCGATCGTGCGCGTGCCCGAGTGGCACATCCTCGCCGCGGTCTCGGTGGCCGTCTCGCTCGCGCTCCTGGGACTGCTCTACCTCAACAGCGACACCCTGCGTAACCGCGGCCGCAGCTTCCTCGCGCTGGTGGTGTTCGCGGCCGCCACCCTGGCGGTGTGGGTCATCTACGACTTCACGCAGCAGTACATGACGATCTCCGGGGTCATCGCCGGCGTGCTGCTGCTGCTTGGCATGCTCGGCGTGCTCATGGTGCTGCTCGCCGAGGCGCACGAGTGGGCCGAGGCGCACTGGGTGGCCTACCGCCGACGGCTCGGCGCGCCGGTGTACGCCCCGAGCGCCACGCCGCCGAAGGTGTCGGTGCACGTGCCCGCCTACAACGAGCCGCCCGCCATGCTCATCGAGACTCTCGATGCGCTCGCGCGCCTGGAGTACCCGAACTTCGAGGTGCTGGTCATCGACAACAACACCCGCGACGAGGCGGTGTGGCGCCCGGTCGAGGCGCACTGCGCGAAGCTCGGGCCGCGCTTCCGGTTCTTTCACGTGGCGCCGCTCGCGGGCTTCAAGGCGGGCGCGCTCAACTACGCGCTCGAGCGCACCGTGGCGGACGCGCAGATCATCGCCGTCATCGACAGCGACTACGTGGTCGAGCCGCACTGGCTGCGCGACCTCACGCCCGCCTTCCACGACCAGCGCATCGCCATCGTGCAGGCGCCGCAGGACTACCGTGACGCCGGCCAGAGCGCCTTCAAGGCCATGTGCTACGCGGAGTACCGCGGCTTCTTCCACATCGGCATGATCACCCGCAACGAGCGCAACGCCATCATCCAGCACGGCACCATGACCATGGTGCGGCGCGCGCAGCTGGAGGACTGCCGCTGGGCGGAGTGGTGCATCACCGAGGACGCCGAGCTCGGGCTGCGCATCTTCGAGCGCGGCTTCGATGCCAGCTACGTCCCCCACAGCTACGGCCGCGGCCTGATGCCCGATACCTTCATCGACTTCAAGAAGCAGCGCTTCCGCTGGGCCTACGGCGCCATGCAGATCCTCAAGGCGCACGCGCGCGCGCTGTTCCTCGAGGGCGGGCCGCTCTCGCCCGGGCAGCGCTACCACTTCGTGGCCGGCTGGCTGCCGTGGATCGCGGACGGCTGCAACATGCTGTTCAACATCGCCGCGCTCGCCTGGTCGGCGGCCATGGTGTGGGCGCCGCGCTCCGTCGATCCGCCGCTGGTGCTGTACTCGGTGCTGCCGCTGTCGCTGTTCACCTTCAAGCTCGCCAAGCTCGTGCACCTGTACCGCGTGCGCGTCGGCGCCAACGTGCGCCAGACCCTCGCCGCGGCGATCGCAGGTCTCGCCCTCACGCACACCATCGGCCGCGCCTCGATCAAGGGCCTGCTCACCAAGGGCGAGCCGTTCTTCCGCACGCCCAAGGGCGGCAGCACCGCGGGGCTGCTGCACGCGCTGGCCGCGGCGCGCGAGGAGACGCTGATGATGACGGGGCTGTTGCTGTCGGCGTGGGCGGTCGCCTACACCACCAACCCGCAGATCGCAGGCCCCGACCGCATGGCGTGGATCATCGTGCTCATCATCCAGTCGGTGCCCTACGCCTCCTCTCTCATCGTCTCCCTCGCGAGCGCCTTCCCGCTGCCGGCGCGACTGCTCGGCACCCAGTACCGGGCGCTGAGCTCGCCGGGCCGCCCGGCGCAGGTGGCCCCGGGCAAGCCGCCCGAGGCCAACCCCGCCGGCTGAGGCGCGCCATGCGGGAGGGGAGGCTGCGCGCGATCGGGACGATGATCGCCGCGGTGGCGGCGTTCTCGGGCATGGATGCGCTGCTGAAGGTGTTCACGGCCCGCTACCCGCCGATGCAGATCGCGGTGCTGCGCGGGGCGGCCTCGATGCCCTTCATGCTGGCGCCGATCGCCTTCAGCGGCCGCTGGCACCTGCTGGTGCCGCGCCGCTTCCCCATGCACCTGCTGCGCGGGGTGCTGCAGGTGCTGGTGCTCGGCTGCTTCATCTATTCGGTGCGCAGCCTGTCGCTCGCCAGCGCCTATGCGCTCTTCCTCTCCGCGCCGCTCATCATGACGGCGCTCTCAGTGCCGATCCTGAAGGAGCGCACCGACGCGGGCGGCTGGCTCGCGATCCTCGTCGGACTCGCGGGCGTGCTCGTCATGCTGCGCCCCGCGGCCACCGGGCTGATCTCGCTCGGCTCGGTGGCGGCGCTGGTCGCGGCGACCGGCTACGCCTTCAACGGCATCGCGGTGCGGGTACTGACCCGCACCGACAGCACCGCGAGCGTGGTGGTGTGGACGGTCGGGCTCATGACCCTCATCTCGCTCGCCATCGCACTGCCGCACTGGGTGCCGATCGAGCAGCGCGACTACCGTCTGCTCGTGCTCCTCGGGGTGCTGGCGGCGATCGGTTCGTACCTGCTCACCGAGGCGTTCCGCTCGGCGCCCGCCGCGGTGGTCTCGCCGCTCGAGTACAGCGCACTGCTGTGGGGCATGCTGATCGACTACCTGGTCTGGCACGTGCTGCCTTCGGCGCGCGTGCTGACGGGCGGCGCCATCGTGATCGCGAGCGGCCTGTACCTGGTGTGGCGCGAGCGGCCGCGCCGCTCGCGCCTGCCACCGCAGGAGTCATGGCAGGAGCCCTCGGGGCAGGGCAAAATGTTGCGCCGGTCGCTTGAGGCCGCCGAAATCGCTCGCCAACAAGAGGAAGACCCACCATGAGCAACGCCGAGGTCCGTGGACGTTTCGTCTGGCACGAGCTGCTGACGACTGATACCGCCGCTGCGGCGGCCTTCTACCCGAAGGTCGTGCCGTGGCGCACGCAGCCTTCCAACATGCCCGGCTACACCATATTCATGGCAGGCGGCGTGCAGGTCGGCGGACTCATGGTGCTGCCGGCGGATGCGGGCGCGGCGCACTGGCTCACCTACATCGGCACCCCGAGCGTGGACGCGACCGTGGCGCAGGCCCAGGGCCTCGGCGCCAAGGTCCTAAAGAGCGCGACCGACATCCCGAACGTCGGCCGTTTCGCGGTGCTCGCCGATCCGCAGGGCGCGACCTTCGCCGTGTTCACGCCGAGCGGGCCGCCCCCGGGGCCCGCGCCGATGCACGGCAGCTTCTCCTGGCACGAGCTGGCGACGACCGACGTGGCCGGTGCGCTGCGCTTCTACGGCGAGCTGTTTGGCTGGACCAAGGGTGTGGGCCACGACATGGGCGCCATGGGCGTCTACCAGCTCTTCGAGCATGGCGGCGCCGGGGTCGGCGGCATGTGCAACACCCAGGGACCCTCGACGCCACCCTCGTGGCTGTCTTACGTGAACGTCGCCGATGCGAACAAGGCCGTCGCGGCCGCGAAGGCTGCGGGCGCGCGCCTGCTGCACGGCCCGGTGGAAGTGCCCGGCGGCAGCTGGATCGCCCTGTTCCTCGACCCGCAGGGCGGCACCTTCGCCGTGCAGGAGATGCCGCGTGCCGTGAGCGCGCCGAAGCCGGCCGCGGCACCGAAGCCCGCAGCGGCTGCGCCGAAGCCCGCAGCGGCGGCGCCGAAGCCCGCTGCCGCGGCGCCGAAGCCCGCAGCTGCCGCCCCGGCCGCGCCTGCCAAGAAGAAGGCCAAGAAAGCCGCGAAGAAGCCCGCGAAGAAAGCGAAGCCGGCACGCAAGCCGGCGAAGAAGAAAGCCGCGCCGAAGAAGCAGGCTGCGAAGAAGCGCGCCAAGAGCGCGAAGAAGAAGGCAGCCCCGAAGAAGCGCGCGCGCCGTGGCAAGTAACTGAGGCGAAGCCGGCCCGCGTGCCTGTGCACGCGGTGCCGGGGCGCTCAGCGGCTCTGCGCTTCGGCGTCCTCGCGCGCCTGCGCGGCCTGCTGCTGCGCCGCCTCGACCTGCGCCTGAACCTGCTGTTCGGTCTTGCGTGCCTGCGCGGCTTCCTGGGCGGCCGCGGCCGCCGAGGCCGCGCCCGCGCTGCCGGTCTCCGCAAGACCGCAGCCCGCACACAACACCGTGATGCCCGCCACCATCGCCACTGCGCTGCGTCGCATCTCACGACCTCCCGCACTCAGGCGCCACGCGCCCTCTGTGACGCACTCTACGCCCGGGCTCCCGCAGCGCAACAGACGCGCCGAACATGGCACTATGGCCCTCATGGCCCGAACGACCCTCAAAAGCGCGCCCGTGCTGGCGCCGATTCGCGTGCGCCGCGGCTACTTCGAGTGCCGTTTCGGACAGCTGCACCTGCACAACGCCATGCCGCCGGGCGGCGGCTTCGAGGAGGGCACGCCGCTGCTGTGCCTGCACGACGTCCCGGGTTCCGGGCGCAGCTTCACGCCGCTGCTTGCGCTGGCCGGCCGGGAGCGCTCCGTCTACGCCCCGGACCTTCCCGGGTGCGGCGAGTCGGACGGGCCGGCAGGCCCGGCCGCACTCGCCGACTATGCGCGGGCACTCGGGGACTTCCTCGACAGCATGCGCCTGCGTTCGCTGGACATCCTCGGGGTGCGCGGCGGGGCGCTCCTCGCGGCCGAGCTCGCCCTGGAGCGCGGCGCGCAGGTGGGGCGCCTCGTGATGCTGTCGGTGCCGCTGCCCAGGGCCGGCGAGCGCAGCCCGCTGCCGGCACCGGCGGCGGATGTCGGCGAAGGCCAGCGCGCCCTCGCCGAGGCGCTGGAGAAATACCCGGCGCGCGAGCGACTCGCGCGCCTCACCCAGAAGCTCCTGGTGCTGCGGGCGCACGATGAGCTCGCCGAGCCCAGCGCGCGCGTCCGCGAGGTGCTGCCCGCCAGCCGTGTGCTCGAGCTCGAGACGGGGGCCCGGGAACTGCTCGCCTCCCAGCCGGCGCGGCTGCTGGAGGCGGTTCGCGACTTCCTTCGCGGTTAGCGGGCCATTTTCGGGATTCTTCTCACATATTTTCAGCGGCGCGCGAGGGCGGCCTGAGGCGCGGCGCTACACTTTTTTGTCCGCCTGTCGGGGAATTCCGGGAAGCTCGATGAGTTCGCGTACGTTGCCGCCGCCGCCACCGCCAGCCGCCCTCCAGGCGGACTCGGATAACACGGCCGAGCTGCCCGTCCTCGATCCCGCCGCCGTCGCCGACGACGACCCCAAGCACACCAGCACCGACACCTGGGCGGCACTGCCGCAGCTGCGCCCCGAGCACGAGCAGCACCTCGAGACGAGCCTTGAGACCCTGGCGGCGGAGCTGCGCAGCGCGCAGCAGCTGCTGCACGCCAAGGGCGACCGCATCCGCGATCTGGAGCGCGAGCGCGACGAGGCCAACGCCGCCCGCGCCGCGGGCGATGAGCGCATCGTCGCCCTCGCCGCCGCCGTCACGCGCCTCGAGGACGCCGCCGTGCACCACGCCGGCCAGCTGCGCGAGCTCCTCCAGGCGCGCGCGCTCGCCGAGCAGCACGCCGCGGGGCTGGCGGCGGAAATGAGCCACCTGCGCGCCGGCGGTGATGCCGCCGCCGGCCGCCTCGAGGAGCTGCGCGGCGCCGCTGAGCAGCGTGCCGCCCAGCTCGCAGGCGAGCTCGCGCGGCTGCAGGCGGCCGCCACGCAGCACGCGGCCGAGTTCCGCGAGCTCTCCGAGGCGCGCCTCGCCGCCGAGCAGCGCAACGCCCAGCTCGAGGCCGATCTCACCGCCGCCCGCAGTGGTCTCGCGGCCGCGAGCGAGCACGGCGCACAGCTCGAGCAGCGCCTGCGGGACCAGGAGCGTGCGTTGCGCGCCGAGCAGCAGCGGCGCGCGCAGGATGAGCAGGCGCGCGCGCTGCGCGACCGCGCCCACGCCGCGCACGCCGCCGGCATCATGGATGACCTGCACGCCGAGCGTGCGCGCGCGGCGAGCGTCTACGAGTCCCTCACCAGCCTCACGAGCCGCCACGCGGTGTTCGAGGCGCTGGTTACCGATCTCACCGAGGAGGCGCAGGTGCGCGAGCAGGACACCGCGCGCCTCGCCCAGGAGCTGACCGCGCGCGAGGGCCGGGTGCGCGAGCAGGACACGGAGCTCGGCGCACGCGCCGCGCGCCTCAAGCGCCTCGAGGAGCAGCTGGCCGAAGCCGCCACCGCGCTCACCGAACGCGACACGCAGCTGCGCGAGGGCAAGCGCGAGGTCCAGAACCTGCACGCCAACATCCAGCGCCTGCAGGCGCAGCTCGAAGCGAGCGGCGAGCGCGTGCGCGCGCTGAGTGCCCTGACCGAGCAGCACAACACCACCGAAACGCAGCGCAAGACCGAGCTCAGTCGCCTCCTCGGCGAGCGCGTCGAGCTCACCCGCCAGCTCGAGGAGGGGCACGCCGCCGCCGCGGCCGCCGCCGCGCAGATCAGCGAGCGTGAGCGCTCCCTCGCCGAGCAGCAGGCGCGCGGCGCGGAGCTCGAGGGCAAGCTCGCCGCCGAGCGGCGCCGCGCCGGCGAGCTCGAGGCGCAGGTGAAGGAGCTCGAGGAGGAGCTCGCCACCGTGCGCCGCGAGATGGAGGACTGGGGCACGGCGCTGAAGAACGTGCACCAGGAGCGCGCCAGCTACCAGAGCACCCTCGCCGCCGCCGAGGCGCGCGCCCGCGCCGCCGAGGAGCGCGCCGGCGAGCAGTCGCAGGCGCGGGCGCTGGCCGAGGAGGCCGCGCGCGCCGGCACGGCCCGGGTGCGCGAGCTCGAGGCTGACCTGACGGCCGCCGAGGAGACCGTGCATCGCCTCGAGTCCGAGGCCCGCAAGAGCGGCGCGCGCGTCGAGGAGCTCGAGAAGGCGCACCAGCAGTGGCGCGCGACCATGGAAGAGGTGCGCGCGAGCGCCACCGACACCGGCTCGCAGGCCGCCCTGCGCGACGTGCGGCGCACCGATGACGTCGAGGGGGCGGTGGCGGTGCCGCTGCCGGATGGGGCCACGCGGCTGCTGATCTTCACCCAGGACGGGCGCGAGGTGGTGCACGTGCTCGCCCGCAAGACCTCAATCGGGCGCACCCCGGACAACGACCTGCAGATCGATGCCAAGTTCATCAGCCGCCACCACGCGGTGATCCTCGCCGGTCCCGCCCAGACCATCATCGAGGACCTCAACAGCACCAACGGCGTGCAGGTGAACGGGCGCCGCGTCAGCCGCCAGGTCCTGCAGGACGGGGACACCGTGGCGATCGGGCGCCAGCAGTACCGCTTCGTGGTGCGCAAGGCCGGCGACAAGCGCTGACAGCGGCCCCTGCCAGCGCTTAAGCTCTCGGCTTCCCCCTGCAGGCCGCGAGTCGAGCCCCCGGTGGCCAGTCCCTACATCGAGAAGATCCTCAAAGCGCGCGTCTACGACGTCGCCATCGAGTCACCGCTCGAGGCCGCGCCGCGCCTGTCACGGCGGCTCGGCAACGAGGTGCTGCTGAAGCGCGAGGACCTGCAGCCGGTGTTCTCCTTCAAGCTGCGCGGCGCCTACAACCGCATCGCCCACCTCTCCGAGGCCAGCGCCCGGCGCGGGGTGGTGTGCGCCTCGGCGGGCAACCACGCCCAGGGCGTGGCGCTCGCCGCGCGCCGCCGCGGCATCCCGGCCGTGATCGTCATGCCGCAGACCACGCCGCACATCAAGGTGCAGGCGGTGCTCGATCTCGGCGCCGAGCTGGTGCTGCACGGGGATGACTACGATTCAGCCTTCGAGCACGCGCTCGTGCTCGCGCGCGAGCGCAGCCTGGTGCTGGTGCATCCCTTCGACGACCCGGACGTGATCGCCGGCCAGGGCACCATCGGGGTCGAGATCCTGCGCCAGTGCGGCGGCGCCCCGGATGCGATCTTCGTGCCCGTCGGCGGCGGCGGCCTAATCGCCGGCATCGCGGTGTACGTGAAGTACCTGTACCCGCAGGTGAAGGTGATCGGCGTGGAGCCCGCGGACGCGGCCAGCATGCACGAGTCGCTGCGGGCCGGCCGGCGCGTGACGCTCGAGCGCGTCGGCATCTTCGCCGACGGCGTGGCGGTCAGGCGTGTCGGCGAGGAGACCTTCGCGCTGTGCCGCGGGGCGGTCGACGACGTGGTGCTCACCGACACCGACGAGATCTGCGCCGCGATCCAGGACGTGTTCGAGGATACGCGCTCGATCGTCGAGCCGGCCGGGGCGCTGGCGGTGGCGGGCCTGAAGAAGGTGGTGGCGCGCGAGGGCTGGCAGGGCAAGCGCCTGGTGGCGATCAACAGCGGCGCCAACATGAACTTCGACCGCCTGCGCCACGTCGCCGAGCGCGCCGACCTCGGCGGCGAGCGCGAGGCGCTGCTCGCGGTGGTGATCCCGGAGGAGCGCGGCAGCTACCTGCACTTCGTCGAGGTGATCGGCCAGCGCAGCGTCACCGAGTTCAGCTACCGCTACGGGGATCCCAAGGCGGCGCAGCTGTTCGTCGGGCTGGCGCTCAGCCAGGGGCGGCGCGAGAAGGACCAGGTCGTGCAGCAGCTGCGCGCCGCCGGCTTCACCGTCACCGACATGTCGGATGACGAGATGGCGAAGCTGCACGTGCGCTACATGGTCGGCGGGCACGCGCGCGGCATCAGCAACGAGGTGCTGTACCGCTTCGAGTTCCCCGAGCGCCCCGGGGCGCTGCACCGCTTCCTCAAGTCGATCGGCGCGCGCTGGAACATCACGCTGTTCCACTACCGCAACCACGGCTCGGACTACGGGCGGGTGCTGGCCGGCATCCAGGTGCCGCCGGCCGAGCGCAGCGACTTCCTGCTGCACCTGAACGAGCTGCACTACGCCTACGTGGAGGAGAGCGCCAACCCGGCCTACCGCATGTTCCTCGGCACCTGAGCGGGCAGCGCACTCACAGCTGCGGCTGGCCGCTCTCGGCGAGCCACTCGCGCCACACCGCCAGCAGCACCGCGAGGATCACCGGTCCGAGGAACAGTCCCACCAGCCCGAAGGCCGCGAGTCCCCCGAGCACGCCGAACAGCACGACGATGAAGGGGATCTGCGCGCCGCGCGCGATCAGCAGCGGCCGCACGAAGTGATCCACGCAGAACACCACCACCGCCATCTCCGCCGCCAGCGCCACGCCCGCCACGGTGTGGCCGGTGACGAACAGCCAGGCGCCGATGCCGCCCCACAGCACCGGCACCACGAAGGGGATGACGCCGCACACGGTGGTGAGGGCGGCGAGGAAGATGGGGGCGCCGAGGCCGGCGAGGTAATAACCGACGCCCGCGAGCACGCCCTGCAGCAGCGCGGCGAGCCCGAGCCCGTAGATGACCGCCTTGACCGTCTGGCCGCAGGCGGAGAGGTAGTTGTCGACGCGCGGCCCGAGCACGCGCTCGAGGGAGCGCTTCACCTGCGCGGCGAAGCGCTCCCCGCCGCGGAACACGAAGAACAGGCTGAGCACCGTCATGCCGAGCTTGAAGGCGTTGCGGCTGACATCCCCGAGCACGCGTGCCACCTGGTCGAAGGAGCGGTCGGTGAGCATGCGCAGCTCCGAGCCGAGCGCGTGCGGGTCCTGGGCGATGCGATCGGCCAGCTCGCGCAGCTGCTCGCCGAGCCAGGGGATCCTCAGCAGCGCGTCGGGCAGCTGTACGCCGCCGGAGAGGCTCGACTGCAGGGCGTGGTAGCCGCGCACCAGCTCCAGGCGCGAGACCACCGCCATCCAGGCGATCGGCACGATCACCGCCGCGGACACGAGCGCCGTCATCAGCACCGCCGCGAGCGAGGCACGGCCGCCGAGGCGCGCCAGCAGCCGCTCGTAGCCCGGCCAGCTCACATAGGCGAGGATCGCGGCCCACACGATCGGCACGATGAACGGCATGATCACGCGGATGCCGAGCAGCACCAGGCCGGCGAGCAGCACCACCGTCAGGAGCCGTCGCAGCCAGGGTGCGGAGACCAGATCTTCCATGCGCGGCGCTCCGGTTG
>Ga0335076_10001274_pt1 | contig 24341 bp, 17 predicted proteins | sample Lox_Sample_25_FD_206717 | JGI IMG/M metagenome (GOLD analysis project Ga0335076, IMG submission 206717) | Soil microbial communities from Loxahatchee National Wildlife Refuge, Florida, United States - Lox_Sample_2.5 | ecosystem: Environmental > Terrestrial > Soil > Wetlands | place: USA... | reverse complement strand
GGCCGGCGGGTGCCCCTGGCCCGGAGCGGCATCCGACGATTTCGCCGGAGCTGCCGGAAAAAATCGCGCGCGTGAAGGGCGTCGAGGCGGTTGAGGGATTGCGAGCCTACGAAACCAGCTACGAAGGAATGCCGGCGGAATTGCTCGGCGCGGATTTGCGCAACCCTGAACTGCATCATGAGTCCGATTTGCTCTCCGGGAGACCGACACCGAAGGTTTTGCGGGAAATGCGCGGGACGAATGCGGTGATTGTGAGCGAACCCTTTGCCACCAAGCACCGCGTGAAGGCAGGAGATACGATTCTCCTAGCGATGGGAGAGAGAGTGGAGGGTTTTCGCGTCCTGGATGTGTGCTACGACTATGCGAGCGAACGCGGCTACATCCTGATGGACCGGGGGGTGATGTTGCGGTATCTGCCGGATCCCGCGCTTTCCAACCTGGCGGTGTACGTGAAGCCCGGGTTCGCTCCGGAAAGAGTTCGCCAAGAGCTTCAGCGAGCGGCGGCGGGGTATCGCGTGCTGATTTTTTCGAACCGGGATTTGCGCCAGCAGGCAATCGAGATTTTCGACCGCACTTTTGCGATTACGTATGCGCTGGAGGCAATCGCAGTGCTCGTGGCGGTGATGGGAGTGGCGGGCGCGCTGCTGGCGCTGGTGATTGACCGGAAACGCGAAATGGGCCTGTTGAGATATCTGGGCGCGGCGGGCGGCCAAATTCGAAAGATCATACTGGCGGAAGCGGCGCTGCTGGGGCTGCTGGCGAACGCGGCGGGAGTGGCGCTGGGATTTTTGCTTTCGCTGATTTTGATTTTCGTGATCAACAAGCAGTCGTTCGGATGGACGATTCAGTTTCACTGGCCCGTGGCGGCGCTGGTGGGAGCGCTGACGGTGGTTTATGCGGCGACCGTGGTGGCGGGATTCTATCCGGCGCGCGTGGCGATGCGGATGAATCCGCTCGAGGCGGTTCATGAGGAGTAGCGCGGTCGCGATTGCCCTGGTCTTATTCATTGCTCCCGCGGGGGAAGCGCAATACAAGGAAGCGCTGCCGGGATATCACTATGAATTTCCGCGGGATTATTTCGATCATCCGGAGTATCAGACGGAGTGGTGGTACACGACGGGAAACGTGAAAACGGCGGACGGGCGGCGATTCGGGTTTGAGCTGACGTTTTTTCGCGAGGGCGTGAGCCGAGACGCCGCGAAGACCAACGCATGGGATGTTCGGGATTTGTACCTGGCGCATCTGGCGCTGAGCGATCTGGACGGCGGGAAGTTCCATCACACGGAACGGCTGAACCGCGCGGGGCCGGGAATCGCGGGCGCAAGCGAGAAAGAGGGGCGCGTCTGGAATGGGAACTGGAAGATCGCCTGGAAAGGCGGCGAGCAGGAATTGGATGCGGTCAGCGAAGAGTTTTCTCTGCATTTTAAGCTGCGCCCGGAGAAGGCGCCCGTGATCGAAGGAGTGAACGGCGTGAGCCAGAAGGCGGAAGGAGCGGGGAGGGCTTCGCATTACATTTCTCTGACGCGGCTGGACACGAAAGGTGAAATCACGCTGCACGGAAAGGAATTTTCAGTGAGCGGGCTGGCGTGGATGGACCACGAGTTTTTCACGCACCAACTGGAGGCGAACCAGATTGGATGGGATTGGATGAGCATTCAACTGCAGGATAAAACGGAGCTGATGCTCTTTCGCATTCGAGGAAAGGACGGAACGATTGGCCGATTCTCCGCGGGAACGTTTGTGGAGGCGAGCGGGAGAACGGAACATCTGAGCGCGAGCGATTTTCAGATGGAGCCCGCGGGACGCACATGGACGAGCCCGGCGACCGGGGCGACGTATCCGATGGAGTGGAAACTGTCGGTGCCGAAGCTGGGGGTCGAGTTGAGCGTGACGACTCCGCTGGCATCGCAAGAGATGACGGGGACGAGCTCGGTGGCGCCGAATTACTGGGAAGGGGCGATTGAGTTGAACGGCACAAAAGGAGCGGAGCGGATTGCCGGCGTGGGTTATCTGGAGATGACGGGTTACGACCGGGCGGTGCAGACAAGACCGTAGGGATGCCGCAGCAGGCGTGCGCAAAATTCTTTTCTATCGCATTACGATACAATGCACGATATAATCGGGACTGGCAAGCAACATCCCGACCCGCCCAGAATCCGGCCTCCCGGCGCCGCGCGACAAATAAAAGCTGCATCCAATGGATGAGGAGGAACGATCAATGAAGCGATGGAAAATAGTGGCAGCGTGTTCGCTGCTTCTGGGGCCCCTGGCATGTGCAGGCAGAACGACTGCGGCGGGCAGGCCCGATAATGCCAACGATGAGAAAGCCCGGCTGGTGAATGCGGGGCTGGTGATGAAAGAAATCCTGGATGTGCCGGACGACATCCCGCAGGACCTGATGGACAAGGCAAGATGCGTGATCGTAATGCCTTCGGTGATGAAGGCGGCGTTCATTGTCGGCGGAAGCTACGGACGCGGCGTGATGGTCTGCCGCACCGGGAAGGATTATACGGGACCGTGGGGCGCGCCGGCGATGTATGCACTGGAAGGCGGGAGCATCGGCTTCCAGATCGGCGGCGAGGCCACGGACTTCGTGATCCTGGTGATGAACAACCGCGGAGCAGATAGCTTGATGGGGAGCAAAGTGCAGCTTGGCGCGGATGCGACCATCGCGGCCGGACCGAAGGGACGAACGGCCGCGGCAGATACGGACGCGTATATGCGGGCGGAGATGCTGAGCTATTCACGGGCGAGAGGAGTGTTCGCAGGAATCTCCCTTGAAGGCTCGACGCTGCGCCCGGACGGGGATGCGAATAAGCATCTCTACGGAGAGAAGCTGAGCGTGGCGCATATCATCGCCGAGCCGAAATCGTTTGCACCGCAAGAGGCGGAGGCACTGATCAACCGGCTCCAGCAAGCATCGCCGCATTTGAAGCCGTAAGGACAGGCAGCAAAGTTCCTGAAAAATTGGGGCGCTCGCGGCGGCGGGCGCCCTTCGAATTTTGAGGGCACAAGAACTGTCTCGATGGTGGAGGAGACATGGGGAAACAAATGGCGAGACGAGAAGACGCAAAAAGGAAGCAGTTTGATCCCAGATCCTCGAAGTCTCACGAGGGTGCAGGCGGCAAGACGTCCAGCGTGGAGTGAGTTGTGCAGCCGAAATCCCAAAACCGGCAGCAGAGCAGAGGCAGAATTTCCATGCCGCGGCCGAAGGGCGAGGATCAAAATTAGGAATCGTTGACAACGGAGATTCCCATGGATATAGTGGCGTCGAGTCAGTAGTTAACCGATTTAGCTGGGACAGGCAACGTTACAGCCTGGGCCCGGTTCAAGGGGTGTTTCGTGAACGTCATGAGGAATCTAGGAAAAGGGGCGATGCTCGTCGCGTGCCTTTGCGTTCTCCTGCCAGAGGCGCAGGCACAGTACCGTGCTTCGATTCAGGGAGTCGTAACTGATCCGCAGGGGGCCGTTGTACCGGGAGCGACTCTAACACTGAAAAACCTGGGAACCAATCAAACCCAAACCACCACCACAAACGCCGATGGGATTTACAATTTTGGCGCTCTTCCTCCGAGCACGTACTCGCTGACCGTCGAAATGCAGGGCTTCAAGAAGAAAGTCCTGGACCACGTTGGAGTGATTGCCGAGCAGGCCAACGCGTTGAATATTCAGCTGGAAGTGGGGCAAGTTACCGAGAGCGTCACGGTCAGCGGCAACTCGACCCCGCTCATTGACACTCAAACAGCCTCGATCAACGGTACCGTCACCAACAACCAAATCCAAAGCCTGCCTACGTTCGGGCGTGACGTCCTCAAACTGGCCCAACTAGCGCCGGGCGTTTTAGGCGACGGCGCGCAGGGCGGCAACGGTAGCGGCTTCAATATTCCCGGAACTCAGACAGGGGGAGGAGCTTCGGGTGGCGCGGACGGCATCTTCAAGACCGAGAACGGCGCGCAGATTATCTCCAATGGCCAACAGACCGAGAACAATGGCATATACCTTGACGGCATCAGCACGACCAGCGCCGTCTGGGGTGGATCAACCGTCGTCACTCCTTCTGCAGACTCCGTTCAAGAGGTCAAAATCGTCTCGAATGACTATGATGCGGAATTTGGCCGCTTCGGTGGCGCAAGCATTCAGATCATTTCCAAGGGCGGCACGAACAACTATCACGGCAGTGCGTTCATTACCACGCACCAACCGAACCTCAACGCTTACCAACGCTTCAACGGCGCGGGTCAGAGCCCGACACGCGACAACAATAAGTTCGAGCAATTCGGCGGCACGGTCGGTGGTCCGATTTGGAAAAATAAGATCTTCGCGTTCTTCAGCTATGAGGGTGAGCGCGAACCCTTCTCCGACATCCAGGGGAACGGATGGTACGACACGCCGGCTTTCGCCGCTTTAGCGCCAGCGGGAAGCATTGCCGCGACGTATCTTTCCTTCCCCGGCAACGGCGTGGTTGGAACCCTAAATCCGAACGCCACTTGCGCAACCGCTGGCCTTACAGAAGGCGTGAACTGCCAAACCATTCCGGGCCAGGGCATAAATGTCGGTACGCCTCTGACAACCGGCTTAGGGACTCAGGACATGGGATGGACGAGCAGCCAGAACCCCGGCTGTGGCGGAGCCGGAACAGGCTGCGGAACCGCTGGCAGCCCTCTGGGCAACATCGCTGATCTGGCGAACTACAATACCGTCAACCCCACCACGATTTCGGCTGACCAGTACAATGGCCGCCTCGACGCAAATATCACGGAGAGAGATCAAATTTCCTATACGATGTACTGGGTTCCATATTCCAAGGATAACTTCAACGGAAACCGCGCTTATGACATCTTCCACCACTCTCAGATCAATGATGCGTTCTCCGCTCTTTGGAATCACACTTTCTCGACCTCGTTACTCAATGAGCTCCGCGTAAACGCTGCCGGATGGCGTTGGAATGAAATCACCTCCAACCCGCAGTCTCCCGTCGGATTGCCCACGGATAATATTGGTCAGACCGGCAGTATCACCCCGAATTCTTTTGGGCCGAACGTGGGCAGCATCTTGAACCAGTGGACGTACACGTTCAAAGATGTGGCTACCAAGGTATACGGCCGCCACACGATTAAATTTGGCGGCGAACTGACCCGCCTCTTTTACCTGCAAAACTGTACGGGCTGCGGTGTTCCGAATTATAGCTTCTTTAACATTTGGGACTTCCTCAATGATGCGCCTCACCAGGAAGGCGGCGGCTTCGATCCTCACACCGGGTTACCGACAACCGAGCGCCAAGACCAGCGGGAAGCCCTCTGGGGCCTCTTCGCTCAAGATGACTTCAAGCTCCGCCCGAATCTGACGCTCAACCTGGGACTCCGCTGGTCCTACTTTGGTCCGCTCTCCTCCAAACAGGGCAACATGTATGCTGCCACGCCAGGCGCGGGGTCCGATTATCTGACTGGTCTGAACGTCGCCCTGGGCCACTCCTGGAACCCGCAAAAGAATAACTTCGGGCCCCAGATCGGTTTTGCCTGGAGCCCTACGTCTCTCTTTGGCCATCAATTCAATAACAGGCTGGTTGTCCGCGGCGGGTACGGCCTGGATTACAACCAAGAAGAATTCGCGATCTCGGCCAACATTTCCAACAATCCAGGGTTGATCGTCTTCCCGAGCTTAAGCATGTCCACGCCGAATTCGCCGAATCCAGGCATAATTTACGCCGTTTCGTCGGGAGTCAACGATCTCAACGGTTACCCCGCAAATCCGAATACGATTTCCAGCTTTGGACCAAACGGGCTTCCCACGACTGGAACCGTGAATGCCATCATCTTTCCAAAGAACCTGCCAACCATGCGGATGCACCACTGGTCGGTAGAAACCCAATACGACCTCGGCCACGATTTCGTGGCCACAGTCGGGTATCAGGGAAGCCTATCCCGGGACATCTTCTTTCACGAGAATCCCTTGGCTGTTCCTGCAACCTTAGGTTACGCGTTTAACCCGCAAATCGGCGGCGGGGATTACTGGGGTGTTTCGGGCCGCGGAAACTACAATGCCTTGCTTACTGAATTGAACCATCGCTTCTCGCGGCAGTTCATGGCTGACGCGCAATTCACCTGGTCCAAATGCATGGATACGAGTTCGGGACCGTACTTCGAGCAGCCCTATCCCTACGACCTCGGTCTGGATTACGGCCGCTGTGACTATAACGTCGGCAATGCGTTCAAGCTCTACGGCGTGTGGCAGCCGGTCTTCTTCCACGGAAGCAACAGCTGGCTCGAAAAGATCGCCGGTGGCTGGTCTATCAGCGGCATCTTCAATCTCCACTCCGGCTTTCCGTGGTCTCCGGTCGTGAGCGTACAGGGAGGAAGCCTCTACTGCGGACAATGCGGTTATGGGTCGCTGTTCCCTGCCGCGTACCTCGGTGGCGCCGGAGGCAGCACGAGCAACAGTGCATTTGAGACTGCGGCCAACTCGAACTTCCCCAATGGAGGGGCGGCTTACTTCTCCGTGCCGACCTATACGGCTTACAGCGGCACCGCCTCGGGAACCGCGCTTCCTCAAGCCCCAGGCGTGGCGCGAAATTCCTGGAACCTCCCCGGATACAAAGACGTGGACATGACCTTGGCCAAGTCCTTCGGCCTGCCGAAAGCACCAATACTTGGCGAGGACGCGAGGATCGAACTCCGGGTTGATGCCTACAACTTGTTCAACAATCTGAACCTCGACCCAACTCGCATTTCGAACAACATCGCCAGTTCCAACTTCGGCACGATTACAGGCGCGCTTGCCGGTCGCGTCGTCACTTTGGGAGCCCGTTTCAGTTTCTAGAGCCGCAGGGAGGCTCACCCCGCGCAACGGATGAGCCAATACCCTGTACCCCGGGAAGCTGTCAACCGCCGACATGCAATTCGCCAGCGGTTGACAGCTTCTCTTTTTTGTGCGGAAAGCCCTTCTCGAAACGCCCCCCTGCCTGGGATCCCGCAACGGTATGCCTCGAAATTCGCCTGGCCCAACCCAGCGCCCAATTGAAGCCTTCACCGATTACCGCATCGAGCGCGAAGTTCACATGGCCGAAAGTCACGACATCCAGTAATGTTGCCGCTGGTCGCCGTTGACCATCGACCCTTTGTTTTCAACAGTTTACGCACTCAGCAAAATTGAAATTTTCATCCAAGTTCCCTTTTTCCAATCACTTCGGCACTCTTCACCAAAAACACCCGGAGTGTGCCACTGCGAACTTGCAGAATTCCGATGCCACAGCGTCGAGCTGTGCAGTTCGCTTCCCCGATTAGCAGCTTGATGAAAAAAGCGGGAATTCCGGCTTTTTGGTGGGAAGCGAACAGGGGCTCTGCCCCGCACCCCCCAGGATTTGACGCCTTGATGCCTTCCCGATGAGGGCTCTTCAGTCCCAGTGCTTCAGCTGCGGCCAGAATTCCTTCAACGGCTGCTTGAGCCCTCGGCAATAGAACACGTCGAAATGCTCGTACGGCATCGAGTACGGATGGTACACGCTCGCGACCTTCTGCACGCTTACAAACAGTTGCTCGAGGCGCTCTTGGCTATCATCCATGAAGATCATGCTTTCGCCGGTGTAATCGCGCGGTCCCCACAGGAAGTAGCTTTGGTGACCGCTGATCGCCTGCGGCAATCCATATTTCGGCCCGAAGAGATCGATCGCGCCGGCTACGCCAAAGTTCGGGGCAAAGATCGCCGTCTTCGCTCTTACATCCGGTGGCAAACTGTCGTAAACGCGCGCGACCGTCGCGACCATTTCCGGCCAGCCAAACTCGCTCGCATAATTCTGCGGCAAGGGGCCCAGCTTGTGCGTCTCACTTGGAGGCGGCGAGATATGCAACGCGCGCGTGTAGCGAATGTACGTTTCGACCGGCAGCACCGGCGTGGCAAGCGGCGCAAGAATCGCGCCCGCCGCGATCATCAATGCCGGGTAGGCGACTCGCACCCACCTTCGCTGCCGCGCCTCAAGCCGCCATTCCCACATGACGCTGCCGGCGGCGAACACCAGCGGGAAGGCGGGAAAGAGGTAATACACGCGCGGACTCATCGTGACGATGACGCCCGCTGTGAACACCCAGGCCCAGCCCAGCGCGCGAAATCTCTTCCCTTGCTCCGCGAAAAAGAAAAACCACAGGCCTGCCAGCCACACGGGCGCGCTCCACGCGTTCATCGCACCAATTTCCTGACCGAAGAAGCTGAAGAAACCCAACGGCACGTCCCGCCCGCTGCGTCGAATGTTGGCCTGCAATTCGAGAAATGGAAAGTGGTGCCGAACATTCCACCAGAGATTCGGCGCAAAAATCACAAACGCGACCGCGCCACCAATCCATAACCACCGATTCGCGAGCAGCTTCCGCTCGTTCGTAAGCAGCAGTCCGAGGACAATCCCAGCGCCGAAGATCATCATCGAATACTTGTTCTCGAGACCGATGCCCGCGACCACGCCGAACCAAATCCACAGCCTCTCATTTCCGGTTTTGATGATGCGAATTACGAGATACGCGCAGGTCATCCAGAACAGCGGCTCGAACGCATTCATCGTGAAGAGGCTGTGTGACCCGAGAATCCCCGGCGCGGCAAGCGTGGTAATGGCCGCAAGTACCTGCGCGAAGCGCCTCCCACCGAGTTCGCGCGCAATCAACGCGGCTAGCACAACCTCCGCCGCCCCCGCGAGCGCCGGCAAAAATCGGATCGCGAGCAGCGACTGACCGAGCGTATGCCGCACCGCCCAGGCAATCATCGCGATCAGCGGCGGCTGATCGACATAGCCCCAACCGAGATGACGGCTGCAGTCCAGGAAGTACAACTCGTCACCCAAGTACCCATATCTGTGTCCCGCGTACAAATACACCACCATCTTGCACGCGGCAATCAGGAGTACAAGCGTGGTCGCACCGAGCATCGGAGACAGGTGCCCTTCGTCGCGGCTCTCTACCGTGCGCCCCGCCATTTGCGACTGCGACTCCGCCATCATCCTTGCTTGCTCCAAATTGCCAGCGCTGCAATTATAGGACCGAGCGCAAGCATTTTCAGTGGCGGTATAACTGGGCGGCCAATTGCCGGTTAGGGCCCAATGAAGAAAGTTGCCAGCCTGCTGAAACGGCGATTCGAGAACATCATTACCTACCTAACCCATCCGATTACCAACGCCACCAGCGAATCCATCAGCGCCAAAATTCAGTGGGTGAAATATACCGCTCGAGGATTTCGCGACAAACAGAACTTCATCAACTCGATCCATTTCCACTGCAGAGGTCTGGACCTGGCTCCTGGGACCCACTAAGAACCCGGTTGGGCGAAAAAACATCTCTTCTGCAACTTTATTTGAAAGAACTCGTCTGAAGTAAAGAAGGTCAGGCCGAGGCCGTACCGCAGGGAAAGCGAGTGACGTTGGGAGGAAACAAGAATTACGACACCCGAGAATTCGTGCGAGAACTGCGCGGGATGAACCTCACCCCGCATGTGGCGCAGAACACGACCAATCGGAGGAGCGCGATAAACGGGCGGACCACACGACATGCGGGGTACGAGGTGAGTCAGCGGAAGAGAAAACGAGTGGAGCAATCGTTCGGGTGGATGAAGATCATGGGGATGCTAAAGAAAGTGAAGTTGAGAGGAATCGACAAGGTGGGGTGGCTGTTTACCTCTACTGGGGCGGCCTACAACCTGTGCCGATTGCGAAACCTGATGGCCAGAACGTGACACGTGGCTTCGACAAGCCGGCTCGGTCGATAGAAAAACCCAAACCACTCCCTTACCACTCGGCGAAAACTCAAAACTGAGAACGAAAAAGCCTCGAAAACCAAATTCTTCAGCAAGCCGTTAGTACTTAATTTATTTTTTTCAGTTGGTTGGACCGGTCAAGACAAGAGAGGCGCTTTGGCCGTGGGCGGAGTCGGGGGCGATCCAGACGGTCGCATGAGCGGGCTCGACCGTGTATTGGTTGTTGATATTCCAGAACGCAAAAGCGTCCGGGCCGAGATGAAAGGTGATCTTGCGGGTTTCCCCGGGGCCCAGAGAAATGCGCTGGAAGCCTTTCAGGGCGCGGACAGGGAGAGCAACGCTGGTTCCCCGCAGGCGGATATAGAGTTGCACTACTTCGTCGGCCGCGAGATTGCCCGTGTTGGTGACGTCAGCGGAGACACTGAGAATTGGATTCGGTTTTTGCGCGGACGAACTGAGTTGAGCGGCAAGCTGCGAGGCAAGCAATGAAGCATCGAGTGAATCCGTGCTGAGCTCGATTTTGCTGTAGCGAAATTCGGTGTACGAGAGACCGAAGCCGAAGGGAAATTGGGGAGAATTGGGCTCGTCAAGGTAGCGTGAGACGAATTTTTCCCTGCTGTTTTCGGGTGGGTGGTTCAGATCCACTCCGTCGGCCGGCCGGCCGGTATTGAGAGAGTCGTAGTAGAGCGGTTCCTGTCCGACGCTGCGCGGCCAGGAGACGGTCAATCTGCCGCTGGGATTTGCAGAGCCAAAAAGGACATCCGTGAGCGCGGGGCCAGCTTGTACACCGGGAAACCATGCGGCGAGCACGGCGGGCACATGCTCGAATGCCCACGGCAAGGTAAGAGGACGACCGCTGAAGAGAATGAGGACAACGGGCTTGCCGGTGGCGACAACTTCTTCGAGAAGTTTTTCCTGATGGCCGGGCAAGTCGAGATGCGCGCGGGAGGCGGCTTCGCCAGTCATTTCCGGAGCGTTTTCTCCCAATGCGAGAATGGCGAGATCCGATTGCTTTGCGGCTTCGACGGCGGCGGCGATTTCGGCATCGGAGCCATCGAGATAGCCCGACCCGCGGGCATAGCGCAGGTGATCCGCACCGAGTTTTTCCGTTAGGGCAGCTTTCAAGGTGATTACATCCTGAGCGCGGCCCATTCCCTGCCAGCAGCCGAGCATGTTGCCAGCATCATCGGCGGCGGGTCCGATCAGAGCGACGGTGCCGAGCATCGAAGAAAGCGGGAGAAGAGGCCGACCGCCATCAGGAGAATTTTTCAGAAGCACGAAGGATTCCTCGGCGGCTTTGCGAGCCAGAGCGATGCTTTCCGGCTGAAGCATTGCAGCAGATTCCTTCGATTCGTCGGTGTAAGGACGGTCGAAAAGGCCGAGAGCGAATTTCACGCGCAGAATGCGGCGGACAGCTTCATCAATCCGTGACTCCGGAATCTGGCCGGAGCGGACAAGATTCAACAAATTTTCGTGGTAGAGGTTGCTGACCATGTCCATGTCCACGCCGGCGAGAAAGGCTTTCTTCGCGGCGGTGGCGCCATTGTTGGCGATGCCGTGTGGAATCAGTTCGCCAATGGAGCTCCAGTCGCTAACGACAAAACCCCGGAAGCCCCACTCATCGCGCAGGATGTCCGTAAGCGTGAAAGGGTTGGCGGAAGCAGGCACGCCATCGAGGGCGTTGAAGGAGCTCATCAAAGTGACCGCACCGGCGTCCAAGGCGGCGTGGAAAGGAGGGAGGTAAATTTGATGAAGGGTATGCTCAGAGATTTCCGCCGAATTGTAGTCGCGGCCACCCTCGGCAGCTCCATAGCCCACAAAATGTTTTGGGCAGGCAGCAACGCTATCCGGTGAGTCAAGACGTTCGCCCTGATAGCCGCGCACGAAAGCGCGGGCCATCGCGGAGCCGAGGAAGGGATCTTCGCCGGACCCTTCCGCCATGCGGCCCCAGCGCGCGTCGCGAGCGATATCTACCATCGGTGAAAAAGCCCAGCGTACTCCGGCAGCGGAGGCTTCGCGGGCGGCGACGCGGGCGGCTTGCTGCACAAGCGAGGGATCCCAAGTGGCGGAGAGCCCGAGCGGAATCGGGAAGGTGGTGCGAAAGCCGTGAATCACATCCAGTCCGAAAATGAGCGGAATGCGGAGTCTGGACTTCTCCATGGCGATTTTTTGAAAAGCATTTACCTTCACCGCATCGGTCACATTGAAGAGAGAACCGACTTCGCCCTTCGAGATCATGTCGTTGTCGCCGGTACGGCCCGTGCCCGGGCCGGTGGGCTGACCCGCAGAATATTGCACCAGCTGGCCAATTTTTTCCTCGAGGGTCATGCGTCCGAGCAGAGCATCCACTTTCTGCTCAAGGCCGGGAGCGGTGAGAGCCGGGTTGTTGACGACGGGATCAGATGAAGGACGCGCGGAGGAACTCTGCGGGAAGGCGCAAGCCGGAAAGAGAAAAACGGCGATCAGAAGAAAGAACAGAGAGCAAGAGGCGACGGACCGCGAGGGAACGCGGGTTCGGAAGAAACGACTCGCGCTGTTGCCCGTGGCCGAGGAGGAAACCCGGAAGAAGCGCGGAACAGCAGAAAAACCCATGAAATTACTCCGTGAGCCAATGGGAATTGTGCATCGTCTCTGCAATTAAGCCAAGCCGCTCCCCGGAAGATTAGTGAAAAGCGGGACCGTCGTTTGGGTTAAGCAGAGGAACGAAGAGATCGTATCGCAATTAAATGCTTAAATAAATCGATTTATTAGATTTTTTCCCCCAACGACGATGGCATCAGAGGCCAGACCGCGGCCCTGGGACCGGCCGTCTTGCCCATGCTTCGCTCCTGTGCCAGACTACGCTGCCAGAAAACGATGGCAAAGCGCAAACCAGAAAGCTCCATCCCCGGCGAGGATGGAGGGACGAGGAAAGTGAATCTTCGGGAGCTCGCGGAGCATCTGGGGCTTTCCGTTGCCACGGTTTCGCTGGTGATGAACCGTTCTCCGGCCGCGAAATCCATTCCACATCATACACAATCGAGGGTGCGCGCAGCTGCTCGCGAGTTGAACTACCGACCGAACGTGATGGCGCGGATGCTGCGGCAGAGAAAAAGCTTCACCATTGGCGTGATCGTGCCAGAAATCAGCGAGGGATATGCGGCGCTGGTGCTTTCCGGAATCGAAGACCACCTGCTGCAGGAGGGGTACTTCTATCTGGTGGTGAGCCATAGGCACAGAGACGATTTGATCGAGGAATACCCCAGGATCTTTCAACAACGAGCGGTGGAAGGCCTGATCGTGGTTGACACGCTTCTGAAGGAGAGAATTTCCATCCCGGTGGTGGCCGTTTCCGGACACCGCCACGTGCCGGGGGTCACGAATATTACCTTGAATCACTCCGAGGCGGCAAAGCTTGCTCTCGAATACCTGGCAAAACTCGGCCACCGGAAAATCGCATTCATCAAGGGCCAGACATTCAGTTCGGATACCGAGGTACGGTGGAAGTCCGTTCGGGCAGCGGCGAAGGGGCTGGGTATACCTGTAGAGGACGAGCTGACGGTGCAATTGGAGAGCGAATCGCCCACACCTAAACCTGGATACGATGTGACGAAGCGTCTTCTGGCACGCGGGTGTTCGTTCACGGCGCTGTTTGCGTTCAATGATATTTCCGCGATTGGAGCCATCCGGGCGCTACGAGAGGAAGGCAGACGCGTTCCGGAAGACGTTTCCGTGGTGGGATTCGACGACATCCAGAGCGCGGCATTCCAAAATCCCGGGCTGACCACGATCCGACAACCGCTGCGAGAAATGGGGATCACCGCGGCCAGCACGGTGCTGCAACGGATCAACGCCGGGACAAAGGCGGACTATGCGAGAAGCATCGTCGTGGAACCGGACTTGATCGTGCGGGAAAGCACGGCGCCGGTACCAGCTACCTCACCTCAAAACAACTGAGTGATTCCGCTCGGCCCATCCGGTCAGTACCGGTGTTTGGCTGGTTAAGGATCATTCGCGGTCCTGCGTGACAATGTGAACGTCCACCTCCGGAGATTCGCGAAGAAAGCGGTGAGCTGGGGAAAGATAGAGGTATTTTTTCCAGCCTTTCTCGACAGAGCGGCCGAAGATCACCTGAGTGATGTGCTTCTCACGGACCACTTCCCCCACAACATCGGCAATACTGACGCCTTGCCGAAGGATGACCTTTGCACCGAGATTTTCCGCAAATTTCAAATTGGCGTTGAGCGCGCGCTTGGCTTCTTCGCCACCATCGCGATCCGTTTCAATATGAATGACGTAGAACTCCGAATCCAGGCGCCGCGCCATACGCGCACCGCGGGCAATGAGATATTGCGCGGAGGGATCGGTGCCAACGCAGACCGCGAGCCGCTCACGAACGGCCCAATTTTTCTGAATGTCCTTAGCAGCCATGTAATTTTCGAGGCTGCGGTCCACCTGTTCGGCGACCTGGCGGAGGGCCAGCTCGCGGAGGGCAATGAGATTTCCGCGGCGGAAGAAATTGCCCAAGGCCTGGTCAACTTTTTCTTGCATGTAAACGTCGCCCCGGCGCATACGGTTCTGCAGCGCCTCAGGAGTGAGGTCCACCATGACGGTCTCATTCGCGGTCATGGGCACCCAATCGGGAACGGTTTCTCGAATCGTGACACCGGTAATATTGCGGACGATGGGACAAATGCTCTCGATATGCTGGATGTTGAGGGTGGACAGGACGTCTATCCTGGCGGCAAGGATTTGCTGAACGTCTTCGTAACGCTTGCGATGTGAACTTCCTGGGATATTGGTATGGGCGAGCTCGTCCACGAGGACAACTTCCGGATGGCGCGCGAGAATTGCATCCACATCCATTTCCTCGAAGACCGTGCCCTTGTATTCGATATTGCGGCGGGGAACAGCTTCAAGCTGGGAAGTGAGCTCTTCTATGCCCTTGCGGCCATGGGACTCAACGACGCCGATGACGACGTCTTCTCCCCGGGTGTGGCGACGGATGGCCTCGCTGAGCATGCCGTAGGTTTTGCCGACGCCTGGAGCATAGCCGAGGAAAAGCTTGAAGACTCCCCTTTCGCGATGAGGAGGAGAAGCGACTTCGAGCCAATCTTCCGGCTTCTTAGGCAAGAGAAGTATCTCCCGGGATGAGAAGCGTCCGAATACGATAGAATTCAGGCATGTTCCGATTTCTAAAGCCGCGAACGATTCAGATCAGCGCGGCACTGCTTACCGTCGTTGTGATCACCGCGTTTTACCGCGAAGCCCTTTCCAATGTAAACCACACGACCGTAGCACTGTCGTTCCTACTGGCGATTTTAGCAGTTTCCGCAGTATGGGGAATGGCTGTATCCGTACTGATGTCCCTGGCAGCGATGCTGGCATTCAACTTTTTTTTCCTGCCGCCTGTGGGAAAGCTGACCGTCGCGGACCCCCAGAACTGGGTGGCGCTGTTTGCCTTCCTGGTGACGGCGATCGTCGGTAGCCAGCTCTCCAACCGAATACGCAAAGAAGCCGATACGGCAAACCGGAGGCGGCGGGAGATCGAACAGCTCTACACCTTCAGCCAGAAGCTGCTGGGAGAGGGAAACGTCATCCAGCTCCTGAACGCGATTCCCAATCACATGGCGGATGCGTTTGAGGCGGGAGCGGCCAGTGTATTCCTTGCAGATAAGCAGAAGTTCTACCGATCCGGATACGGGACCCTGCAATTGGATGAAGAACAGCTGAAGCTAGCCTATGACCGCGAGGAGCCACTGATTGATTCGGATCGGGGTTATTGTTACGCGCCGGTAAGGCTGGGCATGAAAGCAATTGGGAGCTTTGGCATTTCCGGGACACGATTGTTGCGGCAAACGCTCGAAGCGATGGGAACGCTGATGGGAATCGCGATCGAGCGGGCTCGAGCCGTCGAACAGCTAAGCAAAACGGAGGCGGACCGGCAAAGCGAGCGGCTGAAATCGGCATTGCTCGATTCCATCACGCATAATTTCCGGACACCACTCACCTCCATCAAAGCGTCGGTGACCAGCCTTCTTTCCGACCGGCCGCCGAAAGCGGAGCTGCAGCGTGAATTGCTGCAAATCATGAATGAGGAATGCGACAAACTGAACCATCTGGTGGAAGATGCTTCAGAGATGGCTCAACTGGAAGCGGGAGAGGTGGAACTGGAGTTTCGCGCGGTCGCGGCCCAAGAGCTAGTAGACGCCGCGCTGACGAGCTCCCGGACGCTGCTCGGGGCCCGCGAGGTGCGCGTCCAAATGGACGACGCGCTGCCAGCGGTGCGGGCCGACCTTAACCGAGCAAAGGAAGTGCTGGTGCAATTGATCGAAAATGCGCATTTGTATTCGCCAGGTGATAAGCCGATCACGATCTCCGCGGAAAGGAACGGAGATGCGGTAGCGTTCAGCGTTGCGGATCAGGGGCCGGGGATTGATACCCTGGAACAGGGAATGATCTTTGACAAATTTTACCGCGGAAGGGACCAGCGGGCACTGGTGCAAGGAACGGGCATGGGTTTGCCTATTGCGAAGGCGATCGTGGAAGCGCACGGGGGAACGATTAGCGTAACGAGCCAGCTCGAACATGGATCCGTATTCTCGTTCACACTTCCGGTGGCGCGTCTGGGAGATTTTCGATGAGCTCGGCGAAAGTTCTGGTGGTGGACGACGCACAGCAGGTGAGGAGAGTGCTGCGAACCACGCTGGCGGCAGAAGGATACACGGTTTTCGAAGCGGGAAACGGCGAGGAGGCGCTGCTCGCGTTGCGGGAATCGCCGCCGGACATCGTTCTCCTGGATGTGAATATGCCGGTGATGGACGGTCTGGAGACGTGCCGGGAGATCCGGCGCACTTCGGATGTGCCAATCGTGATGTTGACGGTTCGCAACGCGGAGCGCGACAAAGTGCTGGCGTTGGACGCCGGCGCGGACGATTACGTGGTGAAGCCGTTTGGGATGCGGGAACTGCTGGCGAGGATCCGGGCCAGTTTGCGAAGAAGATCACCGCCTGAGAAAGCCGTGGCCTTTAAGTCCAAGGATCTGACCATTGACTTTGAAGCGCGCATGGTGACGGCGGGAGACAAAGAAGTACATCTGACGCCGAAGGAATTTGAGCTTCTCCGCCAACTTGTCGCAAACGCCGGAAGACCCCTGACGCATCGAAGGCTGCTGCAAGCGGTTTGGGGACCGGATTACGGGGACGAGCCGGAATATCTTAGGGTGATGGTGAACCAACTAAGGAAGAAGATCGAGCCCGACCCCTCGCGGCCGCAATACATTGTAACGGAACCCTGGGTGGGTTACCGGTTCCATGTGCCGCCGACCAAGGAAGCCAAAACACACGCGGCAAGACAAAAATAGAGAGTCCCTTGGCAGCAACTGCGAATCGCCCTTACCAAAAGCCGTTGAGACTCGAAAACGGTGCAGCCCGATCACGCTAGTTTTGCTTGGCAGGAGTACCAAGAGCATCAAGAGCAAGGTTTAATTCGAGAACGTTGACGCGAGGCTCACCGAAGATCTCAAGCTGGCGATTTTGGGTGTGCTGAGCGACGAGAGCGCGAAGTTCTGACTCGCTTATGTGCCTTTCGCGGACGATGCGGGGGATTTGAAATTCCGCAGCGGCGGGAGAGATGTCTGGATCGAGACCTGAAGCGGAAGTGGTGACCAGATCCACGGGAACGGGCACGCCCGGATTTTCCGACTCGAGTTTCTTGACATCGGCAGCAACGCGGTCCAGCAACTGATGATTGGTGGGGGCCAGGTTCGAACCACCGGAGGCGGAGGCGTCGTACCCCGTCCCTGCAGCCGAGGGACGCGAATGAAAGTAGCCGGGGCCCGTAAAAGGCTGTCCGATAATCTTCGATCCGATCAGGTTGCCGTTCTGGCGAATTAGCTGGCCGTCGGCTTTGCCGGGAAATAACAGTTGGGCAATGCCTGTGAATACGAGCGGATAAATGAGCCCGAACAGGACCGTGGTTACCATCGTGAAGAGTACAGCGATGTAGAGATTCTTCTTCATCATTTCACCTAAGCCAGCCTGAGAACGACCAACAACATGTCAATCAGCTTGATTCCGAGAAACGGCGCGATCACACCGCCGACACCATAAAGCAGTAGATTGCGGCGAAGCAGAGCGGCGGCGCCGACGGGCCGATAGCGGACGCCACGCAAGGCTAGCGGGATAAGCGCAATGATGATGAGCGCATTGAAGATGACCGCGGAGAGAATGGCGGATTCCGGAGTGCGCAACCGCATGATGTTCAACACTCCCAACTGGGGAAACGCCGCGGCAAACATCGCAGGAATGATGGCGAAATATTTTGCAACATCGTTGGCGACGGAAAAAGTTGTGAGAGCACCGCGGGTGATGAGCAACTGTTTTCCGATCTCGACAATTTCGATGAGCTTCGTGGGGTTCGAATCGAGATCCACCATGTTGCCGGCTTCCTTGGCGGCTTGAGTGCCGGTATTCATGGCCACGCCGACGTCGGCCTGGGCAAGAGCGGGGGCGTCGTTGGTGCCGTCTCCGGTCATGGCCACGAGCTTGCCCTTGGACTGTTCGCGTTTGATCAGGGCCATTTTGTCCTCGGGTTTGGCCTCGGCAAGAAAGTCATCCACGCCAGCCTGGCGGGCGATGGCCGCGGCGGTGAGCGGATTATCGCCAGTGATCATCATGGTGCGAATTCCCATGGCGCGAAGATGCTCGAAGCGTTCCGACATGCCGCCCTTAACGATGTCCGTCAGGGCAACGGCGCCAAGTACACGCCGATTTTCTGCAACGAGCAGCGGCGTGCCACCATTGTTGGAGATGGCTTCAACCTTTGACTGAAGCTCCGATGGCATGGGATTTCCACGCTCTTTTGCGTAACGCATGATGGCGTCGGGAGCACCTTTGCGGATTTCACGACCGTCAATATCAATGCCGGACATACGGGTTTGCGCGGTGAATGGAATAAAGTTCGTGCCGTGGGAAGAAAGATCGCGGCCGCGGAGGTTATAGCGCTCCTTGGCGAGAACGACGATGGAGCGGCCCTCGGGAGTTTCGTCAGCGAGAGAAGAAAGCTGAGCGGCATCGGCGAGAAACGATTCCTCGATGCCCGGTGCGGGGCAGAATTCGGTGGCGGCCCGGTTGCCGAGAGTGATGGTGCCAGTCTTGTCGAGAAGCAGAACGTCCACGTCGCCGGCGGCTTCCACCGCACGACCGGACATGGCAATGACGTTGCGTTGGATGAGACGATCCATGCCCGCAATGCCGATAGCGGAAAGGAGACCACCGATGGTTGTGGGGATGAGGCAAACGAGGAGCGAAACGAGAACGAAGACGTTCTGAGGAGCGCCGGAATAGACGGCGTAGGGCTGAAGGGTGACGACAGCAAGCAGGAAAATAATGGTCAGGCCGGCGAGGAGAATGTTGAGGGCGATTTCGTTGGGAGTTTTTTGGCGGGAAGCGCCTTCGACAAGCTTGATCATGCGGTCGAGGAACGTCTCGCCGGGATTGGAGGTAATGCGCACCTTGATCTCGTCGGACAGGACGCGGGTACCACCCGTAACGGCGGAACGGTCGCCGCCGGATTCGCGAATGACTGGAGCAGACTCGCCAGTTATCGCTGATTCGTCCACAGAGGCGACGCCTTCGATCACTTCACCGTCTCCGGGGATGAAATTTCCGGCGGAAACGACAACGACATCGCCCACACGCAGCTTGGAACCGGGGACACATTCAATTAGGCCATCGGAACGGAGACGATGTGCCTCGGTTTCCGCGCGGGCTTTGCGGAGGGTGTCCGCCTGCGCTTTGCCGCGACCTTCGGCCATAGCTTCGGCGAAATTGGCGAAAAGCACAGTGAACCAAAGCCAAAGCGTGATTTGCAGGCCAAAAGCGATGAGAGCGGCGTGAACCAGGGCGTTGTGCAGGAGTTCGATGGAAGTGACGACAGCGCCGACTTCGACAACGAACATTACAGGATTCTTGACCATTTTGCGCGGATCGAGCTTGCGAAAAGAGTCTGTTATTGCGCGGTACAGGATTTTTTTGTCCGCGAGCGATTTCTTCTTGGTTTTAGCGAAATGGTTCATAGTGGCCTCAGAAAGATTTGCCTGCGAGCATGAGCAGGTGTTCGAGAATGGGCCCGAGACTCAGAGCCGGGAAAAAAGTGAGGGCGCCGACGATAAGAATCGTGGAGACCAGAAGCACTGTGAAGAGTGGGCCGGTGACGGGGAAGGTTCCAGCGGATTCAGGAACGGTTTTCTTTCTGGCAAGGCTCCCTGCAATGGCCATGATTGGGATGATCATGAAGAAGCGACCAAGGAGCTGCGCAGCGCCAGTGCTGGTGTTGTACCACATGGTGTTCGCACCAATGCCCGCGAAAGCCGAGCCATTGTTGCCCGTTGAGGAAACGTAGGCGTAGAGCACTTGGGAAAGCCCATGAGGTCCCGGGTTGGTGATCCCCGCGGTGCCAAATGGTTCGACAATGGCGAAGGCAGAAAAACCGAGAATTGTGAAGGTGAGGATGAGGACGGCAAGCATGGCCATCTTCACGTCGTAAGACTCGATTTTTTTGCCCAGGTACTCAGGAGTGCGGCCCACCATCAATCCCGCAATGAAAACCGCCAACACGACGAAGACGAAGATGCCGTAGAGGCCAGCGCCGACACCTCCGAAGACGACTTCCCCGAGCATGATGTTGATGAGCGGAACCATGCCGCCGAGAGGCGTATAGGAATCGTGCATGCTATTCACCGCGCCGCAACTAGCGTCTGTCGTGACGGTGGCGAAGAGAGTGGAATCGGCGAGGCCGAAGCGGACTTCCTTGCCTTCCATGTTGCCGCCGGCCTGAAGAGCAGTGGCCTGCTGATCGGTGCCCTTGAGCAATGGATTGCCGCGCGCCTCAGACCAGTAGGCAGTGCAGACACCTGCGACAAAGAGCACGGCCATGGCAGCCCAAACCGCCCAGCCGTGACGCCGAGATCCGGTCATGCGGCCGAGGGTGTAAGTCAGGCCCGAAGGAATGGCAAAGATGAGCAACATCTCGAAAAAGTTGGAGAAAGGAGTGGGATTTTCAAAGGGGTGAGCGCTATTGGCGTTGAAGAAGCCGCCGCCATTGGTGCCGAGTTCTTTGATGACCTCCTGGGAGGCGACTGGGCCTTGTGCGATGGTTTGTTCGCGGACAACTTGCGAGGAAGATTTGCCGTCCGCGCCGGTGACTTGGACGGTTTGAGGCTCAATCAACTGGACAGTGGTATAAGGCTTGAGATTCTGCACAACACCCTGCGAAACAAGGACCAGCGCGCCCAACAGGCAAAACGGGAGGAGGACCCACAGCAAACAGCGCGTGGTATCCACCCAGAAATTGCCCACCGTATCGGATTCCTTGCGCGCGACGCCGCGGATTACAACGATGGCCAGAACGATGCCGACGGCAGCAGAAGCAAAGTTGTGGTAGGCGAGGCCGGCCATCTGGGTGAGATAGCTCATGGTGGATTCCGGCACGTAGGATTGCCAGTTGGTGTTGGTGGTGAAGGAAGCGGCGGTGCCGAAAGCGAGGCCTGGCTCGACGTTCGCAAGCTTCTGGGGATTGAAAGGAAGCCATTGCTGAATACGCTCAATGAGATAGAGAAGAGCCATGGAGACGCCACTGAAAAGAAGCATGGCGATGGTGTACTCGGTCCAACGCATCTCCTTGTTTTCGTCCACGCCAGAAAGGCGATAGATGAGTCTTTCCAGGGGGCGCAGTAGAGGGTCGAGGAAGGTCTTCTCACGATTGAAGACGCGCGTCATGAAAACGCCCATGGGTTTGGTGACGAGGAGGATCACTGCGAGATAGAGGCCAATCTGAAACCAGCCGTTTGCCGTCATGTTTAGAAATCCTCCGGCTTCACTAGCGCGTAGAGCAGATAGCCACAGAGCAGCACGCAGACCAGAAGCAACAGCACATTGCCAAGACTCATAAGAGAACTCCTAGCGCAACCGCTCGCACCCGCGGACATAAAGAATTCCGAGGATGACAAACAGCGCGGTGGCAGCGAGAAAAATGAGATCAAGCATGAAACACGCTTCCTTCAGAGACGCCGGGACGTCTCAGGATGATTACCATGAGCCCTGCTTCTGTCCGAACCACCAGACAAGGCCAAGCGAGGCGGTATTTTGGTTGTTACTGAGGACACCCGTCTGACTGCTGAGAAAAAACGGCTGATTGGAAAAATCGCGGCGCCATTCCCAACGAGCCAGAAAGCCGTCTGCGAGCTTGTAATCAAAGGTGAGTGTTGTTTCCTTCAGGGCCTGCGTGGTTCCGCTGAAGAGGCCTCCGCGATCGGACAGGTATTCCGTACGCGCGGACAAGGCAGTGCGAGGAGTGAGAGTCCGATGAAGATAGAGTGCGCCGCCCATGACGTGACCCGGCGCTGAGGTTGAAAAGTAGCGGTTGATCACATAGTCGAACTCGCCTGCAAAGGTAAGATTCGGCGTGGCGTTCCACGACAAGTAAGTATCGAAAATATGTTCGCGACCATTGGGAGTGGGGATGATCGGAACCGCCGGCAAGCCAGGTTGTGTCGGCTCGGTGGGAATGCCCGGATTCAGAACGGCGACAACGTCGCGCTGCTCCTGCCCGAAGTAGTAATTCACGTTCCAAGATACGGTTGAGGCGGGCTTAAGCGTGAAAATAAACGCCTGGGATTTGAAGCCGTTGAAATCTTCCATCTGCTGCGCGCCATTTACGAGCCAATAAGTCAGATTCACCTTCGGGGTCAAATTATAGCCAGCACGAAAACCCATATGATAAAAGGGAAGAAAATTAAAAAAGTAGGACCGCGAATAGTTGAACTGGTCCTTCGTGTAGTTGCCCTCTAATCCAAGTGAGCTCGCCCACTTCCCAAAGTCAATGGTGAGCCCGGAGCCGACCGGCGCGACATAGGTTCCATAGGCCTGGAAAAGATTGCGGTAGACCTGGGGGCGCAATTCGTTGGCGGCGCTTCCTTGAAGAGTTTCCGTAGCCTGGCCGTACTGAAGATCCACGCGAACACCAAAACGCCGGCCTTCCTCGACATTGGGAGCGTGCTCGATGACGATGGCGGCCTGGTTCAAACTGAAGCTGTTGCTGCTGACATCGTAAGGCCTGAGAAGATTTACCCGACCTACTGGACTGTTGAAGTTGTATTCATAATAGCCGTCGAGAAGGACGTTAAACGTGGTGTCGCGCAGGAAACTACCTGGCTCCGAAGCAGAACCCTGGAAAGCGTGCATGACCTGGGCCGTGGGTGTAGACGCAGGAACTGCATTCCGGATCTCCGAACGGGAGACTGGCGCAGTTGAGCTTGCAGGCTCGCCCGGGGAAGAGTTCTCCAGTTTGTTCAAGCGAAGGGTCAAGACGGCCACTTGGGAGCGAAGCGCGTCGAGTTCCTGTCGGAGCTGGGTGATCGTCGCGGAATCCGCGTTTTTTGGAGGGTCCTGTGCGCGGACGCCAGGAACGAGAAGCAGGAGAAGAATGGCGAGGGGCCATCGGGACACGGGCTTTCTGCCGCGCGATTTCTCGTGTTTCGGAGCGGGGGAAAGAGAAGATGAGGGGGAATCCATGTGGTTTTCTCGATTCTTGTTACCAAAAGGAAGCATTCGGCGCCGGGATCCGTAATTCACGGTTTTGCGCATCCCCCGTTTGCTATCGGAAATGAGATGCAGCAGAACGTACAGCAAGAATCCGACACCGGCAAGACACAGAACGATAAAGATGCTGCGGGCAGTGCCCAGTCGAGCGTCAGTAAGCGTGCGAAAAAGTGAGGACCACACGTGCGTTTACTCCTATTTCGAAACAGAGATTAGTCCAAGGGAAATCAGGAAGCAGTAAAGGAGTTGTAAGGATTCCATTATGAACAGCGAGATGCGGCTGCGGGCCAAACTGAGCGGAAAAATCGGCCAGGCAGTCCGCACCTGCCTGAATGCAAGTTACGCTTGCCAAAGGGCTTGCATGTTGCCACATGCGTTGAGTCAGGGCCAAAGGCACGTTTCCGAGGCGGCAAAAGCGAGCGTAAACGCGGAACGATCCGCCTGGGATACCGTCCCGGCGTGCGATAATCGTGCGGTGGCTTTTCAAGGCGGAGGAGGGCATCGAATGAAGATGAGAGCATGGGGAGTGATTTTGCTGGTTGCTGTGATGGCCGTCGGCTGCCGGAAGAAGCAGGACCAGACGGAAGCGATTCGTGCGGGGATTCTGAAGCATCTCGGTTCGGTGAATTCACTGAACGTCAGCGCGATGGAGATGACCGTTACAAATGTGAACATTCGAGGGAAGCAGGCGACGGCAACGGCAGAATTCCGCGTCAAGAGTGGCTCTCCCGCCGGAGCGGCAATGCAGGTCTCCTATGTCCTTGAAAAGCAGAATGACGAATGGGTTGTCGTGAAGAAGGAAACGGTGGGAGGAGATATCAGTCATCCAGCGACAGACGGGAACACGCGCATGCAGACCGCGCCACAGGGAACAACCCAAGACATGCCGAACTTCCAGGACGTCCTCCATCCAGGAAGCCCGAACACAACTGGCGAACTGCCTCCGGGGCATCCTCCGGTCAACCCGGCCACGACTCCCAACTCCAACGGCGGCGGATCCAATCCAAAGGCGAAACAACCTTAGCAGAGCGCGCC
>Ga0335076_10001272_pt1 | contig 24380 bp, 20 predicted proteins | sample Lox_Sample_25_FD_206717 | JGI IMG/M metagenome (GOLD analysis project Ga0335076, IMG submission 206717) | Soil microbial communities from Loxahatchee National Wildlife Refuge, Florida, United States - Lox_Sample_2.5 | ecosystem: Environmental > Terrestrial > Soil > Wetlands | place: USA... | reverse complement strand
TCACGCTCGAGCCGTGGACCATCGAGAACGCGCTGCTCACGCCGACGCTCAAGCTCAAGCGCAACAACCTGACGGCACGTTTCGCGAAGCCGATGGACGACCTGTATCGGCGCTGACCACCCGGCCACCTGTCATCAATCGATCGGCCACGGCATCGACGCCGGCATCGTGAGCGGCGGAGTTTCCACCACCGCGCGGTCAACCTCGCCCGCATCGACGCCGCGCCACCACGGCGTGACCGCTTCCGCATGCGCCGGTTCCACCGGCTCGCCCAGCCTCGGCATCAACAGCCGAACACCACGCGCCGGCGCCAGCTCGACGAGTTTTTCCGCGGGCTCATCCCAGGCGTGCATGGCCAGGCTGAACGTGCCCCAGTGCACCGGGAGAAACGTCCCGCCGCCCAATAGCGCATGCGCTTCGAGCGCGTTGATCGGGCCGAGATGGATGTCGCCCCACGCCGGGTGGAACGCTCCGACTTCCAGCATCACCAGGTCGAAAGGACCGAGCCGCTCGCGGATCGTTGCGTACTCGGTGGTGAGACCCGTATCGCCGCTGAAGAAAACCGTGTGACGCGCAGACCGGATCACCATCGACGACCACAACGTCGAATTGCGATCCCGCAGGCCGCGACCTGAGAAGTGCTGCGACGGCGCGGCCGTGACCGAGAGATCGGCACCGGGCAGCGTGTGCGACTCCCACCAGTCGAGTTCGGTGATGCGATGCGCCGGCACGCCGAACGCTTCCAGATGCGAGCCGACGCCGAGCGACGTCACAAACGGCACCTCGGTGCGCGCCAGTTCGTGAATCGTCGGATAGTCGAGATGATCGTAGTGATCGTGCGAAACGACGACGAGATCCACCGGCGGCATCGCGCGCAGGCGCACCGGCACCGGCTGGAAGCGTTTCGGACCAGCGAGCCGCGTCGGCGACGCGCGTGTCCCCCACACGGGATCGGTCAACACGCGCCGCCCGCCGATCTCGAGCAGCATCGTCGAGTGACCCAGCCACGTGGCGCGCAGCCCCGAGCCTGGCTTGCGGGTCCACGTCTCGACCGGATTCATGGACGGCAACGGGTGCAATGGCACGCGCCGCTCGCCGCCGCACAGGAAATCGGTCAGCGAAGGCATCGCCACGCCCGGATCGCGCAGTCCCGCGAGCACCGGATGAACATTGCGAAATCCTTCCCCGGACCACAGCGACGATGCACGCATCCGCTCGAGCCGCAGCCCGTTGGGTTTCCTGCCAAGTGCCTTCATGCGTCACCCGTTGATGTTGCGACGCTCATCATGCCTTGATCCGCGCACCGCCCCCTTCGACCTGCCACGGACGCGAGGACGCCGGACATTCACGCGCCACGATCGGCTCCCTCTTGCGTCTGTACCTGGGACGACGCGGTACGCACGCGCCGGATGCGGGTTGTCGAACGCGCTTTGGACCTCGGTCGCAGCCGCTTGTTTCCAGTCAACCAACCGAAAGGCGAGGCAGCAAATGTCGAATGAAATCTCCGCGAATTCGTTCAACCCGGCGGCGTGGTTGCCGGCCGTTCAGGGTGATTCCACGGCGGGCGAGGCCAATGATGCCGTTTGCCAGGCGGCTCCGATGTCTCCGCTCGACCTCTTGATGAAAGGCGTGGAAAAACTGGAGGAAGTCGGACGCGCGATCGAGCAGCAGACGCCGGCCAAGAGCGATCCAAATGCGGTCGACGCGATGCGTCAGGTGCAGGCCGAAATGCAGCAGATGCAGGACATGACAACGCTCCTGTCGCAAACGCTTCAGGGCATGGGCGACGCCGCTCTGCGTTCCGCGCGCCAATAGGAAGGAGACTCCGGGAAGAAGCCCTTGCGTCAGGCGAAAGCACCTTGGTCCGAACACCTCAGGGCGACTCACCGCGTCGGCCATCCGCCATTTCGAACCAGTCGAGTTCCTCTTCGATGCGGTGAAAGGCGTCGTCGCCGATTTCGCTGCTGGCGCGCATCGCGAGAATCGTGGTGCGTGCCGCCTGCATCGCGCGTTGCCGGATCTCGCCATGCGCGGTGCGCCACGCCGCGGCCGGGTTGGCCGCGCCGGTTTCGCTCATCAGGCGGGCCTTGAATTCCTTGCGGACCAGTTCGACGACCGGCGATGGTTCGTGCTCGAAACTGGCGAGCGCCGCGGCCAGCGCACGCTCGCGCGCCGCGTTGACTTCCTGGCCGACCGGATCGCCGTCCTGCAGATCGAGCGCGCGCAAGAGTGGCTTCAGCGTCAGCCCTTGAATCACCAGCGTGCCGAGCACGACGGAAAACGCTGTGAGCACGATCAGGTCGCGGTAAGGAAACGCCGGCGGCAGGGCCATCGCCGCGGCGAGCGTGACGATCCCGCGCATGCCGGCCCACGAGATCACCAGGCCGCTTCCGACGGTCGGCCGCAACATCGGTCGCGGCGGACGAAACCCGTGCGTCCGATCGCGCCATCTGAGCACCGCGTTGAACGACATGTGCCACGCAACGCGCACGACGATCACGGCTAGCAGGACCGCGCCCGCGACCAGCAGGTAGCGCCCGCGGTCCGCTTCGGCAAGGCTTTCGAAGATGGGCCGGATCTGCAAGCCGATGAAGATGAACGCCAGGATGTTCAGCGCGAACACGACGGTGTCCCACACCGCGTACGACGGGATGCGTCGCGCGGCCGGGACTCGTTCGGGTGCCTTGCGCGCGAGCGCGATCGCATAGCAGACCGTCGTCAGCACGCCCGAAAGACCGATGTGTTCGGCGAGCGTCCAGACGGCAAACGTACTGACGAACTGCAGGATGACCGACGTCGGCAGGTGCCGCACGGCTTGCATCAATCGAAGCGCGAACCACGCAAGCGCTGGACCTGCGACGACACTGCCAATCACCGCGAGCAGCAACGCCGGAGCGACATTGGAGAACGCAAAACTTCCGGCCGCCGCACCGACGGCGAGTCGATAGATCAACAGCGCGGTGGCATCGTTGAGCAGGCTTTCGCCTTCGAGGATGGTCAGCAGCCGCTGCGGCGGGCCCAGCGGGCGCAGAACGGCCGTTGCCGCGACCGCATCGGGCGGCGCGACGATCGCACCGAGCGCGATCGCGGATGCCCATGGGACCGCGGGGATCAGGTGGTGGACAACGACCGCGACGGCCGCGGTCGTCAGTCCTACCGCGAACACAACCAGGCTCGCGACCGGTACCCAGTTGTCTCTGAGGTCGCGCAACGACGCGTCGTACGCAGCGTCGAGCAGCACGGGCGCAACGAACAGCGCGAGCACGAGCTCCGGCGGCACCGTGATCGACGGCGCACCCGGGATGAGTGCAAGCAATGCGCCGCCCAGCGCCAGGAAGACCGGATACGGCGCGCCGACGCGGCGCGCCACGGCGGCCAGGAATACCGCGGCGACGAAAAGAATGAGTAGCTGCTCGAATTGCCCCATGGCCCCGATATTGCCGAATCACGGTGGGGATTGTCGCGTCAACTGACGGGTTCGTTGCAGTGGACCGGACCGATACCGCTCATCACTCCGGTGGTCCCTGAAGTAGTCGCACGGCGACCTCGACCTCGACTCAGCCAACCGCCGCTGCGGAGGCCGGTGCTGGCACCACCGGTTCCTCGTCTCTCTCGTACAGCTCCTGCAGATCCTCGTCCTGCGGCCGGCCGTCCAGCACCCGGGCAAGCTGCACCCGGTCGATCGCACCGACCCAGCGCGCGATCGCCACGGTTCCCACGGCGTTGCCGATGGTGTTCGTGATGGCGCGTGCTTCGGACATGAAGCGGTCCACGCCCAGCAGCAGCACCATGCCGGCGACCGGAATCTTGCCCATCGATGCCAGCGTCGCCGCGAGCGTGATGAAGCCGGAACCCGTGACGCCTGCGGAGCCCTTCGACGTGAGCAGCAGCACACCCAAGACGACCAGTTGATCCGTCAACGTGAGCGGCGTGTTGGTCGCCTGCGCGATGAAGATCGCCGCCATCGTGTAGTAGATGCACTGGCCATCGGGATTGAACGTCAGTCCCGACGGCACGACGAGACCGACCACCGGCTTCGAGACGCCGGCGTGTTCCAGCTTGCGCATCAACTGCGGCACCACCGATTCCGACGAGCTCGTGCCGAGCACCGTGAAGATCTCGTCCTTGATGTACTTCAGGAACTTCCACAGGCTGAAGCCGGAGATCCGCGCGATGAAGCCGAGTACGAGGGCGACGAACAGGACGCACGTGAGGTACATCGTGCCCATCAGCTTGCCGAGCGAGACGATCGAGCCAAGCCCGTACTTGCCGACCGTGAACGCCATCGCGCCGAAGGCGGCGATCGGTGCAAGACGCATGATCATTCCGACGATCGCAAACACGCCGTGCACGAACGAATCGAGAAAGTCGACGACCGGCTTCGCTCTCGACCCGATGTGCGACAACGCGACGCCGAACAGCGTCGCAAACAGCAGGATCTGCAGGATGTCGTTCTTCGCCAGCGCGTCGACGACGCTGGTTGGCACCATGTTGATCAGGAAATCGACGAAGCCTCCCGTCTTGCCGCCGGCCGTCGTGTAGGTCGCGATCGCCTTGGTGTCGAGAAGCGTCGGGTCGACGTTCATGCCGACGCCGGGGCCGACGAAGTTCACGATGATGAGACCGAGGATCAACGCGAAGGTCGACAGGACTTCGAAGTAGACCAGCGCGCGGACGCCGACGCGGCCCAGTTCCTTCATGTTCTCCATCCGCGCAATGCCGAGCACCACCGTCGCGAAGATGATGGGCGCGAACACCATCTTGATGAGCTTGATGAACACATCGCCGAGCGGCTTGAGGTCGGCGCCGAGATCGGGCCAGAAGAAGCCGATCGCCACGCCGGCGAGAACACCGGCAATGACCTGGACGTAGAGCATGCCGAAGAAGCGGCGCATTTGAGTCTCCTTGATGTTTTTGGGCGCGATCGGCCCCCGCAGCGCTCGAGCGCTGACTCGGCCGCGGTGCTACCCGCGGCGCTTGTTCGTGGAAATCGATTCAGGCGGGCGCCAGGCGCCCGCCCGTGAGCGGAATCAAGCGGCCTTGCGCTGCGCCCCCGCCAACGCCTTGCAGACCGCCTGCGTGACATCGGCCGTCGTGGCCTTGCCGCCCAGGTCGCGCGTGTGCAGCGCCGGATCGGCGGTCACCTGCTCGATCGCCTTCATCACGCGCTGCGCGGCGGCGCTCTCACCGAGGTGATCGAGCAGCATCACCACCGACCAGAACGTGCCGACGGGATTCGCGAGCCCCTTGCCCATGATGTCGAACGCGGAGCCGTGGATCGGCTCGAACATCGACGGATAGCGACGCTCCGGATCGATGTTGCCGGTCGGCGCGATGCCAAGGCTGCCCGCCAGCGCGGCGGCGAGATCGCTGAGGATGTCCGCGTGCAGGTTGGTCGCGACGATCGTGTCGAGCGACGCCGGCTTGTTGACCATGCGCGCCGTCATCGCATCGACGAGTTCCTTGTCCCACCTGACGTCGGGGTACTCGCGCGCCACTTCGCCGGCGATCTGGTCCCACATCACCATCGCGTGGCGCTGTGCGTTGCTTTTCGTGACGACCGTGAGCTGCTTGCGCGGCCGTGACTGCGCGAGCTTGAACGCGAAGCGCAGGATGCGCTCGACGCCGGCGCGCGTCATCATCGAAACGTCGGTCGCGGCCTCGATCGGGTGGCCCTGGTGCACGCGGCCACCGACGCCGGAGTACTCGCCTTCCGAGTTCTCACGCACGATCACCCAGTTGAGGTCCTCCGGCTTGCAGCGCTTCAGCGGGCCATCGATGCCCGGCAGGATGCGCGTGGGGCGCACGTTGGCGTACTGGTCGAAGCCCTGGCAGATCTTCAGGCGCAGGCCCCAGAGCGTGATGTGATCGGGGATGTGCGGGTCGCCCGCCGAGCCGAACAGGATCGCGTCCTGGTCGCGCAGCTGGTCGAGGCCATCCTCCGGCATCATCACGCCGTGCTGGCGGTAGTAGTCGCCGCCCCAGTCGAAATCGCGGAACTCGAAGCGGAACGTGTTGCTGGACGCCGCGACGGCTTCGAGCACCTGGCGTCCTGCGGGAACGACTTCCTTGCCAATGCCGTCGCCTGGAACGGTTGCGATACGGTAGGTCTTCATTGCGTTGTCTCCTCGGGTGGGTTGCTGTGGACCCCACTCTAGGGACGCGCGGGCACTTGCAACCGCGTCCGCGGTGAAACCATTGTTAACTTCGATTCAACAATCCGCGCCTATCGCCCCTGCGCCGGGCGTGCCGCTCCCGCAGCTCGCACGCCGTGCTCCGCGAACGCCTGCGCGACGAAATCGACGAACGCCCGCACCCGCACGGTCGCCTGATGGCGCTGCGGATACACCGCGTTGATGTCGGCGTCGGGCGTGTAGTACTGCGGCAGCACCTGAACGAGGCGGCCGCTGCGCAGGTAGCGCTCGATATCCCACTCGGCACGCATCAGGATGCCGTGCCCGTCGAGCGCCCAATTCACCGCCACCTCGCCGTCGTTGGTGGTCAGGTTGCCGCGGATGCGCACCGCTTCGGTGTTCCCGTTGCGGCCGCGCGAAGTGGACAGGCGCCAGACACCGTACGCCTCTTCGCCCTGGCGGATTCCAACGCAGTTGTGGCGCGCGAGATCGCGCGGTGCCTTCGGTACGCCGTGTTTGGAAAGATAGGCCGGCGCCGCGCAGAGCAGGCGCCGATTCGGCGCGACGTGCCGCGCAATGACGCGCGCGTCGGGCGGTGCACCGAAGCGAATGCAGACGTCGAACGAATCGTCCGCGAGCGGCGGCGGGTCGACCGACAACTGCAACTGGACGTCGACCTGCGGATATTTGCGCACGAAGCGCGAGACCAACGGCGCGATGTGATTGCGACCGAAACCGAGTGTCGCGTTGACCCTGAGCAGACCTTTCGGCGTCGCCTTCGCCGTGCCGAGCAACTCCTCCATGTCGTCGATCTCGCCGAGGATGCGGCGGGCGTGCTGCAGATAGAGCTCGCCCTCCGGCGTCAGGCTCATTCGCCGCGTGGTCCGGCTCACCAGCGGGACGTTCAGCCGCGATTCGATCTGCGCGAGGTGCTTGCTGACAGCGGGCGGCGTGACGCCCAGTTCGCGCGCCGCCGCGCTCAGGCTGCCGGCCGCGGCAAGTGTGGAAAAGAAACCCAGGTCGGGCGGTTGGATCGCGCGGGTCATCGCAGGGTCTCCATGTTGGAAGTCTTCACATTGCCGAACGGCGCCAGCTCACCCGCGCGCGTGCACAAGACAAATCGGTGCGCGTTCTTTCTACCGGCTCCCGCATGCAAATTCCAGGGCCTTTCGAGGCAATTTGCGATCGCCCTCACGGCAACCGCGACGCTGGGCAATCGCAATCTCCTGATCGGCGTCGGGTTCGACGACTACGTGTCGAAGCCGTTCACTGCGGACCAATTGCTCGAGCGCCTGCGCGACCGCGGTCAGGCCGCGGTGCTGGGCAATGCGGTCGACCCCGCGACCCTGGTGCAGGCCCACATCGCCGACGCCAAGCGTGCCCGGCGGTGAGTTCAGCCGAACCGCGAGCGTCGCATCCACCTCGTGACCCGTTCGCCGGGACATGAACCGGCGCCACGTCACACCAAAGCCCGGCCGCAGCGCCGCTTTCTTAGACAGCCACACGACCGCACAACCAGCGCATGCAGACTCCCTCGGCGTTCCACGCGCGGTGCGGATGTCCTGCCTCCGGCTCGTCGGGCGCTCGTTCGAGGCGCGCGTGGTGGCCTGTCCTGCCTGACGGCACCCCTTAGGGGTCGCTCTGAAAAGGGGCGTCGATGGCCTGCATCTCAGGTCTGCGCGGGTTGCGCCGAAGTGGGATATTTGGAACGTTCCCGCGTGCTGGGAGAAGAGATGAGGTCGCAACCGGCAGTCGCCACCGCCTGCGAAGCTGCAGCGGCGTCGCCGCGCGCACCCGACGAGTGCATCGCCGACCTCACGCACCCGATGGAACAGGCGCCAGGCGCCCGTGAAAGCGCGTTCCGCGCCCTCGCCGAGAACTCTCCCGACGTCATCGTGCGCTACGGCACGGACGGTCGCGTCGTCTACTGCAATCGTGAACTGGCGCGCCGCAGGCAGGTGGACGCGCAAGCGATCGTCGGGCGGCGGCGCGGCGAGTCCATCAACGCTGATGCGCAGCAGAGGGCGGCGTACGAGCAACTCGTCGACCGCGTACTTCGCACCGGCGAGAGCGGCAGCATCGACCTGCTCGAGCGCGACGCACTGGGCGAGATGCGCGCCCACAACCTCGTTGTCGTCGCGGAACGCGACGACCAGGGTGCGATCTGCGGCGCCATGGCGGTCGGGCGCGACATCACCGACCTCGTACGCATGCGCGAATTGTTGGCCGCGCGCGAACGCGATTTCCGCACGCTGGCCGAAAACTCACCCGACAACATCATCCGCTACGGCCTGGATGGCCGCGCGGTCTACTGCAACCGCGAAATCGAACAGCGCGTGTCGGTCACGGCCGCGCGCATCGTCGGCCGGACGCCGATGGAAGCGGCACCGCCGGGCATGATCGGCGGAGAGGCGTACGAACAGCAGCTGATGCGCACGCTTGCCACCGGCGTCGGTGGCACCGTCGAGCTGGTCGTTCCTCATCCCAACGGCGAGATGCGCGTGCACAGTGTCGTGTTCGCCTCCGAGCATCACGCAAGCGGTGCGATCTGCGGCGCGGTTGCGGTTGGCCGCGACGTCACCGACATGGTGCGCATGCAGCAGGTGCTCGCCGCGAAAGAACGCGAGTTCCGCACGCTGGCCGAGAATGCGGGCGACAACATTGCGCGCTGGGGTCCCGACGCGCGCCTGCGCTACGTCAATCCTGCGCTGGCGCGCCTGCTCGCCCGGTCGGCCAACGAGGTGCTTGGACTCACGCCCTCCCAGGCCTTGCAGACGAACGGTGCCGACCTGATCCCGATGGAGCACGCGATCCGGCGCGTCGCACGCGTCGGCCACGAGGAAATGGTGGAGTTGCGCTTCACCGCACCGGGCAGCCAGACATCGGTCGTCCATCAGGTTCGCCTCGTGCCGGAACGCGACGAGCCCGGCAATGTCTGCAGCGTCCTGGGTATCGGGCGCGACATCAGCGAGCGCATCGCGCAGGTCGAGATGATCGAGTCGCTACTGCACGCCGACCCGCTCACCAAGCTGGCGAACCGGCGCGCTCTGCAGCAACGCGCGTCCGGCATCTTCGCAACGGCCGAACGGCACCACAGCCGGGTCGGTGTTCTGGTGCTCGACCTCGACCAGTTCAAGGCGATCAACGACGGCATCGGCCACAGTGCCGGCGACGAACTGCTGTGCGAAGTGGCGCGCCGTCTGGAAACCTGCCTGCGCGCGAACGACCTGCTGGTACGCCTCGGCGGCGACGAGTTCGTCGTCATCGCGCCAGACATGGATGCGCCCGAACTGGTCGGCACCGTCTCGAGCCGGCTGCACATGGCGCTCGCACAGCCGGTTGCGCTGCGCGAGCGTGATGTTCGTACCACCGCGAGCATCGGCGTGGCGGTATACCCGCAGGACGGCACCGGTCTCGAGGAGCTGCTGGCGAACGCCGATGCGGCGATGTACGCCGCCAAGCGCAGCGGCCGTGCCCGCACGGAGTATTACCGCGCCGAACTCGGCGAAGCCGTGCGACGCCGCTTGTTGCTCGAGCAGACGCTGCGCCACGCGTGCGACGGCAGTGGCCTGGAGCTGTACTTCCAGCCGCAAGTCATGCTGCACGACGCGCGCCATCTCGTCGGCGCCGAAGCACTGCTGCGCTGGCACCATCCGGCGCTTGGACTGCTGACGCCCGATTCATTTATCGCGCTGGCCGAAGAGACCGATCTCATTTGCCCGATCGGCCGCTGGGTCCTGCGCACCGCCGTCGAGGCCGTGGTGCGCTGGAACCGCGGGCTGCGCCAACCGCTGCACGTCGCCGTCAACGTGTCGACCCGGCAATTCATCGACGACGACCTGCCGAAATTCGTCGGCGACGTGCTGGCTGAAACCGGCTGCAGCCCATGCTCGCTCTGGATCGAGATCACCGAAAGTGCGCTGCTGGACGACTCGCCGCGCGTGCGCCAGGCCCTGGAGGAGTTGCGAGCGCGCGGCGTACGCATCGCGATCGACGACTTCGGCACGGGATACTCCGCGCTCAACTACCTCGCCCGCTTCCCGATCGACTGCCTGAAGATCGACAAGAGCTTCGTCCACGGTATCGGCCGCAGCCGCCGCGACGACGAACTCGTCAAGGCGTTCATCGCGATGGCGGCGGCGCTGAACGTCGCGATGGTGGCCGAAGGCGTCGAAACCCCCGATCAGGCAGCGTTTCTGCTCGACCAGGGATGCTCGTTGGCCCAAGGGTGGCTGTTCGGCCGGCCTGTGCCGGAGGAACGCTTCCGCGTCGGGCTGCCCGCCAGTCCGGCACCGGTATTCGAAGCCGAAACGTTGTCCGCCGGGTCTTAGCGGCGGCTGCGTCATCGGTCGAAGCGATCGAAGCGCAACTTGCTGCAGCGGCAGCAGGTGATGCGGCGCTTCCAGGTGCAAAGACACCCTTGTTGCGCGCCCTAATCTTTGGATCGCCGCGACCTGTTTTCCGGTCGAATCCATGCGGGGTCCGAGAGTTCGTGCACGCCTGCCGTGGGGCGCGGGCAGCGCACGCATTGCCGCAACGCAGATGCACACCACAACACGACGGATGGTTCTGGTCGCAGCGATCGTCTGCGGCTTCGCCGTCGGCATGGCGGGGCTGCTCAACTACTTCAAGTACCACAGCACGGCCAACCGGCTCGTGACCGAGCGGCTGGTCGTCACCGGTCGATCGGTCGAGACGGTCGTCCACCTCTCGCTCGACCTGGGATTGGAGCTCAGCGAGATCACGACGTTGCCCGAGACGCTCGAGCGCGAGCGCGGCACCGACGACCTGATCCAGGGCATCGACATCTTCGACAACGACGGACGCCTGCTGTACAGCTCGGACAAATCGCGCAGCGGCAACGTGCCGGAAGCGTGGCTCCAGGCGGCCGCCGCCGCGCACGGCCTCGACTGGCTCGTGGAAGACGGACACGCGTCTGCCGCGGGCATGCCGTTGAAGAACTCGTTCGGCATCACGCTCGCCCACGTCGCGTTGCGCTTCTCGCACGAGCGGCTGGTGAACGAGAACACGGCGGTCGCGCGCGAGCTCGTCGCGACGTCGTTCATCATCTTCGTGCTCGCGACGGTGGTCGCCTCGTTCGCGCTGGTCGGGCAACTGAAACGCCTCGCTCGCGGCGTCACCGCCGCCGAGACCGCGCTGACGACGGCCGACGAAACACGCGCCATCGAGCTGGCTGGCCGCACGCCGTTCGGTCCGGCACTGCAGCGCTTCATCGCCAACGTGCGCGGCGTGGAGCGCGAGATCGCGACCTTGAGCAACGATCTCGAACGCGGTTCGACCCCATGAACGACCGCTTCCTGCGCCGCATCTACCTCCAGCTCGCCGGTGTCCTGGTGCTGGTGGTGACGCTCGCGCTGCTGGTCAACGCGGCGCTATCGCACCGGATGTTCGGCCGAGCGCTCACGCCGCAGATGGCAGCCAAGGTCGCGAGCGTCGGCGCATCGGTCAGGGCGCTGGCCTTCAAGTGGGACAACAACGGCGTCGACCTGCGCGAGTTGTACGGCGTCCGGCAGCGCTTCGCGGAAGCGATGGTCGAAGGACCGGAGATCTCGTACATGGCGATCGCCGATCCGGACGGCACGATTCTGTTCGAGAGCGACGCGACCACGCCGGCGCTAGCCGCGCACTTCAAGAGCGACGAAGTACGCACGCTGCTGAAATCGGCGATCTACGCAGGGCAACCGGAACGCGTCGGTGACCTGTACGTCGTCTCGATGCCGATGGTCTCCGCAACGCGTCCGCTCGGGACGTTGCATCTCGGCGTCGACACGCGGTTCATCGATCACCTCGTACTCGAGACGCTGTACGACCTCGGCGTGGTGCTCGTCGTAACGCTGTTCCTGACGCTCGAATTCCTGCACTTCATCGCGGGCGCGAAGTTCGACAGCTCGTTGCGATCGCTCGGCGAAGCGTTCGGACGCGGACTGGCGGGCGATTTCACCGCGCGGCCGCACAAGGCGTCCGATCCGGCGTTCGATCGATTGCTGGTGGGCATCGAGGCGGCGCTCGCGCGCGCCAACCAGGCGTACGGCACGCTCGCGCGCCGCGTCACGCAGAGCCTGCACGCTCCCGCGCACGATCGCCTGCCGGGCGTCGTCGCGGCGCGCGCGGGCATTGCCGCGCTCGCGCAGCGCTGCCGCTTCGGCGTCGACCGGCTCCCGGAGAGCGGCGACGATGCACGCATCGCCCGGGTGCGCGCGCCGCTCTTCATGTTCATGCTCGCGGAGGAGTTGACGCGCTCGTTCGTGCCGGGCTACGTCACCGAACTGCTGGTACCGGTGCCCGGACTGTCGGCGCCGATCGTGATCGGCCTGCCGATCGCGGTCTTCATGCTCATCGTGGCCATTGGGCAGCCCTTCCTCGGCGTGTACTGCCAGCGGGTCGGCCACCGCCAGGCGATGCTGGTGGGCGCGGCCACCGCGGCGGTCGGGTTCGTCGCAAGCGCGCTGGCACACAACGTTCTCGATCTGCTGCTCTGGCGCTCGCTGTGCGCGCTGGGTTACGCGATGGTGTTCGTCTCGGGGCAGGCGTTCGTGCTCGAGTACGCGTCGGCGTCCACCCGGGTTCGAAGCTTCGCTGTCTTCGTAGGCGCGATCATGGCCGCGTCGGTCTGCGGTCCGTCGATCGGGGGCATCCTCGCGGACAACATCGGGCCACGCGCCACGCTCGGAATCGCCGCGGCGCTCGCTGCGTGTTCGATGATCGTGATCCGCCTGCTGCCCCGCCAGGCATCTTCCAGGGCCGCGCGCGATTCGGCGCGCATCCCAACCGCCGGCGAAATCGTTTCACTCCTGAAGAACGCGCGGTTCATGAGCGTGACCGGATTGGCGGCGGTTCCGGCGAAGGTCCTGTTGACCGGCGTGTGCTTCTACCTGGTGCCGCTGCACATGCTGTCGATGGGCAGTTCGCAAGCGATGGTCGGACGCATCCTGATGATCTACGGAGTCGTGATGGTCGTGTTCGCGCCGGTTGCAGCATCGTTCGCGACGACGGTCAGCCGCATGCACTGGCTCGTCGGCGGCGGCCTGATCATTTCGGGCGCGGGCGCCATGGCCCTGCTCGCCGGCGGTGGAAATGCGTGGGTCTTCATCGCGGTCACGCTGATCGGTGTCGGCCAGGCGATGTCGATTTCGGCGCAGAGTGCCCTCGTCAGCGAACACTGCCCGGCCGAGATCGGCGAGATGGGTTCCGGTGTCGTGTACGGCGTGTATCGCCTGCTCGAGCGACTTGGCAACGCCGCGGGTCCGCTGCTGGCGGGCGCCGCAGCCCTGCTGTTCGGCTACCGGATGAGCTTCGTCGCCCTCGGTGGGGCGGTGCTCGCATGCGGGTTTGTTTTCCTGCTGGCGGCTCGCCATCGGCGTGCGCCCGCGCTGGTGACGGCGTGATGGAAGGCGCACCTCCGATGTGGAAGACGACACGGCGCAGCCTCGTGCTTTCGGGGCTCGCAGCGAGCGTTGCGCCGGGATTAATAGCGCAAACCAGCGCACAAGCTGTCAAGGGACCGCGACCGTATCGGATCTACTGCATCACGTTTCGCGGCTTGACCGAGGTCGAGCGGGGATTCCGCGACTACCTGTCTTCGCACCACATTCCGGTGGAGCTGATCTATCGCGACATCGATCGCGACGTCACGCGCGTGCCCGCGCTGCTGGAAGAGATCCGTGCGATGCGCCCGGACCTCGTCTACACGTGGGGCACATCGGTGACACTGGCCGTCGTCGGAGCCTACGATTCGCCGACGCCGGAGCGCTATATCAACGACATCCCGGTGCTGTTCACGCTCGTCGCGTCGCCGACACTCGCGAAGATCGTGCGCGACGCGAGGACCCCCGGGCGCAACGTCAGCGGCGTCACCCACATCGGATCGACCGAAGCGCAGATCCGGGCCATGACCCAGTACCGATCGTTCGAAAGGTTGGGCGTCCTTTATACGAGCACGGAAGCGAACTCAGTCGCGGTGCTCTCCGAAATCCGCCAGCTCGGGCGCGCCAATGGGTTCCAGACGATCGAGCGCTCGTTCCGTCTCGATGCCAAGCGCAGGCCAATCGCCGACGGCGCGGCCAAGATGGTGCGGGAGATCAAGGACGCCGGCGCGCAGTGGCTGTACCTGCCGCCCGACAGCTATCTGGGCACGGTCGCGGAGCAGGTGATCGTCCCGGCGGCGATGGAAGCGGGGCTGCCGACCTTCGCGTCGACCGAGCAGCTCATGCAGACGGGCGCCCTGCTCGGGCTCGTGTGCCGCTACTACAACCTAGGGCAGTTCACCGCGCACAAGGCCGAACGGATCCTGGTCGGCAAGGAGGCGGTCGCGCGGATGCCGGTCGAGACGCTGTCGCGCTTCTCGTATCAGGTCCGCCTGTCGGCGGCGCGACGACTGAAGCTGCTTCCGCCGATGTCGATGCTCGGGTACGCCGAGCTGGTAGGTGCGGGCGACGCGGCTCGGTGAAGGGGACAGCGCACGCGAACGCTCGAGATCTTCGCGTCGCTCGGGATGACAAAGCCCGGGAAAGCCTCGCCTCGCAAAAACAATCGCCGGGCCGGGGCGCACTGAATATTCGCGACCTGTGATCGAGCTTGCAAATCTCTGACACTGCGCCGCCAAGCTGACGCCTTACGGCCGATGCAGCAACACAGTGCGGTTATCTTTGCCCTCGTCTGTCGTCGCCTCACCGAAGATAACCGGGACCCCGTCCGCATGGACCCTCTGCAGGTCCTGATCCTTGCCGCCATTCAAGGCGCTGCCGAACTGCTGCCGGTATCCAGTTCGGCGCACGTGATCGTGGCCGAGAAACTGATGGGCCTCGATCCGACCGCGCCCGCGATGACGCTGCTGCTCGTCATGCTGCATACGGGCACGATGTTCGCGGTCATCGTCTACTTCTGGCGCTCGTGGCGCCGGAGTTTCTTCTCGTCCATGCTGGCGTTCCGCGAGCAGGCGCTGCAGATCGTGCTCGCGACCGCAGTCACCGGCGTCGTCGGACTGCTGCTGATGGAAGCGATCAAGATGGCGGTCACCGGCAGCCACCCGGGCTTCGAGATCGAGCACCTGTTCGGCAACTCGCGGCTCATCGCGGTGGCACTCGCCGCGGCAGGTGTCGTGATCGTCGTGTCATCGCAGCTCGGCGCGGGGGAGCGTGAGATCTCGCTGCCGAGTGCGCTGTGGATCGGCGCCGTGCAAGGTCTTTGCCTGCCGTTTCGCGGCTTCTCGCGCTCGGGCGCAACCATTTCCACGGGCCTGGCGCTCAATGTCCAGCGCCGCCGCGCGGAGGAGTTCAGCTTCGCGCTCGCCGTGGTGCTCACGCCCGCCGTCATCGCACGCGAAGGCTGGCGCCTCTACAAGGCCGAGGTCGCAGCGGCCGGCGCCGATCCGATCGGATTCGTCCATCTGCTCGGCCCAAGCCTGCTCGGCATGGTTCTTAGTTTTCTCGCCGGCCTGCTTGCGTTGCGTTGGCTCTCGCGCTGGCTCGAGCAGGGCCGCTGGTACCTGTTCGGCATTTACTGCCTGTTCGCCGCGCTCGTCGTGCTCTGGGTGGGTTGATGTCGTCCGAGCCCGCACCGCCGGCGCCCGAGGCCGGCCGCGTCGCGCACGCAGGAAATTGGTTCTGGTACTACGTCGATCTGTTCGGCCTGCGCGGCAAAGGCGCGCTGCTCATCGTCGCGCTGCTGCTGATCGGCTGGATCAACGCCGGCATCTACAAGGTGCAGCCGGACGAGCAAGGTGTCGTGCTGCGCTTCGGCCGCTGGGTCGAAACCACGTCGCCCGGGCTGCACTATCACCTGCCCTGGCCGATCGAGACCGTGCTGCTGCCGAAGGTGACCCAGGTCAACCAGCTGCAACTGGGCAGCACGCGCGGCGGCGCCGCGAGCGCCGAGGATTCGCACCAGCGGCAGATGCTGACCGGCGACGAGAACATCGTCGAAGCCGAGTGCGCCGTGTTCTGGCGCATCAAGGACGCGCGCCAGTTCCTGTTCCAGATCCGCGACCCGCAGGCCGCGGTCAAGGTCGAAGCCGAGAGCGCGCTGCGCGAGGTGATCAGCCGCACGCCGATCCAGGCCGCGATGTCGGACAAGCGCCAGCAGATCGCCGACCAGACGCGCGAGCTGCTGCAGACACTGCTCGATCGCGAGAATGCGGGAATCACGATCACCGAAGTGCAGCTGCAGCGTGTCGATCCGCCCGCCGCCGTGATCGATGCGTTCAACGATGTGCAACGCGCGCGCGCGGACCAGGAGCGCGCGCGCAACGAGGCCGAGGCCTACGCGAACGACATCATTCCGCGCGCACGCGGCGAAGCGTCGCGCATCACCCAGGAAGCGCAGGCTTACAACGCGCAGGTCGTGAACCTCGCCGAGGGCGACGTGCGCAGCTTTCTCTCGCTCTACGCGAGCTACGCGAAAGCGAAGGACGTCACCAGCTGGCGCCTGTACCTCGAGAGCGTCGATGAAGTACTGAAGAAAGCGACGCGCGTGATTGTCGATACGTCCGGCAAGGGCGTGTCGGGTGTCGTGCCCTACCTGCCGCTCACCGAACCGCCGCCGGCGCCCGCCAAGGAGTCCGCCAAGTGACCCCGTCGCTGCGCATCGCGGCTCTCGTCGCGGCGATCGTGATCGTCGTGCTGGCGGCGTCGACGTTCTTCACCGTCAGCGAAACCGAGCAGGCGTTGATCGTACGCACCGGCGCACCGCAGGGCGTGATCACCGAACCGGGCCTGAAGCTGAAAGTCCCGCTGCTCGACTCGGTGATCTTCTACGACACGCGCCTCCTGACGCTCGAGCCGCCGACCGAGCAGGTGATCCTCGGCGACCAGAAACGCATCGAGGTCGAAACGATCACGCGCTACCGCATCGCCGATCCGCTGCGCTTCTACCAGTCGCTGCGCACGCTCGAGCAGGCGACGCCGCAGCTCTCGCAACTCGTCAGCTCGTCGTTGCGGCGCGAACTCGGCCAGGTGGTGCTGCATTCCCTGCTGTCGGACCAGCGGCCGCAGATCGTCGATCGCATCCAGCGTGAAGTCGCCGACAAGGCGCGCGGACTCGGCCTCGAGGTGGTCGAGGTGCGTTTTCATCGCGCCGACCTGCCGCTCGAAACCAGCCAGGCCATCTACGACCGGATGAAATCCGAGCGGCAGCGCGAGGCGAAGGAACTGCGCGCGCAGGGCTTCGAGTGGGCGCAGGAGATCCAGGCCAAGGCCGATCGCGAACGCACGGTCATCCTGTCGCAAGCGCAGCGCGAAGCGAAGATCACGCGCGGCCAGGCCGACGCGACCGCAAGCCGCCTCCTCGCCGGCGCGTTCAGCCAGGACCCGCAGTTCTACAAGCTGTATCGCTCGCTGCAGACGTATCGCCAGGCGCTCGCGGACTCGCATCCGACCATCGTGCTGTCGCCGGACTCGGATTTCCTGCGCGCCTTCAAGACCGGACCCGGCAGCGCTGCAGGGCGCTAGATGCGCAGCGCGAGCCGCCAGGCGTTCGACTGGCGCCATTTCCTGGCCGCCATCGGTCCCGGCCTTGCGGTGATGCTCGCCGATACCGAGTCGGGCAGCGTGATCACCGTTGCACAGAGCGGCGCACGCTGGGGATACCGGCTTCTTCTGCTGCAGTTCGTGTTGATCGTTCCGCTTTACCTGGTGCAGGAACTCGCCTGCCGCCTCGCACTCGGGACCGGCAAGGGTTATGTCGAACTGATCCGGCTGCGCTTCGGTCGCAACATCAGTGCGCTCGCGGTGCTGGTGCTCGCGACGAGTTGTGTCGGGACGCTGGTCACCGAGATGAGCGGGCTCGCCGGTATCGGCCAGCTGTTCGGCGTGCCGGTGTGGCAGACCGCGGTCGTGCTGATCGTTGCCGTACTCGCGATGGTGTTGACCGGTTCGTATCGAACGGTCGAGCGGATGGTGATCGGACTCGGGTTGTTCGAACTCGCGTTCATCGGCGTCGCGTGGCACGCAGGGCCGCATCCGGATGCGATCGTCGCGCAGCTTGCCGACCTGCCGCTTGCGGATCGTGACTACCTGTATCTCGTCGCCGCCAACCTCGGCACCAGCGTGATGCCGTGGGCGATCGTCTATCAGCAGTCCGCGTTGATGGACAAGGGACTCGGCATCGAGCACCTGCGCATCGCGCGCTTCGACGTCCTGCTCGGCGCGATCATCTGCCAGGCCGTGACCGCCGCGGTGCTCGTTGCCTCGGCGGCCAGTTTCAGCGCGCAATCGCCCGTGCATCTGGAAAGCGTGGCGCAGGTGGCCTCGGCGTTCACCGCGGTGCTTGGGCCCGACTACGGACGCCTGGTGTTCGCGGCCGGGGTCGGCGGAGGAAGCCTGGTCGCGATGATCGTCGTCTGCCTGACCGGTGCGTGGGCGACCGGCGAACTGACCGGCGCGCGGCATTCGCTCGAACATCATCCGTTCGAAGCGCCATGGTTCTACGCGACACTCGCGGTAATGCTCATCGCCGGTGGCGCGCTGGTGGTCGGCGGAATCAATGTCGTGCGGCTGTCGATCGGGATCGGCGTGGTCAACGCGATCCTGTTGCCGGTCGTGCTCGGCCTGCTGTACCTGCTCGCACGCCGCGAGTTGCGCGGATCGCTACGCATCGAGGGCGCGTACGCGGCGGTACTCGCAATCGTGTTCTTCATCACGGCGGCCACCGGCTTGTATGCCGGCCTGGTCGGCGCGTTCGGGTAGATGCGGCGGGCGCCATGGCCAGCGATACGTTCCTGCACGCCTTCGGCATCACGCTGCAGGTATTCCTGATCGACCTGCTCCTGAGCGGCGACAACGCGGTGATGATCGCGCTCGCATGCCGTGGACTGCCGCCGTCGCAATTGCAGCGCGCCGCGCTGTTCGGGATCGGCGCGGCGATCGTCCTGCGGATCCTGCTGACCGGCGCCGCCAGCATCGTGATGAGCGTGCCGATACTCCGGCTGGTCGGAGCGATCGCATTGGTCTGGGTCGCGATCAAGCTCGTGCTCGACCAGCAGCGCGAGGCCGCGGGTGCACGCGGCGCGAGTGGCGCACGCAAGCATCCAGCCTCCGGGTTCTGGCCCGCGGTCGGCACGATCATCATTGCCGATACGGTGATGAGCATCGACAACGTCGTCGCACTCGCGGCGGCGTCGCAAGGCAGCTTGTTCTTTCTCGCCCTCGGCCTGCTGCTCAGCGTGCCGCTGTTGATGTTCGGCAGCCTGTTCGTGACGACGCTGCTGAGGCGGTATCCGATCCTGATCCGTGGCGGCGGCGCGATGCTGGGTTGGCTGGCCGGCGACATCGCGATGGCCGATCCGTTGATCGCGCAGGATGTGTCGCAGCAGGCGCCGGTTCTGATCGATCTCGTTCCGATCCTGGTCGCGATCTTCGTTCTCGTCGAAAGCCGCATCATCGAGCGCGGGCGCCACATCGTCGCGCCGCCAGCGAGGCTGGCGCGACCCGCTGCGCGCGTCGCGCCCGGTCTCGAAGGTGATGCTCGAATCCAAACCGAACCGTCGATCGAGGACGCCGTGCCGCTGCCTCCGATCTCATCGGCGCCGCGTGAAGAGAAGCAGGACGACACCGTCGCGTTGCCTCCTGTGTCACCCGGGCCGCAAGCGCCTCACACGCGATCGTGGCCGCGCCTCATGCGTACCCTGCCCTGGCTCGCCGCCGCCGGCGGTATCGTCGTGGTCGGCGTGTTCCTGACGTTCGCGCGCATGCCGGCGCCCGAAGGCCTCGGTCAATTCGTCTGCCCGGATCAAGCGACGATCTACTTTCGTCACGGCAAGGATGTGGTGCGCATGACGTCGCACGCGGGAACGATCAACGGCCTGATGCGCTTCGGCAGGATCGATTGGGGCAACTACGAGCTGGCCACCAAGACGCTCGGTTTCCTGCCACCGACCGAGATCACCTACGACGATGCCAAGGAACTCCGCATCACCGGCGGCCGCTACGTCAATATCGCGTGCGGCGCGAGGTGAGAGAAAGCCTCCGACTCAGGGTGCCCGCCAGGCGAACCACGCGGCGGTGATCGCGAGCGACGCGAACGTCACCGGCAATCCGGTACGCAGGTGCCGGCGCCAGTCGATCGCGATTCCTTGCCGGCGCGCGGCATCGACCACGATGATGTTGGCGATCGAACCGACGATGAACAGGTTGCCGGCCAGCGTGCTCACGAGCGCGAGCATCGGCCCTGCGAACGGCTGGGTCGCCGCGGGCAGCAGCAGCATGACGGCCGGAACGTTCGAGACGACGTTTGACAGCACCAGCGTCGACGCAAACAGCGGTGCCGGTTCGCTGAGCGCGAATCCATGGTCCGCGAGGGTCCGGACCGCGTGCGCCGTCACGCCGGTCGTTTCGAGCGCGTGGTTCACCACGAACAAGCCGATGAACAGGATCAGCAGCTCCCAATCGATGAGGCCAAGCGTCTCGGCGGAGTGCAGCTTGCGGCTCATCAGCAGGATGCCCGCGCCGGTCAATGCGGCGACATCGCGCGGAAGATCGGTGAAGAGAAAGACGACGATCAACGCCGCGGCGACGGCGAGGCCCTTCGCGGTCTGCCATCGATCCAGCGGCATGTCGGCCGCCGCGTCGTCCTGTCCGTCCACGGGTCGCTCGACATTCCACCGGCCGCGCGACTGCGTGGCGAGCAGCGCCCACAACGCCACGAGCCCGAGCATCACCGGCACGATCGCCTCGAAGAAGTAGCGCCCGAACGACAGCTTGAGAACGCCCCCGATCAACATGTTCTGCGGGTTGCCGATCAGCGTCGCGGCCGATCCGATGTTGGCGGCGCAGGCGAGCGCAAGCAGGAACGGCACCGGGTCGAGGCTGCGCCGCCGGCATGCCTCGGCAAGCACCGGCGCAACGGTCAGGCAGACGATGTCGTTGCTGAAGATCGCGGACAACACGGCGACGGTGACGATCACCACCGCGAGCAGCGCGCTCGGCGACAGCTCCAGCCCGGCGATATGACGCGTCACCCAGACGTAGAAGCCGCCCAGGCGCATCTGCGCCGAGATCACCATGAACGAAAACAGCAGGAGCAGCGTCGGCAGGTGGATGCCGAGCGCGGCTTGTTCGGGCGTGAGGTCGCCGATCGTCACCAGCGCAATCGCGCCCAGCAACGCGATACCGGTCCGGTCGAGCTGCAGGAACGGCAGGCCACCGACGATCATGCCGAGATAGACGATGGCGAAGAGGGTGACGACGGTGACGGTCATGGTCGAAGCCTTGCGTCGAAGTGCCGCTGCTGCCGGCCGGCATTCTGGTGGCAAACCTGGTGCGTGGCTATGCAAACGGCGTGCGCGCGCCACGGCGGAGGTGACTTTCGCCGGACGGAATTGCGCGCGCGATCGAAACTCCCGAGCGCTGGGCGATCAACGCTAGACTTGCGATGGGTGCTGCTCGCGCAGGCGACGCAGCAGGTTGGAGCGATGGTCGGGCCGCCACGCGGAATCTCCACGAGCGCGCACCGCCATGTCCGACCGCACCGTTGACCTGATCGCCGCACTCATCCTCGGGCTCGCGCTCGCCCACACTTTCGCGGCCAGGCAGTTCGAACGACTTTCCCGCCGCTTCCCGCGCCACGCTGGCCTGCTTCACTTGCTCGGTGAAGTCGAAGTCGTGTTCGGGGTGTGGGCCATTGTGCTCGTGCTCGCCATGGCGTTCGCTGCCGGCGCCGACGCGGCGCTTGCCTACGCGGAATCGCGCGACTACACCGAACCGCTGTTCGTCTTCGTCGTGATGGTCATCGCGGCTTCGCGACCGATCCTCCAGGCGGTTCACACAACGGTCGAGCGGCTGTCCAGGATCGTTCCGCTGCCTGCGCCGTTGGTCTCGGTCTGGCTCGGCCTCGCCGCTGTGCCGCTGCTTGGATCGCTGATCACCGAGCCCGCGGCGATGACGATCGCGGCGCTGATGCTGTTCCCGCAGGTCTTTGCGCCCGCCGTGCCGGAGCGCCTGAAGTACGTTGCCCTGGGCGTCCTGTTCGTCAATGTCTCGATCGGCGGAACGCTGACTTCCTACGCCGCGCCGCCGGTCCTGATGGTTGCCGCGACCTGGCAGTGGGACACCGCCTTCATGCTGCACAACTTCGGCTGGAAGGCGCTGGCGGCGGTCGTGATCAACGCCTCGATCGCCACCTTCCTGCTGCGCGAGCATCTGCAATCGACCGCGCGATCGATCGATCGAGGCGGCGCGCTGCGCGTTCCGGTCCTGGTCTTCGTGGTGCACCTGGCGCTGCTTGCCGGTGTCGTCCTGCTCGCCCACCATCCGGTCGCGTTCCTCGGCTTGTTCCTGTTGTTCCTCGGGTTCGCGCAGGCGTACGAGCGTCATCAGGATCCGCTGATCCTCAGGGAGGCATTGCTGGTCGCATTCTTTCTCGCGGGTCTCGTCGTGCTCGGCGGATTGCAGCGCTGGTGGCTGCAACCGATCGTTTCGACTCTGGAACCGCTCGCATTGTTCTTCGGTGCGCTTGGCCTGACGGCCATCACGGACAACGCCGCGCTGACCTATCTCGGCTCGCTGGTCACGGGCATCTCCGATGAATCGAAGTACATGCTGGTCGCGGGTTCCATCGCGGGCGGCGGATTGACGGTGATCGCCAACGCGCCGAACCCGGCCGGCATGGCGCTGCTCAGGAAAGGTTTTGCCGACGAGTCGGTGGGCGCCGCTGGACTGCTGCTGGGCGCACTCGCGCCGACGCTCGTGGCAGCGGCGGCTTTCCTGTTGCTATGAATCGAAGCGCCGCGCCGTGATGCCCGGCGAGCGCCTGCGCTGTCGGCTATCCGTTATCCGGCGATCGCGCTTTCGATCTCGGCGAACGTGTTCGCGATGTCGTGCGTTGGCGCCGGCGCGATGCCGAGCTGGCGCGCGATCTGCGTCAGCGAGAAGATTCCGCATACCGTCATCACGGCGGATTCGCTGCCTTCGGCAAGTTCGACCGCCAGCGCGTGCTGCCGGCCGGCGTGCTGAAGCGTCGCGACGATGTTGCCCACCTTGGCGCGCTCGACGTCGTGGAGATCGAGCACTTCGAGCCTCTCGGCAGCCGTCATGATGTCGCGCACGACGAGATCGCTGCGGTGGATCGCCTGCTGCTGCGCGACCTGCAATGGCCGCTCGCCGAGTATGTCGGTCGCCGTGACCACGCCCAGGATCTGCCGCGTGACGTCGTCGGCCACGAACAGCGCACGCACGCGCTTGTCGATCATGAGCCGGTTCGCCGCATCGACCGAGGCGTCGGCACTGATCGACACCGCGCTGACGACACGCAGATCGGTCATCACCTCGGTCGCGGGCGAGTCGATTTGCACCGGCACCGTCTTGCGTGCGGACGGCAACGCGTACCGGACCCCCGGTCGCGCGAGGAAACTATGCAAGGGAACGTGCGGATCGGTGAAAGGCTGCTCTTGCGGTCGCGCGGGCTCGTTCGGATCCGGCCGGCTGGCCTGGAAGAACATCAGCTGCAAAAAATGATCCTTGCGAGTGGCTTGAACGCGTTGCGACCTACCGGCCATTTTCACCTCCGCAAAAATCGAATCATCCTCGGGCAGTACGTTGTTGAACGGCGCGTGCAGCCGGTTCGTTGACCCGCAGGTGCCGCGTGCCCCAGTTGCGGATTGCGGCGATCACCGGCACGAAGGTTTTCCCCTTGCGTGTGAGGTTGTACTCCACCTTGGGCGGAACGAGGCCGTAGTCGATGCGCTCGATCAGGCCTGCTTCCGTCAGGGCCTTTAGCTCGCGGCTCAACACGCGCGGTGTGATCGGCTGCGAACCAGCCGCACCGCGCAACAGGCCGCTGCGGATCTCGCTGTAACGGCGCGCGCCGTCCTTCAGGTCCCAGACGATGCGCAGCTTGTACTTGCCGCTGATGAGCCGCTGGAACTGCGTGACCGGACAACCGCACGGCGCGCTGGCACCGTTGCGCGCAACCTTGGCGGCGACGCTTGCAGTATCAATTTTGTCCATACTTCCCAAATCGCTCCTGGCAGTGCCAAATAGCGTACAGCCTCCAGGAGCGGACGACATGATCCTCGTCACCGGTGCGACCGGGCTGAACGGCCGCGAGTTGGTGCAACGCTTGTCTGCGCGCGGCGTTCCAGTACGCGCTCTGACGCGCAGCGCACCCCGCGCCGCCGCGCTCGCAACGTTGCCGCAGGTCGAGACCGTCGAAGGCGACCTCGCGCAGCCTGCGACGCTGGCAGCAGCACTGCACGGTGTCGAGCGCGCGATGCTGATCTCGTCCTCCGAACCCTCG
>Ga0335076_10001271_pt1 | contig 24389 bp, 19 predicted proteins | sample Lox_Sample_25_FD_206717 | JGI IMG/M metagenome (GOLD analysis project Ga0335076, IMG submission 206717) | Soil microbial communities from Loxahatchee National Wildlife Refuge, Florida, United States - Lox_Sample_2.5 | ecosystem: Environmental > Terrestrial > Soil > Wetlands | place: USA... | reverse complement strand
AATCCCCTCGGGGGGGGCTACCCCCCCCACGAGCCCGATGACCGGCAGGTGCACCGTCTGCGCCATCGCCGAGCGCAGCCGCATCTCGATCCACTCGGCGCCGGGATCCCACGCCGCGACGTGCTCGAACGCGTCCAGGTCGAAGTCGGCGCCGAGTTCGGCGTTCAGCACCGCGAGCACGTTCTTGTTGAACTCGGCGGTGACCCCCGACGCGTCGTCGTACGCGGCGACCAGCGTGGCCGGGTCCTTGACCAGGTCGGTGCCGAGCAGGAAGGAATCGCCCGGCCGCAGCCGGGCCCGGACCCGGGACAGGAACGCCGCGCGCGGCCCGGGCTCCAGGTTCCCGATCGTGCTGCCGAGGAAGGCGACCAGCCGGGGCGCGGGGGCCTCGCCGTCCGCCGGGAACCCGAGCCGCTCCTCGAAGTCGGACACTACGGCCCGCACCTCGAGCCCCGGATACTCAGCCGACAGCGCGCGACCCGCCACGACCAGGGCGGGCTCGCTGACGTCGACCGGCACGTAGCAGCGCAGCGTGCCGGCGTCCCGTAGCGCGTCGAGCAGCAGCCGGGTCTTGTCCGAAGATCCCGAGCCCAGTTCGATCAGCGTCCGGGCCCGGGTCTGCCCGGCGATCCCGGCCGCGGTCGCGCGCAGGATCTCCCGCTCGGCGCGGGTCGGGTAGTACTCGGGCAACTCGGTGATCTTGTCAAACAGCGCGCTGCCCTGCGCGTCGTAGAACCACTTCGGCGGCAGCGACTTCGGTTCCGCAGTCAGCCCGGCCAGGGCGTCCGCGCGCAGCGCCTCCCGCAGGAAGCCAGGCGGCAGCCGGCGGTCGAGGGATGTCATCGGATGGCGATCCTTCCGTCCTCGGTGCCTGGCCTGGCCAGGACAGTCAGTTCGGTCACGCTGACCTGCTGCGGCGTCGCGGTGACGACGCGGCCGTCCGGCACCTCGGTCCAGCCGGGCTGGTCGTCGCCGGGTTCGGAGGCCACCACCACGGCGGCGCCGCCCCCAAGAGCCCGCCGGTACCACAGCGTGTCACCGGCCGCGGTGGCCACGATCACCTGCCCGTCGGTGAGCAGGAAGTTGAACCGGCCGGTCACCCCCACCGCGTCCAGCGCGGCGATGGCGCCAGCGGCCGCCTCGTCCGGCCGGGCGCCGCCGCCGAGCCGGTGCCTGACCAGGGCCCACAGCAGCGCCGAGTCGACCCGGGCTTCCAGCCCGAGCAGCACCTCGGCGGGCAGCGTCGCAAGGAGCCCGGCCACCGAGCCGGGCCACCCCGCGACGATGCCGTTGTGGCTGAACAGCCAGCGCCCGGCCGCGAACGGGGCGATGGCGGCCGTCCCCTGATCGGTACCGGGCGTGGCCGAGCGGACGGCGCCGAGCATCGCGCTCGCCGACGTCACCCGCGCGACATCCGCAAAGGACTCGTCGCCCCAGATCGGCCCGGCGTGGCGGTACCTGGCCGGAACGGGATCCTCCGGCGCGTACCAGCCGACCCCGAACCCATCCGCGTTCACCGTCCCGTACCGCTGCCGGCGCGGCGCCCAGGCCTGCATGCGCAGGCCGTGCGGCGGATCGATGAACACCGACCGGAGTGTCGCGGGCGGCCCGAGATAGGCCAGATGCCGGCACATCAGGCGGACTCCGGCACGCCAGCACTCCTGGCGGTGCGGAAGCCGGCGAAGATCTGCCGCCGGATCGGGTAGTCCCAGTTGCGGAAGGTTCCCCGGCAGGCCACCGGGCTGACCGCGAACGACCCGCCGCGCAGCACCTTGTACTCCGGGCCGAAGAACACCTCGGAATACTCCTTGTACGGCCACGCCTGGAAGCCCGGGTACGGCAGGAAGTCCGAGCCCGTCCACTCCCAGACGTCCCCGATGAGCTGCCTGGCCCCGCACGGCGCCGCCCCCTGCGGGTAGGAGCCGGCCGGCGCCGGGCGCAGGAAAGCCTGTCCCAGGTTGGCGCGCGATGCCTCGGGCTCGGCGTTGCCCCACGGGTACCGGCGGGTCAGGCCAGTGGCCGGGTCGAACCGGGCCGCCTTCTCCCACTCCGCCTCGGTCGGCAGCCGGCGCCCGGCCCAGCGCGCATAGGCGTCGGCCTCGTACCAGCTCACGTGCAGCACCGGCTCATCCGGCGTGACCGGCTCGGTCCGGCCAAACACCCGGCGGGTCCACTGCCCGCCGTCCCGGTGCCAGTAAAGCGGCGCGGTCAGCCCGGCCTTCTGCCGGTGCGCCCAGCCGGCCCGTGTCCACAAGCGCGGGTCGTCGTACCCGCCGCCGTCGATGAACTCCGCGTAGGCGCCGCAGGTCACCGGGGTGGTGTCGAGGTAGAAGGACGGCACGTCGACGGTATGCCCGGGCCGCTCGTTGTCCAGCGCCCAGGGCTCGGTGGAGGTGCCCATGGTGAACGCGCCACCGGGCACCAGCGCCTCGGCCGGCAGCCGGAAGGCGTCGGCGGGCGCGGGCCCCGGCGAAGACGCGGCGAGCACCGGCGCCCCGGCCCGGATCTGGTGGGTGATCATCATCGTCTCGTCGTGCTGGACCTCGTGCTGGGCGATCATGCCGAACGCGAACCCGTCGCCGAGCAGCCGCGGCCCGGTGAACGAGGTGCGGTCGAGCAGGTCCAGGACCCGCCCGCGCACCTCCTGGCCGTAGGCCCGCGCCTCGGCCGGCGGCAGCAGCGGCAGCGCCGGCCGCTGCGACCGCGGGTGCTCGAACGCGTCGTACAGCGGGTCGATCTCCGGGTGCATCGGCTCACGACCGCCGACCTCGCGAAGCAGCCAGAGTTCTTCGGCGTTGGCGATGTGCGCGAGGTCCCAGACCAGCGGGGACATCAGCGGCGAGTGCTGTCTGACCAGGTCGGCCTCGTCCACGCTGTCGGTGAGCAGCGAGGTGCGCTGCCGCGCGCCGGTCAGTTCCCGGGCGATGACCCCGCGCAGGGTCTCCGGGTCGAGCTGTGACTCCGTCAAGAGCAGACTCCGTCCAGTTGGTCGTCGGCGGGACATCGGTCTTTCAGCACGTAGCGCTCGGTGAAGGCGGCGACCGCACGCCGGATCGGGGCCGGCGTGGCCAGCCGGGTCAGCGCCGCGTCCGCGGCCTCGAAGCACTGCCGGCTCGCCTGGCCGATCCGCGGGTCGGCCGGCCCGTGCCGGGCGGCCCGCAGCCAGGGCTCCTGGGCGTCCGGCGCGCAGTCCCACACCGGCTCGGCGGCGGCCAGCGCGGCGTCGGCGGCGCGCTCGTCATCGGTCAGCGCGGTCGCGACGGCCGCGGGCACGATCCAGTCGTCGCCGCGCTGCGCGTCGATCATCCGCAGTTCCATGTGCCCGCGCGGGCGAACCGGCGGGAACAGCGTGGACAGGTGATAGTCCAGGTCCTCCGCCGTCGGCGGGCGCAGCGGGCCCGAGCTGCCGTCGCGCAGCCAGTCGCGGAAGGTCATCCCGGGCGGCGCGGCCCAGTCCCGCGAACCGGGTTCGCACACGCACATGAGCTCGGCGTCCAGGGCGTAGGTGGCCCACGCGTCGCGCGGGTCGCCGTCGCCGGATACGTCGGCGGGGGCCCGGGTCCGCCCGGGATCCATGTGGGCCCACACCTGCTGCCGTGCCGACCGCCAGCCGGTCGGCTGACCGTCCCGTAGCGGGGAGTTGGCGAACGCGGCCACCAGCACCGGCCCGATCGCGTGCAGGAGCCGCCAGCGGGAGCGGTATCCCGACTGTCCGCCGCTGTCGTCACCGGCGTCCAGGCAGACCTGGACGGACGCGGTGCCGCACATCATCTGGCGGCCCCACTGACCCTCGCGGTCGAAGAATTTCTCCATCGCGGCGTACCGGGGCAGATCGAGCAGCCGGCGAGGGGGACGGATCGGATCCAGGCCGCAGCCGCACAGTCGGAGGCCGGCCGCCGCGGCCACGTCACGCAACGCGACCAGGTCACGCTCGGTTACCTCATGGAGCTCACCGAGCGTAGCGACGGGCGCCGAGCTGAGCTCGAGCTGCCCGCCGGGCTCGACCGTGAGCGAGGCACCGGAAGAGAATTTATACCGAACGGACTGGGCTGTTTGCCCTGCGTAGCCTTCAGCATCCGAGGGCCCGAAGCCGGCCAGGGTGGCGGCTACTTGCTCCGCCCGGACCGGTAGCGCGGGATCGCGGTGATCGCGCACCAGCCACTCGAGTTCAACGCCCACACGCTGCGGCGGGCCCGTCTTGAAGCAGATACCGTGAACCTGAGCTTCCGCGTCGGCTTCGGTAAACCGCACCCCCTTTATCACGATTTCAACACTACCTGACCCATCTCCCCGGACCGGAAATCCGGGGTCGGCGGGTCATCGCCGAGGCACCGGAGACATGACCCTCCTGCCCGGACGGCGGCCTGCCATTCGCTTCCCAGGCATGTCTCAGGTTCGGGTGGTACCGTGCGGCACACCGAGCGCGATCGACGCTGACGTTAAGTAGCCATATTAATGACACGCCGTAATCGGCAACGTGGCCATTGGCACGTTACTGCTCTGGCAGGATGGAACTCGATGAAGGCACCGTCCGTGCGGATTCCGCTGCTGGGCCGGGGGAAGGCTGACGATCCCCCCGGAATCGTGGCTGTCGCGCGCGTGGACCGCCGGACGAAGAACATCACCCAGCGCCTCAATCCGGGCGAGATCGCCATCATCGACCATTCCGACCTGGACCGGGTCAGCGCCGAGGAGCTTGTCAGGCGCAGGGTCGCCGCCGTCGTCAACGCCTCGGTCAGCATCACCGGGCGTTACCCCAACCTCGGCCCGAAGCTGCTGCTCGAGGCGGGGATCCCGGTCGTCGACGGGGCTGGGCCTGACGTGCTGGTCAAGGTGGCCGACGGGGCCGTGGTCCGGCTCGACACCGAGACCCTCTATCTGGGGGATACGGTCGTGGCCAAGGGCACGCCGCTGACCGAGGAACTGGTGCAGGCGGCGATGACCGAGGCCAGGGCCATGGTCGGCGTCCAGATCGAGTCGTTCGCCGCGAACACGCTGGAGTTCCTCCGGCGCGAGCACGAACTGCTCACGAACGGTATCGAGCCGCCCGACATGGACACCGACATGAACGGCCGGCATGTGCTCGTCGTGGTCCGCGGCTACCACTACCGGGAGGACCTGGCCGCGCTGCGGCCCTACATCCGCGAGTACAAGCCGGTGCTGGTGGCCGTGGACGGCGGGGCGGACGCGCTGATCGAGGCCGGCTATCAGCCCGACGCCATCTTCGGCGACATGGACTCGGTGTCGGACGAGGCGCTGTGCTGCGGCGCGGAACTCGTGGTGCACGCCTACCCGGACGGCCGCGCGCCGGGCATGGCCCGGGTCCGCGAGCTCGGCGTGGACGCCGTCACCCTGCCCGCTCCGGGGACGAGCGAGGACGTCGCCCTGCTCGTCGCCGACGCCAAGGGTGCCAGCCTGATCGCCGTGGTGGGCACGCATCACACGCTGGAAGAATTCCTCGACAAGGGCAGGCCGGGGATGTCCAGCACGTTCATCACGCACCTGCGTGTCGCGGGGAAGCTGGTCAACGCGCGGGGCGTGCACCAGCTTTACCACAGCCGGATCTCCGGCTGGTCGCTGCTGGTGCTGGTACTCGCCGCCGCGGTGACTTTGTTCGTCGCGGTGGTGTTCTCGCCCGCGAGCCCGATCCTGGCCAGGTATTTCGAGGCGACCTGGCACTCCTTCACCTACTGGCTGACCGGAAAGCTCTAGTGATTGACTTTCGCTACCACCTCGTCTCCATCGTGGCGGTGTTCCTCGCGCTGGCGATCGGGATCGTCCTGGGTTCCACCGAGCTGCAGGGCCCGACGTACAACTTCCTGGACAAGACCACCTCGAAGCTGCAGAACGAGCTCGGCCAGGTCAGCAGCGCGCGGGACGCCGCCCAGCAGCAGGCCAGCGAGGCCGGGATGTACGCCCAGGCGGTCGAGCCCGCGGTGCTGCGCGGCCTGCTGACCGGCCAGCGGCTGCTGATCGTCACCGAGCCGGGGGCCCAGTCCGGGGTGGTCAGCGGGATCACTACCGCCGGGATCGACGCGGGGGCCGCCGTCACCGGGCAGATCAACCTGGCGTCGAGGTTCTTCGACACCAGCGGCGCCAGCCAGGACAATCTGAACCAGACCACCCTGGACGTGGCTCAGACCGCCGGCATCCAGCTCGACGCCAGTGCGACCTGCCAGCAGCAAGCCGCCCAGGTGATCGCCGGCGAGATCCTGACCACGTCGCTGAAGACGGCCTCGCCCGGCGGCCAGGCGGCCAGCGGCGATCAGAGCGCCACCGCCGCCACGATGCTCCAGGCCTACGCCGCGTCCCAGTTCCTCAGCACCACCGGCCAGCCGGCCAGCACAGCCACGCTGGTCATCGTCGTCACCCCGCAGAACGCCCCGTCGGACGGCAGCACGGACCAGCTGGATCAGGTGCTCGTGCCCCTGGTTCAGGAACTGGCGGCCAAGAGCGCGGCCACCGTTGTCGTCGGCTCGTCGTCCGGCTCGGGCGCGGGCAGCCCGATCGCGGTGCTGCGGTCGAACAGCGTGTCCAACCAGGTGTCCACGGTGGACGACGCCGACCTGGTGTTCGGCCAGACCGTCGCCATCCAGGCCCTCGCGGTGCAACTCGACGGCGGTAAGGCCAGCAGCTACGGGTTCACGGCCAACGGCGCGACCAGTATCGCCCCGAGCCCGGCGCCCACGCCGGCCGCGTCGCCGAGCGCCACCGCCACCGCGTCCTCGACGAAGAAGAAGGCCAGGAAATGAGCCGGACCAGCCTGCGGCTGATCACCGCGGCAGCGGGCGCCGCGGCGGCCGGCGCGGCCAGGCTCGGCTATGCCGCCGTGAACCGCCGCCCGCCGGGCGGCCCGAAGGCGTGGTCGCGGACCAACCACCGGGGCGAGCCGGTCACCCTGCTTGAGGGGCCCGCGGTGGCGGCTGGAGCGATCGCCGGCGTGCTGGCCCAGGCCGGGCTGGCCTCGCTGGCGGGAACGCCGGGCTGGCGCCGCACCGCGGCCATGATCGCGGGCGGCGCGGGCGCCGCGGCGTTCGGGGCCTACGACGACCTTGCCGGGTCCGGCGACCGGCGCGGCTTCCGCGGCCACCTGGGCGCCCTGCGCCACGGCCAGGTGACCACCGGGGCGGTGAAGCTGGGCGGCATCGGCGCCACCGGGCTGGCCAGCGCCGTGCTGGCCGGGGGCTCACCCGCCGACGTGGTCCTCAACGCGGGGCTCGTGGCCGGGAGCGCGAACCTGCTCAACCTGTTCGACCTGCGGCCCGGCCGGGCCATCAAGGTCGCGGTGGCCTCCGGCGCCCTGATCGGCGCGGCCGGCCGGGACGGTGTGGCGGCGCCGCTCGGGGCGGCGATAGCACTGCTGCCCGAGGACCTCGCCGAGCGGGCCATGCTCGGTGACGCCGGCGCGAACGCGCTGGGGGCGATGCTCGGCGCCGCGGCGGCGGGCCTGCCCAGGAAGGGCCGCATCACCCTGCTCGTCGCGATCACCGGCATAACCGCGGCCAGCGAGAAGGTCAGCTTCACCAAGGTGATCGCGCGCACCCCGGCGCTGAACTGGCTGGACATGCTCGGTCGGCGGCCGGCTCAGCCGACGCCACCCGCCACCATTCCGCCCCGGCACCGCGGCACGACGGACCTCAGCGAGGCGGGTAGCGCCGCTCGTTCGGCAGGGAAAACCGACTTCCCGCCGCCGGGCGAATGACCGCGCGCGCGGCCCCACGGGGGGTTAGGGGGGGGCACCCCCCCTGGCCGGCGCAGCGGGGGAGTGCTCGGCAACGGGGCGGGGGGATAGGCCGGGCGGCGCTGCTGATCAGCGCGATCACGATGCTGGCGCGGGTCATCGGGTTCGGCCGCCAGGTCGTGTTCGCCCACACCGTCCAGGCCTCCTGCCTGGGCACCGCGTACACCACGGCGAACATGGTGCCGAACATCATCTACGACATCGTGATGGGCGGCGCCCTCACCGCCGTCGTGGTGCCCGTGCTGGCCGGGCCGGCCAGCACCGGCGGCGGGGACGGTGACGAGCAGGTGCGGCAGACCTCCGCCGCCCTGCTCAGCTGGACCGTGCTGCTGCTCGTGCCGGTCAGCGTGGCGGTGGCGGTCATCGCCCGGCCGCTGATGTCGCTGCTGCTCGGCGGGGCGCCCGGCTGCCCGCGGGCCAGCATGGTCGCCCTCGGCGCCCGCATGCTGGCCGTGTTCGCGCCGCAGATCCTGCTCTACGGCCTGGCCGTGGTGCTGTACGGCATCTTGCAGGCGCACCGCAGGTTCGCCGCGCCCGCGCTGGCGCCCGTGCTGTCCAGCCTGGTCGTCATCGGCGCCTACTTCTGGTTCGGCGTGGCCGGGAGCGGCTATCAGGACATGGCCAGGCCGGTGCCGGTACTGGCCTGGGTGGTGCTGGCCGCCGGGACCACCGCGGGGGTGGCGGCCCTGGTGGTGACCCCGCTCGTCCCGGCCGCCCGGCAGTTGCTTGCCCGGGGGGACGACAGTGCCCGCTCCCGGGGGGCATCCACCCCCCCGGACCCCCCTGGCAGCCCCCCCCGCAAGGGGTTGCGGCTGCGGCCCAGGGTGCGCTTCCCGGCCGGGATAGGCGCGCGGGTCCGCGCGCTGGCCGCCGCGGGGGTCGCGACGCTCATCGCGCAGGACGTCTCGGTGGCGGTGGTGATCGTGCTGGCCAACTCCCGCGGCGGCAGCGGCTCGCTGGTGCTGTACAGCTTCGCCTGGGCGGTCTTCTTCGTGCCCTACGCCGTGCTGGCGGTGCCGATCGCGACCAGCGCCTTCCCAGAACTGTCCGCGCGCTCGGCGAGCTTCGACGGCACCTGCGCCACGTCCACCCGGGCGGTCATGGTCGCGTCCTGGCTGGGGGTGGCGGGGATGACCGGCACCTGCATTCCGCTGGCGCGGGTGTTCCAGTCCCACGCCGGCCAGGCGGCCGACGCCAGGCAACTCGCAATCGGGCTGGTCGCGTTCGCGCCGGGACTGGTCGGCTACGGGCTGACGGCGAACCTGTCCCGGGTGCTCTACGCCGCGGGCCGGAACCGGGCCGCGGCCCTGGCGGTCAGCGGCGGCTGGGTCCTGGTGATCGTAGCGGACCTGCTGATCGTGCCGTTCGTGCCGCGCGCCGCGGTGGTGCCCTGGCTCGGGGTGGCCACCACCATCGGGCTGACCGCCTCGGGCGTCGCGCTGCTCATCCTGGTCCGCCGGCTCCGCGGCCCGGCCGCGCTGCGCGGCGGCGCGCGCGCCGCGGCCGCCGGGCTGGCCGGGGCGCTGGCCGGCTCCGCGGCCGGGCTCGCCGTGGCGGCCAGCCTCCGGGTGACCGGATTCCTGCCCAACGTGGCCGTCACGCTGCTGGCCAGCGCGGCCGTGGTGGCGGCCTTCCTCGCGGTGGCGGCCGTGGCCGACGGCGGCGACCTGCGTGCCGTGCTGGGCAAGGTGATCCGCCTGTGAAGGTTGCGTTCGTGCTCGGCACCAGCACCGGCGGCACCGCCCGGCACGTCCGGATGCTCGCCGCCGGGTGCGTGGCCCGCGGCGTGGCCGCCGAGGTGTTCGGCCCGGCCCGGACCGACCGCGACTTCGCCTTCGGCGCCACGGCCTCGTTCACGCCGGTCGAGATCGCCGGCCGGCCGCGCGTGCCCGGCGACCTGCGGGCGATCCGGCGGCTGCACCGCCTGATCGCGGCCTGGCGGCCTGACGTGGTACACGCGCACGGCCTGCGGGCCGGGGCGCTTACCGCGATCGCGGTGGCGTTCGTCCGGCCCACGGTCTACGCCGCGCGGCCCGCGCTGGTCGTCACCGTGCACAACGCCCCGGCCGCGGGCGGGACCACCGGCGCGGTCTACCGTGTCCTGGAACTGATCGTCGCGCGCCGGGCCGATTCGGTCCTGTGTGTCTCGCCGGACCTGGAGGCACGGATGCGCGCCGCGGGCGCCCGCCGGGTGGCCCGCGCGCTGGTCCCGGCGGCGGGCGTTTCCGCGGAAACGCGCGCGGCGGGTCCGCCGCCCGGCGCTGATGTAGCCGCGGGCGCGGGCTCGGATGTAGGCGCAGCCGCGGGCGCGGGCGCGGATGTAGGCGCGGGCGCAGGCCGGCCGGTCGTGCTCGCCGTGGGTCGGCTGGCCGTGCAGAAGGGGTTCGGCACGCTACTTGACGCCGCCGCCCGCTGGGCGGAACTGCGGCCACCGCCGATCGTCGTCATCGCCGGCGAGGGCCCGCTCGAGGCCGGACTGAAGAGCCAGGCGGCCCGGCTCGGGCTCGACGCGCGGTTCCCTGGCCACCGCGACGACGTGCCTGCCCTGCTGGCCGCCGCCGCGGTGTTCGTGCTGCCGAGCGTGTGGGAAGGCCAGCCGCTCATCCTGCAGGAAGCGCTGCGCGCCGGGGTGCCGGTCGTGGCCACCCGGGCCGGCGGCACGCCGGAACTCACCGGCGAGGACGCCGCCCTGCTCGTCCCGGCCGGCGACGCTGGCCGGCTCGCCGCCGCGGTCCGCTCGGTGCTCACCGACGACGTGCTAGCCGCCCGGCTGCGCCGGGCCGCCGCGGCCCGCGGGCGCGCCCTCCCGGACGCGGACGACGCCGTCTCGGCCGCCCTGTCCGAGTACGGCCGATTGGCCGGCTCCCGGCCTCGGCAGCCACGTTGACCAGATACGAATCAGGGTCCACGCGAGCGGCGCCCGACCGGAGGCCCAGTGGGGTTATCCCGGAGTTTTCGGCCTATGCGGAGGATCCGGTACTCCAGGGAGGCCGTCGCACAGCCCTCCACGACTCGGTGTCAACCCCCAATCCGCGCCCGGAACATGGCTTGGTGTCCGGACCGGGCGATCGAATAGCAGCGATATGTGTCGGACTCCGACTTGACAATGCCCCTTGGGAACCGACTTGACAATGCCCCCTTGGGAAGTTGTGCGACAGCCCCCAGGGGGTACCAAAGCCTGCGCAGCGGCCTGATCTTCCGCGTTAATTCACGCCGGAATGCGACAAAGTCGGACAAAGTAACTGACATACTCCGCCGCAACTGCCCCGGCCACCTAGTCGGCGTTCTAGGCGGCCGGGCCGTACCAGGCGCTGATCCCGCCGGACCGGACGTCGGGCGGGCGGCCGAGGAGCCACTCGAAGAACGGCATGACCAGGGCCGCACGTTGCCCGCCCGGCTGGATCAGGACCGCTCGCACGCCCCAGGCCCGCAACTGGGCCCGCAGCGCGCGCCGCAGCGCTAGCGTCATCGCCGGCGGGCGGCCGTCGGCAAGCTGGCCGAGAACCTCGCCGGTCAGAGTCTGCCGGTCGGAGGCCGGCGTTCCGGCCGAACCGGGTGCCGGGACCACGAACCGCCCGCCCGGAGCCTTGAAGCGCAGCCCGGCCGCGACCTGCCCCAGCATCGGGATCGCGTCGCCTGCGTCCGGGAACGGGTACAGCACCGCCACCGCGCCCTGGGGGATCGCCGTGACCATGGCCGACGAGAAGTACCGTGGCACCTGCGTCACCCGCGTCCAGTACGGCCAGGAGGGCACCAGCGGGAGGAGCGCCAGGCAGGCCAGCGCGGCGCAGGCGGCACCCGCGGCGAGGCCCGGCCAGCGCGCAGCCCGGCCCGGCCAGCGCGCAGCCCGGCCCGGCCAGCGCACAGCCCGGCGCAGGCGCTCGCGCAGCGCCTCGAGCGTGAGGGCGAACATCACCGCCGCGCCGAGCATCACGTACAGGGAGTAGCGAGCGGCGATCGTGTTGTCCAGGACCGGGACATGGGTCAGCGCGGCCTCAGGCAGCGGGACCGCCGTCCACGTCCGGTGCCCGACCGTGAGCCGCGAGCCGAGCGACACGACGAACGCCGCGACCGTGGTCAGCGCCGCTACCCGCATGACCGGGCGATGCCGGAGGGCGATCGCGCCGGCGATGAGCACGGCGAGCAGCGGGAGCCCGATGTACAGGCCGTTCTCGCTCGTGCCGCCGGAGAATGTGTCCGCCAGCCGTAGCCACCCGGTCACCCGGAACTGCACGGACGAATCCGGGATGAGCGGCGCCAGGAGGTTCCCGCGGTACAGGGAGGTGCGCTGCACCGGGCCCGCTACCCGGGCCGGCCCGGCCAGCAGCAGCCACAGCGGGTACCCGAGCAGCAGCGTGGTGATGCCCGCCGCGACGGCGATGGCGCGCGCGGCGAACTTCCAGCGGTCCCGGGCGGCGGCCCGGTTGACCGCCGCGGCGGCGGCCAGCCCGATGGCACCCACGACCACCGTCGAGACCAGGACCTCCGCGGAGATGAGGAACTGCGCCACGCACAGCAGGGCCAGAACCGCTCCCCAGGGCCACGCCCGGCGCGGCCGCCCCGAGGTTATCTCGTCCAGGACGAGGAAGATCAGCGGCGGCAGCGGTACGAACACCAGGTTCAGGTGCGAGCCGCCCTGCGCGACCAGGTACGGCGAGAAGCCGTAGAGCAGGCCCCCGCCGAACGCGGCAGGCCGCCACCGGACCCAGCGCCGGATCAGCGCATAGCCCGACAGGGCCGACAGCGGGAACGCCAGGGTGAAGAGCACGGTGGTGGTGACGAAGGCGCCGAACGCCAGCGTCAGCGGGGCGCCCAGCACGCCCAGCAGCGGCATGCTGAGGTTGGTCACTCCGTTGACGCCGTACGGATAGTTCCCCCAGTCGGTGACCAGCGGGTTATGCAAGTGCACCAGCGCGTAGCAGACCCACTGGAGGAACCAGGCGTCCGTCGCCGGGTCTCCGCCCTTGCCCGCGATGCGGGTTCCGCCCGCGGTCCAGAAACCCCAGTAGGGCACCACGGCCAGGGCGCAGTACGCCGCGGTGACGACGGCGTCCGGCCACACCCGCCGGGCCCCTTCCGGGCGCGGCCGCTCACCGGCCGTTCGCGTTGGCCGCGGCTCAGCATCAGCAGCCGCCGGACGCAGGCGCCATGCGGCGGCCCGCAGTCCCTGCCCGGAGATCCCTGCGATCAGCGCACACCTCCCGCCTGGAGGCTGCCCAGGATATCGTCCGCTGCCTGCGCCGGCCCAGGTTCCGGTCGGCCACTGAGGCGGCGGGCGCGTAACGCCGCGAGCCAGTCACCGGCGATGTGCCCGGCCAGCTCCTCCAGCAGCGGCCCGGGCCGCGACAGGCAGCGGGCCAGGTCGGGCTCGATGTCCCCGAGGGCGTACGCGCGCGCGATGCCCGCCGAGCGCAGCTGGCCGGGGGTCAGCGAGCACACCCCCGCCACCGCCACCACGGGCAGGTCAGGAAACGCCGCGACGACCGCTCGCGCCACCCCGGCCGGTGCCTTGCCGTGCAGCGTCTGGGCGTCGAGCGCCCCCTCGCCTGTGATGACGAGCCGCGCGCCGGACAGGTGCCCGGCGAACCCGAGCAGGTCCAGCATCAGCTCGATACCCGGCCGCACGGCGGCGCCGAGGAGACCAAGCGCGGCGAAGCCGAGGCCGCCGGCCGCGCCGGCGCCTGGCTCGTCTCGCACCCGGGTGCCGAGCGCCCGCTCGGCCACGTCCGCCCAGCGGGCAAGGCCCTCCTCGAGCCGCGCGACGTCCGGGGCCGCGGCGCCCTTCTGCGGCGCGTAGACCGCGGCGGCGCCCCGCGGCCCGAGCAGCGGGTTGTCCACGTCGGTGGCCGCGATCACCTCGGTGCCGGGCAGGTCAGTGAGCCCGGAGGTGTCGATCCGGTCCAGCCGGGCCAGCGCCGCCCCGCCCGGCGGCAGTTCGGCACCCGACGCGTCCAGCAGCCGGCCGCCGAGCGCGGTGACCAGGCCCGCGCCGCCGTCGGTGCAGGCCACGCCGCCCAGGCCGAGCACGATCCGGGTCGCGCGCATCCGGGCCGCGGCCAGGATGATCTCGCCGGCGCCGCGGCTGGTCGCGGTCAGCGGGGCAAGCGTCCCGCCGGGCAGCCTGGTCAGCCCGCAGGCCTGCGCCGACTCCACGATGGCGGTCCGGCCAAGCAGGGCGAACGAGGCGGCCACCGGCTGGCCGGCTGGCCCGTGCACGTCGATCTCGACGCGGCGGTACCCGGCGGCCTCCGCCGCGTCCACGGTGCCGTCGCCGCCGTCGGCCACCGGGACCAGCGTGATCTCAAGTCCCGGGCAGGCCTGGCCGAGCCCGGCGGCTACGTGCGCGGCCACCTGGGCGGCGGTGAGCGTCCCCTTGAACTTGTCCGGCGCGATCACCACGTGGCTCACGCCGTTTCGTCCCAGCGGCGCCGCGCCGCCGCCAGGCCCGCGTCGGTCAGCGACCCGAACAACCGCAGCCGGGCCACGCCGCCGTCGGGGAAGAGGTTCAGCCGCACGTGGCTGGCGGGCGGGCCGGTCAGGCGGAACCGGTGCGGGGTGTCGGGCTGCAGCCGGACCCGCGGCAGCAGGTCGCGCCAGGCGTTCTCGTCCGATGGCGACGCGCCGGCTGTGGCGTCCAGCGTCTGCAGTGAGGCGAGGTCGGGCTGGTTGCCGCGGAACCAGGACGTGTCGATCTCGGCGAGCTCGATGACGCCCTGCCCGGCCAGCCGGATGACCAGCCACTCGTGCCCGGGCCTGCGCCGCCTGCGGGTCTCCCAGCCCTCGTGCATCACCCGCGACAGCCCGGGGGATATGACGTTGCGCGGCGGGGAGTAGTAGTTCTGGTCGTTGCTGGCCACCACGTCGGCGCCGTTCTCCAGCGCCGCCAGGTCGATGGTCAGCCCCTCCAGCAGGGCCGGATCCGGCACCACCTCGCCGTGGAGGTGCAGCCGGGCGATGCCGCCGTCGGGGAAGATGTTCAGCCGGACATGGGTGAACCTGCGACCGGAGTGCACCCGGAACGCGTGCCGGGCGCCGCCGGTGAGCAGGGCACGCGGCATGATCTCCCGCCAGCCGCAGGAGCCGGTCAGCTCCTCGGACGAGGGATACCCGGCCGCCGAGCATCCGTCCGCCGAGCAGGCCTGCGGGAAGTTGCCGGTGAAGAACGCGGTGTCGACGACGATGGAACGAACCACCCCGGGCATCCCGAGCCGGACGATCACCCAGTCGCGGGCCGTGCTGTCCGGCTGCATTCCGTCGGGCCCGCGCCGCCGTCTGGTCTCCCACCCGTCGTACACCTGCCCCTTGGCGTCGTACGTCTCCGGCGCGAAGACCGGCGCGGACGCCCTGATCAGGTTTTCTTTCGCGGCAAAGAACTCGTCGCTGGCCGCCACGACGGATCCGCGCAGCTGGAGCAAGTCGGGAAGAAGGTGCTGATCCATACCCGGTTCATCCCCGTTTCAGGAGCCGTCCAACGGGCGTTTCACACTCACCTTCAAGCAGCGGAATGCCGTGCAGCCACGTCTGCCTCACGCGCCCGGTCAGCGTCCGGCCGGCATACGGGGTGACCGGGTGCCGGCGGTCCAGCCGGGCGGGGTCCACGACGTAGGTCCCGTCCGGGTCGAAGGCCAGCCCCCCCGCATGCCGCCAGCCCCGGCCGCGGACGGCGAAGCTCAGTCTGTGTGTAGGCACAGCCGCCAGTCTCTCATGCCGCGACCCGACCGCTTCCTGGCGCTTTCCGGTGCCGCGATGATCATTTAGTCGGCCGTTCACCTCCGCGTCACGCGGTAGTCACCGTCACGTTCGGCCCGCCCGCTAATCAATGAACAAAATCCCACACGGAGGGGCCTGGATATGCACAAATTCGTAGGGAGTGCGGTCACGGGACGCGTCATGAAGATCATGGCCATGGTCGGCGTGGTGGTGTCGGTGGTGCTGAGCACGGTGGTCCTGGCCCTCCCGGCCAGCGCCGGCGCGGGCGGCCCGGCGTACTACGCGCGCCAGATCCTATCGGGCAAGAACCTGCACCACTGGTACACCAGGGCCGGATCGCCCAGGCAGTACCGGGAAGCGCTGACCCAGCCGGACGACATCACCATGATCGGCGGGCACCTGTTCACCGGCTTCCAGAACGGGGTGGGCCCGCAGGGCCAGCCGAGCACCGACGGGAACCGTGACAGCACGATCGTCGAGTTCACGCCGAACGGCACGAAGATCGCTCAGTGGGACCTCACGGGCAAGTGCGACGGGCTGACCGCCGACCCCTATACCGGCCAGGTGATCGCCACCGTAAACGAGGACCTGCACTCCAGCCTGTACAGCATCGACCCGTCGAGCGGGCAGGTCGCGCACTATGCGTACAGCAGGCCGCTGCCGCACAACGGCGGCACCGACGCCATCTCCTTCTACCACGGCCTGATGCTGATCAGCGCGTCGGCGCCAGGGACCATCGGCAAGGCCGCGCCGAACCCGGCCTACCCGGCGGTGTACTCGGTGTTCCTCGACCCGGTGCGGCACCTGGCGTACGTGCGGGCGCTGTTCTATGACGAGTCCCCGGCCACCGCCGCCAACGGCCCGCACCGCGGCAAGACCGTCAGGCTGGCCCTGACCGACCCCGACTCCAACGAGGTCGTGCCGCGGGTCGCGCCCCGGTTCGCCGGTGACTTCATGCTGACCAGCCAGGGCGACCGCGAGCAGATCTACGTGCACGGCGCGGGCACCCGGTACCAGCACCTGTCGGTCCTGGCCTTGTCCCAGTCGGTCGACGACACCGCCTGGGCCACGGCCTGGCGCGGCGCGTTCTACGCCGCCGACCACGACGGCGACGCCGTGGATGTCGTCACGGGGGCGTTCCGGCCGGGCATGACGCTGGTGGCAGTGACCCCGTGTGACGCGAACAACGCCCCCGCCACCTGCCCGGGGCCCGGGTTCCCGGCCAACTACCTCGGCCAGCTCAACACGTACACCGGCCAGATCAGCAAGGTGAATCTGCACGGCGCGAGCCTGGAGCCGCAAGGCCTCATCTTCGCCGCCGGCTGACCCCGCCGGCTGACACCGCCGGCTGACCCCGCCGGCTGACACCGCCGGCTGACACCGCCGGCTGACACCGCCGGCTGACACCGCCGGCTGACCCCGCCGGCTGACCCCGCCGCGCGGCTCCGGCGTGTTCCGGGGTTATCCCGTTACATGCCGGAGCCCTGGGGCTCACCCGGGGCATGAGCCGCGTCAGCCCGCCTCGACCGGCACCGTGTGTCTTATGCAAAGTTCGCGTTGTGCGAAGACCCGCTGCGGTTGCTGCCCATGTGACCTGCACCGGCTGCAAGTGCAGGCCCCAAAGGGCCTGCACTTGCAGCCGGTTTCGCCTAACGCTCCGTGGCCCGCCGTGACAAAGCGGATCGCGGCCTCATCCGGCGCCGCAATTCATATTTACCTTTCGCAATTACTGATTGCGAAAATTGCCCGGACATTCACATCGGCGGCGCTGAAAGAATGATGGGCGATGATTTCGCGGTCTGGCCGTCGTCGGAACCGCGAAGGATTGTGCCCATTCGCCTGTGGAAGGGGTTGCCGATGAGTGGCGTACGGGTCTTGGTGGGGACGCGCAAAGGCGCGTTCGTGCTGAGTTCAGACGGTAAACGGGAAAAATGGGACGTCAGCGGGCCGCACTTCGCCGGCTGGGAGATCTACCATCTCAAGGGATCGCCCGCGGATCCGGGCCGGCTGTACGCGTCGCAGACCAGCGGCTGGTTCGGCCAGGTGATCCAGCGCTCCGACGACGGCGGCCTGACCTGGCAGCCCGTCGGCAACGAGTTCCGCTACCAGGGCGATCCCGGTACCCACCAGTGGTACGACGGCACGCCGCACCCGTGGGAGTTCGCCCGGGTCTGGCACCTGGAACCGGCGCTGGACGACCCGGACACGGTCTACGCCGGCGTGGAGGATGCCGGGCTGTTTCGGTCCACCGACGGCGGGCGGCAGTGGCAGGAACTGCCCGGGCTGCGCGGCCACCGGTCCGGGCCGTCGTGGCAGCCGGGAGCGGGCGGCATGTGCCTGCACACGATCATCCTGGACCCGTCCCGGCCGGGGCGGGTCTTCGCGGCTATCTCGGCCGCGGGCGCGTTCCGGTCCGACGACGCAGGCGAGACCTGGAAGCCGGTGAACCGCGGCCTGCACTCCGAGGGGATCCCGGATCCCGCCGCCGAGGTCGGGCACTGCGTGCACCGCCTCGCCATGCACCCGTCACGCCCATCCGTCCTGTACATGCAGAAGCACTGGGACGTGATGCGCAGCGACGACGCAGGCGAATCCTGGCGCGAGATCAGCGGCGACCTGCCGACCGACTTCGGGTTCCCGATCGACGTGCACGCGCACGAGCCGGAGACCGTCTACGTGGTGCCGATCACCAGCGACGCGTACCACTTCCCGCCGGACGGCAGGCTGCGCGTCTACCGCAGCCGGACCGGCGGGGACGAGTGGGAGCCGCTCACCAGGGGCCTGCCGCAGGAGCACTGCTACGTCAACGTGCTCCGCGACGCGATGGCCGTCGACTCCCTGGACGACTGCGGAATCTACTTCGGCACTACCGGCGGGCAGGTGTACGCCTCGGCCGACGCCGGGGACAGCTGGGCGCCGATCGTCCGCGACCTGCCCGCCGTGCTGTCGGTCGAGGTGCAGACGCTGCGATGAGCGTCGACGCTGACCTGGTGCGGGTGGCGCTGCCCGCGCACCTGCGGACGCTGGCCCGCGTCCGCGGCGAGGTCAAGCTCCGGGTCGTCGGCCAGGTCACCCAGTGCTCGGTGCTCGACGCGCTGGAGGCCAGGTACCCGATGCTGCGCGGCACCATCCGGGACCAGCGCACCGGGAAACGGCGGGCTTTCATCCGGTTCTTCGCCTGCGAGCGGGACCTGTCGCACGAGCAGCCGGACCGCCCGCTGCCGGAGGCCGTCGCGGCCGGGACCGAACCGTACCTGATCGTCGGCGCGATGGCCGGCGGCTAGGACACGGCCGGTCCTCAGCGGACACGTGCCCGCCGGCCGCGGCACGCTGATCAGCTTCCCCGGTAGCTGGCGTAGGCGAACGGGCTGAGTAGCAGCGGCACGTGGTAGTGCCGGTCCGGCGCGGTTATCTCGAACAGTGTCATAGGCCAGCGGACCATCAGCCGAATCGCCGGTAACCTGGCTCGGGCCCGCCGACCTCACGCGTCCCGCCAGCCCCGGGCGGCTACCTCCCCTTGGGCGGGCGCCTAGTCTCGCCTGCCGCATTGTTCGGTAATCACCAAATTAGTTAAGGACCGAATAAGCCACAAGCGTATAGTTTCCCGGTACGGGGGCAGGGTCCGGATACCCGGAAGGTGACGTGCGGGACATCCAGAAGGTGCTGGCGGCGCTGACCTCGCCCGTCCGGCGGGAGATCCTGGGCCTGATCTGGGACCGAGAGCTCTCGGCGGGGGAGATCGCCGCCGCCTTCCCGGTGACCAAGCCGACGATCTCCCAGCACCTGGCCGTGCTGCGCGAGGCCGGCCTGGCCGAGAGCACGGCAGTGGGCACCTCGCGCCGCTACCGGGCCCGGCGCGACGCGCTGCGCGGGCTGCGCGCCGCGTTGGGCGGCGCGGTGCTCGGCAGCGCGGGCAAGTGGGCCAACGCCGACGACGACCCGGCGGCGCCCCAGCGCGCGCTGGCGGACGTGCGCACCAAACCCGTCGTGGTGGCCGGCACCGATGTGGATACCAGCCAGGCCGTGACGTTCGCCGCCTTCACCGATCCCGCCGTCTACTCCCGCTGGCTCGGCGTGCCCGTTACCATCTCCGGCGGACGATTCGCCTGCACGCTGGAGTGGGGGACGAACGTCCGCGGCCGGTACGAGCTGGTCTGCCCGCCGGAGCTAATCGTGATGCGCTGGGACTTCGAGGACGACAACGTCCCGGTCCCCGGCGGGGAGCTGACCGGCTACCTCCGCATCCAGCCCCGGGACCGGGGATCGCACGTCGAGGTGCACCAGCTGGTGGACACGCCAGCCCAGGCCGCGTTCATGGAGGGAGCCTGGGCCCTGGTCCTCGGCCGCCTCAAGGCCGGGGTAACCTTGCCCCGCGGGGGTGGTGTAGACCCCGTTGAGCAGCAGGGCTAGGTGCAGATCGGCCTGGCGGCCGGGCTGTCCAGGTGCACGTTCATGATCGAGCCCGCCCGGGTGACCTCGGCCGCCGCCAGCCCGAGCCTGCCCTGCTCACCCCGAGCCTGCCCGCTCACCCCCGAGCCTGCCCGCTCACCCCCGAGCCTGCCCGCTCACCCCCGAGCCTGCCCGCTCACCCCCGAACCCGTTGCGCAGTCCCTGTACCTCGTCCAGGGCGAAGAGCACGTCACGCTCCCGGGCCAGGGCGGCCAGCGCGGCCAGGAACCCGGGCGCGGCCGGGCGCACTCTGTCGGCGCCGAGGAACGGTTCGGCGAACACCGCGGCGGTCCCATGTCCCGGGCGCAAGCAGCGCGGCCACGGCGTCCAGGTCGCTCCACGGCGCCGGACCACATCGAGGCCGCCGGGCAGGAACAGCGCCGCGCTGCCGTGGCGGGCGCCGTCGATCAGGAGCAGCCGCCGCCGTCCGGTCGCGCGCGCCGCGATCCGGGCGGCAAGCAGCGCCGCCTCCGTGCATGAGTTGGTGAACCGGACCCGCTGCACCGAAGGCACCCGCGCGGCCAGCACTTCGGCCAGTGCCACCTGGTACGGATGCGGGCTGGCTAATGCGAACCCGTTCGGCAGCAGTTCGGCCACCGCGTCGGTGACCGGGGCGAACGCGCTGCCGTGCACCATCGCGGTGTAGTTGTTGACCAGGTCCAGGTAGACATGGCCATCGACGTCGGTCAGCCGGGCGCCACGCCCTTCGGCGACCACCACCGGATGGCGACCACCACCGGATACGGCGGGTAGCTGGTGACCGCCCGCGTCTCGCCTCCGGGCAGCACGCGCCGGGCCGCCGCGAACGAGGCGGCCGATCCGGGCGTGCGCTCGGCGTAGACGCGGACAAGCTCCTCCGCCGCGCTCGGCAGGCGGCCGGCCAGTCCTCGGTGCTGGTCACCAGCCGCGTTCGCGCCACTCGCCGAGGTGCGGCCGCTCCGCCCCCAGCGTGGTGTCGTTGCCGTGCCCGGGGTACACCCAGGTGGGGTCGGGCAGCCGGCCGAACAGCCGCTCGGTCACGTCGTTGAACAAGGAGGTGAAGTCCTCGCGGGAGTTCGTCTTGCCGACCCCGCCGGGGAACAGCGAGTCCCCGGTGAACACGTGCGGAGACCCGGCCAGCCTGCCGCCCGCGTCGTACAGCACCGCGAGGCTGCCCGGCGTGTGACCGCGCAGGTGAATGAGGGTCACCAGGGCGTCGCCGAAGGTCAGCACCTCGCCGTGCAGAGCGCGGCGGCCGACAGGAACCGGCAGCTCGTCTGCGTCGTCCGGGTGCGCGACCACCACGGCGCCGGTATGCTTCTGCACCTCAGGCAGCGCCTGCCAGTGGTCGTAGTGCTTGTGTGTCGTCACGATCGTGCCGACGGGGATGTCGCCGATCATCTCGATCAGCCGGCCCGCCTCGTTGGCCGCGTCTATTAGCAGACCCTGGCCCGTGCTGGTGCAGCGTAGCAGGTACGCGTTGTTGTCCATCGGGCCGACCGCTAGCTTGGTCACGGTCAGGCCGTCGAGTTCCCGGGTGTCGGACGGACCGCCGACACGGACTTCTCCGGTATAGGTCATTTTTGAAACCCTATACCGAACGGAGCTGGCTACCCGCCCAGCGCCGGCGCGTTGCCCGTCCGGGCTGGAGGCCCTCGTGAAAATAATCGTCCTGGCCAGACACCATGTGCGCGAGCTGCTCACGTACCGTGAGTGCGCCCACGTCGTGCGGGAGGCCCTGGCCCGCCTGGCCCGCGGCCGGATCCAGCAGCCGCTGCGGACCGTGGGGCATGTGCGGGACGCGGCCGACTTCATGGGCCTGATGCCAGCCTATTCTCCCGACCCGGCCGCTGACCGGGATCCGGCTGGCCGGACGCGGCCCGGCGCGGACCCGCGACGTGGCCGCCGCGCGCCCGCCCCCTGGTGCCGGTCCGCCCCGGCCCGCGCCCGCGCCCCCGCTCCCTGGCGCCGGTCCGCCCCCGGCCCGCGCCGCCGCCTGCCGGCCCCGCCTGCCGGCCCCCGCCTGCCGGCCCCCGCCTGCCGGCCCCCGCCTGCCGGCCCCCGCCTGCCGGCCCCCGCCTGCCGGCTGCGCTCAGCCATCACGCGCCCCAAATTCACCACCCTCGCTTTGTACCACAGCTGTACAGCGTCTGGATTTGATGAATGTGGCGCTCTACCGTCGTTTCCGGTAGAGCGCCACATTCATATGTTTGCGGCGGGGCGGTGACGGGCGGACGGACCCTGGAATCCTTCGCTATCGTGGGGTGGCGGGGGCGGGCATAACGGCGGCTGATCCAGCGCTCATAGTGTGCGGCGCATGTGCTCCGCCGGGCGCGGAGTCCTCAAAATGTCAGACCCCCCGGCTACCATCGCCTAGCGACCCGTACACCTACCTTCCGAGCCCTAGGAGAGCAGAGGCGCAGTGGCTGACCGGCTCGTCGTTCGCGGCGCCCGCGAGCACAACCTGAAGGATGTCTCGCTCGACCTGCCGCGGGACGCCATGATCGTGTTCACCGGTCTGTCCGGCTCGGGCAAGTCAAGCCTGGCTTTCGACACCATTTTCGCCGAGGGCCAGCGCCGGTACGTGGAATCGCTGTCCGCCTACGCGCGGCAGTTCCTCGGCCAGATGGACAAGCCGGACGTCGATTTCATCGACGGGCTGTCGCCGGCGGTCTCGATCGACCAGAAGTCCGCCAGCCGCAACCCGCGGTCGACGGTGGGCACGATCACCGAGGTCTATGACTACCTGCGGCTGCTCTACGCCAGGATCGGCAAGCCGCACTGCCCGGTCTGCGGCCGGCCGATCGCGCGGCAGACCCCGCAGCAGATCGTGGACCGGGTGCTCGAGCTCGAGGAGGGCACCAGGTTCCAGGTGCTCGCCCCGGTGGTGCGCGGGCGCAAGGGCGAATACGGCGACCTGCTCAAGGAGCTGCAGGTCAAGGGCTACTCCCGGGCCCGGGTCGACGGCACGATCGTGCGCCTGGAAGAGGCGCTGTCCGGGCAGCTGCCCGCGCTGAAGAAGTACGAGAAGCACGACATCGAGGTGATCGTCGACCGGCTCGCGGTCAAGGAGACGGCGCGGCGCAGGCTGACCGACTCGGTGGAGACCGCGCTCGGCCTGTCCGGCGGCGTGATCGTGCTCGACTTCGCCGACCTGCCGGAGAACGACCCGCACCGCGAGCGGATGTACTCCGAGCACCTGGCCTGCCTCTACGACGACCTGTCCTTCGACGAGCTCGAGCCCCGCTCGTTCTCGTTCAACTCCCCGTGGGGGGCCTGCCCCGACTGCACCGGGCTCGGCACCAAGCTGGAGGTCGACCCGGAGCTGATCGTGCCGGATGAGTCTAAGTCACTGGCCGGGGGCGCGATCGCGCCGTGGAGCGGCGGGCACACCAGTGATTACTTCGACCGGCTGATCCAGGCCCTGGGCGAGACGCTGGGCTTCCGTATGGACACGCCGTGGGCGAAGCTGCCGGCCAGGGCCAGGCAGGCGCTGCTGCGCGGCTACGACCTGCAGGTGCACGTCCGGTACAAGAACCGGTACGGCCGGGAACGCTCGTACTACACGACGTTCGAGGGCGTGATCCCCTGGGTCGAGCGGCGGCACGCCGAGGCGGAGTCGGACTCGAGCCGGGAGAAGTTCGCCGGGTACATGCGCGAGGTGCCGTGCCCGTCCTGCCACGGCGCCCGGCTCAAGCCGGTGTCGCTGGCGGTGACCGTGGACAGCCGGTCCATCGCCGAGCTGTGCGCGCTGCCCGTCGGGGAGCTGGCCAAGCTTCTGCTCACGCTGGAGCTTTCCGACCGGGACCGGCAGATCGCCGGGCGGATCATCAAGGAAGTCAACGCGAGGATGGGCTTCCTGCTCGACGTCGGCCTTGACTACCTGACCCTGGACCGGGCGTCCGCGACGCTGGCCGGCGGCGAGGCGCAGCGGATCAGGCTGGCTACCCAGATCGGCTCGGGCCTGGCCGGGGTGCTCTACGTGCTGGACGAGCCGTCCATCGGGCTGCACCAGCGGGACAACCACCGGCTGCTCGAGACGCTGCTGCGGCTGCGCGACCTGGGCAACACGCTGATCGTGGTCGAGCACGACGAGGACACGATCAGGGCGGCGGACTGGGTGGTGGACATCGGGCCCCGGGCCGGCGAGCACGGCGGGAACATCGTGGTCTCCGGTCCCGTCGCCGAGCTGCTGTCCAGTCCCGACTCGCTGACCGGAGCCTACCTGTCCGGCCGGCAGTCCATCCCCGTTCCGGCCAGCCGCCGGCAGCGGGTGCGCGGTCGCGAGGTCGTGGTCAAGGGCGCGGGCGAGCACAACCTGCGCAACATAGACGTCGCATTCCCGCTCGGCTGCCTGATCGCCGTCACCGGAGTGTCGGGTTCCGGAAAGTCCACCCTGGTCAACGACATCCTGTACAAGGCGCTGGCCCGGGAGCTCAACGGCGCCCGCACGGTGCCCGGCAAGCACACCAGGATCACGGGTACCCAGCATCTCGACAAGGTTGTCCAC
>Ga0335076_10001270_pt1 | contig 24404 bp, 26 predicted proteins | sample Lox_Sample_25_FD_206717 | JGI IMG/M metagenome (GOLD analysis project Ga0335076, IMG submission 206717) | Soil microbial communities from Loxahatchee National Wildlife Refuge, Florida, United States - Lox_Sample_2.5 | ecosystem: Environmental > Terrestrial > Soil > Wetlands | place: USA... | reverse complement strand
CTGCTCGAGGCCGGACACGCCCCGAACGCCCTGCCCCAGCGCGCCCGCGCCGTGCTGAACTGCCGCATCCTGCCCGGACACGATCCGGCCGACGTCCTGGACGGCGTCAGGAAGGCGGTCGCCGACGACAAGGTCGAGGTCGGGTGGCAGGCCATCGAAGCCGAGACCGCGCCGGCGTCGGACCTGAACCGGGGCGTCCTGCAGGCGGTCGAGGCCGTCGCCTCCCGGCTGTGGCCGGGGGTCGCCGTCATGCCGGTCCTGGAGCTGGGCGCCACCGACGGTCGCTACCTCCGCTCGGCGGGAATCCCGACCTTCGGGGCGTCCGGGGTCTTCATCGACGTGGGCGACGTCCGCGCCCACGGCCGGGACGAGCGCATCCGGACGAAGGACTTCCTCGGCGGCCTCGCCTTCTACGATCGGCTCGTGAGGTCGCTCGCCGGGTCGTAGGCCGTCGGCCATCCCGTCTCCCGCACCCGCTTCCACGAGCGGCGCATCTGCGATATGAGTCGTCTCCGGAGTCGAGGCTCGCGCCGCGACCGGAGCCCTCGACCGAGGAGGATCCCGTGAAGCGGAGGACCTTCGTACGCGACGTCGCGCTCGGCGCGGTGGCCGCGGGCGTGACGTCCCGATACGGCGCGGCCCGGGCCGCAGCCGACGAGGCGAAGGACGGCGCGAGCCCTCTCGGGCGGATCGCCGTCACGACTTGGAGCCTGCACGCCTTCTTCCCGCAGACGAAGGAGGAGGGCCTCGCCGGGCCGGGGAAGATGCTCGACCTTCGCGCCTTCCCGGAGCTCGTGGCGGACCGGTACCACGTCCACAACCTCGAGCTCTGCAGCGTGCACTTCGAATCGACGGAAGCGTCGTACCTCCGGGAGCTGAAGGGCAAGCTGGAGAAGGCCCACGCCCGCGTCGTCAACATGCCCGTCGACTACCCCCACGACTGGGACGGCAAGGGGCTCTGCGACGCCGACGACAAGCAGTGGCGGTGGGAGATCGCCGAGAGGAAGAAGTGGATCGACGTCGCGGCGACGCTCGGGTCTCTGGCGATCCGGCCCAACCCGGGCGGCACCGCGAAGACGACCGACCTGAGCCGCCCCATCGCGGCCTACCGCGAGCTGGGCGAGTACGGCCAGTCGAAGGGCGTCCGCGTCCTCATCGAGAACCACGGGAACGTGGCCGGCAAGGCCGAGAACGTCGTGGCCATCATCGAAGGCGCGGGACCGAAGTGGGTGGGCGCGGCGCCCGACTTCGGCAACTTCGCCGAGGCCGAGCGCTACCGCGGCCTGGAGCTCCTCTTCGCCCACGCCTCGGTCGTCTGCCACGCGCGGTACGAGACGCCGGGGGGCGCGGAGATGGACGGGAAGCTGGTCACCTTCGACCTCGGCCGGTGCGTGAGGATCGCGAAGGCCGCGGGCTTCAAGGGCGTCTACTCCGCGGAGTTCGCGGGCGCCGGGGATCCCTACGAGGGGACGCAGAAGATCATCGACGCGGTGGTGAAGCTGCTGTAGGGACGGACCGCCGCCGGCGGCCGCGCCTCAGAGCACCGCGGCGAGCACGGTCGGGTCCACGGCCACGCCGTGAAGGTAGACGCGCCACTGGAGCATCGGCTCGGGCGCGAGGCCCGTGTCGCCCGAGGAGCCGACCACCGCGGCCCCGGCCACGGCGTCCCCCGCCCGCACGTCGACGCGGGACAGGTGCTCGAGGACGCTCACGACGCCCTGGCCGTGGTCGATCACCACCGTCTCGCCCGACAGGACCAGGGAGCCGGCGTGCAGCACGGTCCCGGCGGCCGGAGCCCGGACGACCGTCCCCGCCGGGACGGCGTAGTCGAGGCCGCGATGCCGTTCGCCCTGGAGGGAGTCGGTGCGGCTCTCGACGTCCCCCCGGCCCGAGTAGGAGCGCGCCTCGCCGAAGCCCGTCCCCGTGGCGGCGACCGGGGGCTGGAGGAGCCCCGGGGCCGGCTGGGGCGACTCCGTGCGGAGCAGGGCCAGCAGCCGCCTCCCGTCGTGCGCCGCGTCGTGGCGGTCGAGGAGCACGCGCTTCGGCTCGGAGAGAGGCACGGAGCGGGCCCGGTACTCCCGGCCGGCGATCGTCAGGGGGATCACGATGCGCTGGTCGCCGGTCCGGGCGGCGATCTCGACGCCCAGCGTGGCCGGTCCGGCCGCGGTCGTGGCGGCCACCGGCACGAGGGCCCGCGGCACGCCGCGATCGGAGTAGAACGGGGCCCGCCGCCCGTCGAGGAAGGCCCAGGCCGCCCCCAGGCGTCCCCGGGACGCGAGCCGGACCACGACCACGCCGCCCGGGTAGGCCTGCGAGACGTCGACCTTGAACGTGACCCGCCCGACGTGCCGGACGACGTCCTCGGCCGCGGCCGGCGCGACACCCGCCCACGCCGCGAGGCCGGCCGCGACGAGGGCCGGCACGAGCCGACGGGCGCGTCGTGCGTCGGCCCGCTTCTCCAGCCGACGCCCGCTCATCGCGACCGGCCGGCGGCGGCCAGGGCGGCGAGGAGCGCCGCCTCTTCGTCGGGCCGCACCGTACGCAGGTCGACCAGGACCCGGTCAAGGGCGACGCGGACGACGACCGGCGGGGAGCCCCGGCGGAGGGAGGCGGCCAGAGCGTCGGCTCCCCCCGGTCCCGGCTCGAGGGCGACCGCGACCGACGGCAGGCCCAGCGTCGGCGCGGCGCCGCCTCCCACCGCCGACTCGCTCTCGACGAGGACGGGGCGAAGGGCGGGGACCGCTGCGGCCAGAGCGGCCGCGAGACCGGAGGCTCGGGCGCGGATCTCGATGGCCGGGGCGTGGACCATGCGAAGGACGGGCACGCGCTCCGCCGCCCGCCCGGTCCCGTGCTCGACGAGCGTCGCGTCGAGCGCGGCGAGGGTCATCTTGTCGACGCGCAGGGCGCGGTAGAGGGGGTTCCGCCGCATCGGCTCGACGAAGGCCCGCCGTCCGGCCACGAGGCCGGCCTGCGGCCCGCCGAGCAGCTTGTCGCCGCTGAACGTCACGAGGTCGGCCCCGCCCCGGAGCGGCTGGACGACGGTCGCCTCCGAGGCGAGCACGCCCGGCACTGGCTCCAGGAGACCGCTCCCCTGGTCCTCGACGAGCGGGACGCCCGCCTCCCGGGCGAGGCCCGCCAGCTCCTCGAGCGCGGGCGCTTCGGTGAAGCCCACCACGCGGAAGTTGCTGGGATGGACCTTCAGGATGAGAGCAGTGTCGGGGGAGAGGGCCGCCCGGTAGTCGGCGAGGCGCGTCCTGTTGGTCGTCCCCACCTCACGGAGCCGCGCCCCGCCCTTGGCCAGCACGTCGGGGATGCGGAACGAGCCCCCGATCTCGACGAGCTCCCCTCGGCTCACGAGGACCTCGCGGCGCTCGGCGAGGGTGTTCACGGCGAGGAGGACCGCCGCCGCGCAGTTGTTGACGACGACGCTCGCCTCGACGCCGAGCAGGTCGCGGAGGCGGGCCTCGGCGTGGGCCTCGCGGTCCCCGCGCTCGCCCCGCTCGAGGTCGTACTCGAGGTTCGAGTAGGAGGACGCGATCTCCGCCACGCGCGCGGCGGCCTCCGGGGAGAGCGGCGCCCGGCCGAGGTTCGTGTGCACGACGACGCCGGTGGCGTTGATCACGCGCCTCAGCGACGGCCGCGCGCCGGCGTCGATGCGCTCCGCGACGTCATCGGGGAGCCGCGCCAGCGCCGGCTCGATCGCGTCCGACCCGGCGCGCCGCAGATCGTCGAGCGCGGAGCGGAGCGCCCGGACGACCGCGCTGCGGCCGTGGGCTCCGACGAGCGTCAGGAGCCCCGGCTGCTGCAATGCTTGATCGACGGACGGGATCTGGCGTCGCGGGTCGACGCCCGTCGTCGGAGCCATCCTCGGAATATACACGCGCGGCGCAGGGCCCGCCCGCGCTCGCCGCCGGCGGGCCGCGTGGTATCCTGCCGGCCATGGGTCGGGACCGTCCGCCGGACTTCGCGGAGCGCCTGCCCCGCGTGGTGCCGAAGGAGGAAGCCGACATCTCGCATCTCCCGGACGAGATGGCCGACCTGCTCTACCCCGGCCGGAGGCCGCGGCCCTTCCGCCTCGGCCTGCGCTTCCCGGCGTTCGAGGGGGCGGCGTTCGAGCGAGCCCTGGCCCTCGCTCGCCGCTCCCCCGTCTACCGCGAGGAGGGGGGCCGCGACGGCCCCTGGCACTACGCGGCCTTCGAGGCCACCGAGGCCCGCTCCCTCCGCGACCTCTTCGAGCTCGTCCGGGAGCAGCCGGGGATGGGCGTGCTCGTGGACGGCAAGAAGGTGCCCTACGCCCACGAGCTGTGGCTGCCGCTCTTCTGGATCTTCGTCTCCGGCGAGGCCTGACGGATGGCGCTGCAGGACGACCTCGACCGTCTCGACACGGCGATCCGCCAGCTCCAGGTCAAGTGGGACCTCTTCTTCAACGGGGCCGAGAAGAAGCCGCCGGCCGAACTGCAGTCGCAGGTCGAGGCCCTCGTGAAGCGCTACTCGAACGCCGAGATCCGCAACAACGGCGAGCGCTTCCGCTACCAGAGCCTGAGCGCGCGCTTCACGAGCTTCAACGAGCTGTGGCAGAAGCGCCTGCGGGCCCGCGAGGAGGGCAAGGTGTTCGGGGTGCACGGCCTCCGGGCGGACCAGCTGCCCCCGCCCGCTCCTCCCCCGGCCGCCCTGCGGACGGCGGGCGGGTCCGCGGGCGGCCCGTCCGGCGAGATCCGAGTGAGCGATCCCGCGCGGGACACGACGGCGGTGCGGGAGCTCTACGAACGGTTCCTCGAGGAGCGGAGGCGGGCCGGCGAGACCAAGACCCCCCCGTTCGAGTCCTTCCGCCAGCTGATCGGCCAGCAGACCACGCGCCTCCAGGCCGAGAAGGGGGCACAGGCGGTGGACTTCAGGCTGGAGACGAAGGACGGCAAGGTCTCCCTCAAGGCGCGGATCGTGAAGTAGGCCGTGGCGCGCGCGCTCCTCACCCTCGCCGTCCTGCTCGTCGCCCCGACGTGGGCCGCGGCCTGGCCGGCCGAGGCCATGACCGCCCTGTCGCGCGACGCGAGGAAGCTCCTGCCCCGCTCGCTGAGCCGGCTGCTCGGCGAGCGGGAGTCGCAGGTCCTCGACGAGATGCAGCGCTTCCCGCCCGAGCTCACGCGCGCCTTCGGACAGGACCTTCCCGCCGGCCGGCTCCGGCCGGAGACGATCGCCGCCCTCCAGGCCCAGACCGACCGCGTGGTCGAGCTGCTGCGGGAGGGACACGTGAGCCAGGGCCTCGTCCGGCTCGGAGGCCTGCTGCGGATCCCGGCCGACCTCTCCGACCCCGTCCTCGTGGTCGGGCCCGAGGGCTGGCCGCCCGGGCTCACGCGCGAGTACTACGCCCTCTTCGCCGCGAACCTCGACCGCATGCCGGTCGTCCTCGACGACCCTTCGGCGCTCCGGCTCGCCCGCAAGGACCTGCCCGGGCTCTGGCAGTCGCTCGTCGACCGCGGCCGGGAGCAGGCCCCGGTCCTCCGCACGGAGCTCTTCCGCGACGGGCGGGTCGTGGACCACCGCCGGCTCGATTACCGCTCGCCGGCCTGGGCCGTGTCCTCGCTCGCCTACTCCCGCGCGGTCACGGCCGGCGCCGCCACCTGGCTCGCGGTGTGGCGCGAGGCCCGGGGGGACACGACGCGCACGCCGCACGCCCGCGAGGTCAAGCCCGAAGCGCCCAAGGGCGCGGTCGCCGACGACCGCCGCCCGCCCCAACCGGAGGCCCCATGACCAAGAGAGCGCTCCTGTCGGTCTACCGGAAGGAGGGGATCGTGGACCTCGCCCGCGGCCTCGCGGAGCGCGGCTTCGAGGTCCTCTCGACCGGGGGCACGGCGGCGGAGCTCGGGAAGGCGGGGGTGAAGGTGAGGAGCGTCTCCGACGCCACCGGCTTCCCGGAGATCCTCGACGGCCGCGTGAAGACGCTCCACCCGGCCGTCCACGGCGGGATCCTCGCCCGCCGCGACGAGCCCGAGCACGTGGCCGCCCTCGAGAAGCACCGGATCGCCCCGATCGACGTGGTGGTCGTGAACCTCTACCCCTTCGAGGACAAGGTGGCGAAGGGCTGCCCGTTCGACGAGGCCCTCGAGAACGTCGACATCGGCGGCCCCACGATGGTGCGGGCGGCGGCCAAGAACTTCCGCCACGTCGCGGTCGTGGTCGACCCGGCCGACTACGGCCTCCTCCTCGAGCAGCTCGACCGGAAGGGCGGCGTCGACGCCGCGACCCGGCTCTACTTCGCGCAGAAGGCCTTCCGCCACACGGGCCGCTACGAGGCGGCGATCGCGGGGTACTTCTCGCAGGTCGAGGAGCGCGAGGGAGCCTACGTTCCGGCCGAGGTCGACGAGACCTTCCCCTATCGCCTCAACCCGACCTTCGAGAAGGTCCAGGATCTGCGCTACGGCGAGAACCCGCACCAGCGGGCGGCCTTCTACAGCGACCTCGGCTCGACGCTCTACTCGGTGGCGGCGGCGCGGAAGATGCAGGGCAAGGAGCTCTCGTTCAACAACATCCTCGACCTCGACGCCGGCTGGCGGCTCGCGACCGAGCTCGACGAGCCGGCCTGCGTCATCGTCAAGCACACGAACCCCTGCGGCACGGGCCGGGGGACGGGCCCCCTCGAGGCCTACGAGCGGGCGTGGGCCTGCGACCCCACCTCGGCCTTCGGCGGGATCCTGGCCTTCAACGAGCGCGTGGACGCGGCGACGGCCCGGAAGGTGACCGGCCAGTTCGTCGAGGCCGTGATCGCCCCCGGCTTCGAGAAGGCGGCCCTCGAGGTGTTCGGGAAGAAGACGAACCTGCGGGTCATGAACATGGACACCACCGGCATCCACAAGGTCAGCGGGTTCGACCTGCGCCGGGTCATGGGGGGCCTCCTCGCCCAGCAGTGGGACCTCCACCGGCTGGAGCGCGACCGCTGCGAGGGGGTGACGAAGCGTGCGCCGACGGAGGAGGAGTGGAAAGCACTCCTCTTCGCGTGGACGGTCGTGAAGCACGTGAAGTCGAACGCGATCGTGTACGCGAACGCCGTCCAGACCGTGGGGGTCGGGGCGGGGCAGATGAGCCGCGTCGACTCCGCCCGCATCGCCGCCCAGAAGGCGATCCTCCCCCTCGCGGGAACCGTCGTCGCCTCCGACGCGTTCTTCCCGTTCCGGGACGGCATCGACGAGATCGCGAAGGCCGGAGCCACGGCGATCATCCAGCCCGGGGGCTCGGTGCGCGACGAGGAGACGATCGCGGCCGCGGACGAGCACGGCCTGGCCATGGTGTTCACCGGCGTCCGCCACTTCAGGCATTGACGCCCGACCCGCGCGAAGCGCGGGTCGACCTGGCCCCCGCCGGCCTTGCCGACAAGGCCGGTGTTGGTTGTCCCTTCTCTTCAATCCCTGGAGAGCCGGCCCTTCCGTTCGGTCCTGGAAGGTCTTCGCCCCGCCGCCGCGCGCACCGCCTCGAGCACCTCGCCCGGCGACGCCTGCGCGGTTCCGAGCTTGCCGACCACGACCCCGGCCGCGCAGTTGGCGAGGGCGGCCGCCTCGGGGATCGTGCCCCCCGCGGCGACGGCGAGGGCCATGGTCGCGATCACCGTGTCGCCGGCGCCGGTGACGTCGAAGACCTCGCGGGCGGCGGCGGGCACGTGCAGGGGGCTGCGGCCCGGCTCGAAGAGGCTGAGGCCGTGCTCCCCCCGCGTCACGAGCACGGCGCGGCAGGCGAGCCGGGAGAGGATCCGGTTCCCGGCGGCCTCGAGGGCGCCCGGCTCGGCGAGGCGCAGGCCCGTCGCCTGCTCCGTCTCGAGCTGGTTGGGTGTCACGACGGTCACCCCCCGGTAGAGGAGGAAGTGGCGCAGCTTCGGGTCGACGAGCACCGGCACGCGCCGTCGCCGCGCGAGGGGCAGGACGCGCCTCAGCAGCGGCGCGCCGACGACTCCCTTCTCGTAGTCCGAGATCACGAGAGCGTCGCACGAGGCGATCTCGCGACGGACCACGTCGACGAGGGCCGCCTCCGCCCGCGCCGGCAGGGCGGTCGCGTCCTCGCGGTCGGCCCGGACGACCTGCTGGCCGTGGGCGACGATGCGCGTCTTGACCGTCGTGGGCCGGCCGCTCTCGAGCCCGACGAGGCGGGACTCGACCCCGGCGCCGGCGAGGGCTTCGCGCACGTGATCGCCGGCCGAGTCGCCGCCCACCACGCCGGCCAGCACCGCCCGGCCGCCGAGCGAGCGCACGTTCGCGGCCACGTTGCCCGCGCCCCCGAGCTGGAAGCTCTGCGACGTCACCTGGACGACCGGCACCGGCGCCTCGGGCGAGATCCGCGACACGCGGCCCCAGACGAACTCGTCGAGCATCACGTCCCCGAGCACCAGGACAAGGCGCCCGCGCATCGACCGCAGGAGAGCCGCCGCCCGCGCGGCGGAGAGGAGGGTCAAGGCCTCAGGCCGCGCCGGCACGCCCGACGCGCAGGGCGAACGGCACCGCGGTGAGGAGGAGGACGAGCAAGAGGACCTCGGAGTCGCCGAGATTGTATTCGAAGAGCCCCGCCACGAAGACCGCGGCGAGCGCGGCGAGCGTCCCGACCGCCTCCCACCGCGGAGGGGCCCCGCCCGGTCCGGGCCGCGCCTCGCGGAGGGCGGTCAAGAAGAGCGCGCCCGACCACCACAGGAAGAAGGCGAGCCCGGGCAGCCCTCGCTCGGCGGCGACCTGCAGCGGGTTGTCGTGCAGGTGGGGCTGGCGGGGGTGGGTCGCCTCGGGCCAACGGTACCGCGGGTAGGTGGCGAGGATCATCCCCGGCCCCTGGCCGAAGACGGGCTTGTCGAGGACCATGTCGATCCCCGCCTGCCACATGTAGTAGCGGTCGAGGCTGCTCGCGTCGCCGATGGTGAGGCGCCCGTTCAGGGTCGCCGGGCGAAGGACGAGCAGGGCGGCGGTCGCGCCCCCGACGAGCCAGAGGAGGCGCGGCGCTCGCAGGACGGCGAGGACGGCCAGACCCGTCACCGCGCCGAGCCATGCGCTGCGGGTCTGGGAGACGACGAGGGCCCAGGCCGCGAGCGGGACGACGAGCCAGGGCAGGGCGGCCTCGCCGGCGCGGACTTCGGGGCGGGCCGAGAGCGCGACCGCCGCGGCGAGGGCGGCGAGGGCGGCCACGAACAGGTACTCGGCGATGCGGAGATGCCCCGCCGCGGCCGCGGCCGCGACCGCGCCCACCCCGGCGAGGACGACCAGAGGAAGGCGGAAGTCGGACGGGCGGGGACGGCGCCCCGGGCCGAAGCCGAGCCGCGCCGCCGCCAGGAGGAGCACGCCCATCGTCACGCCGGAGGCGGACATGTAGTGGCCCAGGAAGCCGGAGGGCCGGCGGTCGAGACGGTCGTAGCCCAGGAAGAGCCACTGCAGGACCATCAGGCTGGAGAGCGCGAGGCCGCCCAGGAGGACGGCGTGGAGGATCCGCTCGCGGTCTCCGTCGCGGGCCAGCACCTCGACGCCCAGGTAGAAGAGGGCGTAGAGCACGAGCTTCCGCGAGTCCTCGTGCGCGCGGAGGGGAGCCTGGGCGAAGCACGCCGAGAGCAGCGTCCACACCGCGAGGGCGAGGAGCGGCGTGTCGAGCGTCGTCCGGGCGAGGCGGGTGCTTCGGGTGGCGAGGCGCACGACGAGCACGGCGATCGACAGCGTGAAGAGGGTCTCGCTCGCGAAGATCGACACCGGGATCGTCGCCGCGACGGCGGCCAGAAGACCGAGCTGGGCCCGCTCCAGGGTCACCGAGCCGCCTCCGGCGGGCCTACTCCTCGATCGTGGCCTCGTCGACGAGCATCACCGGGATGTCGTCCTGGACGGGGTAGACCCGCCGGCACTTCGCGCAGCGCAGGCCGGCGCCGTCCCGCACGACCTGGACCGGCGTCTTGCACTCCGGGCAGGCGAGGATCTCGAGCAGCTCGGGATCGATCGGCATGGGCGGAGTCTAGCGCAGCCTCCGGTGCCGGCGGTAGCCGGATCGGACCTCCCCGGACACGAGCTCCGTCTACGATCGTCGGCGCCGGCCCCTCTCCCGACCGGCTCCGGTCAACCCGAGGAGGTTGCCATGCGTGTGGTCTTCGTGGAGAGGGAGAACGGCCCGGAGCGCCTCGTGTGCGAGGCGGAGATCGTCTTCGAGGCCGAGTCGGGTCCGCTCGTCGGCATGAAGCTCGTGGGCTTCTCGCTGTGGCGCTCGCCCGAGGGCGAGGTCTACGTGACCTTCCCCTCCCGGGCGTTCGGCGCCGGGTCCGAGCGGCGCTTCTTCGACTTCCTGCGCTCGGCCGAGGGCACGGCGGCCGACTCGAAGCGCGTGAAGGCCTGGATCCTGGACCAGTTCCGGATGGGCAGGGAAGCGGTCGCGTGAGGCACCCTCGCTCGCCACGCCCGCGGGCCCGGTCCCGGCCGTTGGGCGTGGCGCGCGAGGGATGAGGCCGCAGGCGGCCCCCGGCCGAGCTCCCGGTCCTTTCGAGCTCGGGAGGCGGCTCCGCGCTTTGACTGCCGAAGAAGGCGCGTGGCAGAATCGACGGAAGGGGGTCCGCGCCACCGGTCATGTCGATTCTCACCGTCGTTCTCGCGCTCGCCGTGTCGCCTCAGGCCTCCCCGCCCGCGGCCGCGGGCGCCGCCTCGCGTGCCGAGGCCTACTACCACTTCAGCCTCGGCCTTCAGGCCCGCCTCGGGGGGGAGTCCGACGAGGCCCTCGCCGAATACCGGCGGGCCCAGAAGCTGGACCCCGCGGCGTCCTCGATCCGCGTAGAGACCGCGCGCCTCCTCCGGGAGATGGGCCGCCTCGACGAGGCCCAGCAGGAGGCCCGGGCCGCGGTCGCGCTCGACAAGGAAGACCCCGACGCGCACCTCATCCTCGCCCAGCTCGAGCAGATCCAGGCCGCGGGCCCGGCGGCCCAGGACGCCCTCAAGAGGGCGGCGGCGGAGTTCGAGGAGGTCGCCCGGCTCCGCCCGACGGACGGCCAATCCCTCCTCAACCTCGCCGGGATCCGCGGCCAGCTCCAGCAGCACGCGGAGGCCGCGCACGCTTGGGAGATGTACCTGGCCCTCGACCCCGGCAACTTCGAGGCCCACGTGCAGCGCGGGAAGCAGCTCCTCCTCGCGGGCGAGACCGACAAGGCGGCGGCCGTGCTCAAGACCGCCCTCGAGCTCCAGCCGGCGTCGGCCCAGGCCTACCAGATGCTCGGCGACATCTACGCCCGGGCCGACAAGACCGACGAGGCCGTCCTGCAATTCCGGAAGGCGCTCGAGATCGAGCCCGACAACGTGCGCCTGCGCCTCGCCCTCGGAGAGGTGCTCGTTCAGGCGAAGCGCCCCCAGGAAGCGCTCGCGGAGGCCGAGACCGTGCTGTCGACCGACGCGGACAACCGCTTCGCGCTCGACCTGAAGGGACGCGCGCTGCGCGACCTGCGGCGCTTCGACGAGGCGGCGGCGGTGGCCGAGGGGCTCTTCGCCTCCGATCCGAAGGACGCCAAGGCCGCCTACCTCCGCGTCACGATCGCCGAGTCGCGCCGCGACTTCGCGGGGGCGGCGACCCTGCTCGAGGAGATCCTCGCCCACCCCCCCGGCGGCGAGGAGGAGGAGGGCGGGAACCTGCGCGTCTTCCTCGTCCACCTCGGGTTCGCGTACCAGCAGCTCGAGCGGTACAAGGACGCCGCCCAGGCGTTCGCCCGCGCCCTCAAGGCCGGCGACCCCCCCGACGCGAACCTCCTGAGCTTCCATGCCGAGGCGCTCTACCTCGCGAAGGAGAAGGAGGAGGCGCTCGCTGCGGTGCGCGCCGCGCGCGCCCGGTTCCCGGAGGAGACGGACCTCGCCGCCCTCGAGGCGACTCTCCTGCGGGAGAAGGGCGAGACGGCGGCCGCGACCGCGATCGTCGAGACGATGCGGGCGAAGGCGCCCGACGACCCGAAGGTCCTGGGACGGGTGGCGGACTTCTACCGCCGCGCCCGGAAGTTCCCCGAGGCCGAGAAGGCCCTGCGGCAGGCGCTCGCCGCCGATCCGAAGAGCCTCTCCGTCCTCTTCCAACTGGGCGCCGTGCTCGAGCGCCAGAGGCGGCACGACGAGGCGGAGGCCGTCTTCCGGCAGGCCCTCGCTCTCGAGCCCGACTCCGCCCCCGTCCTCAACTACCTCGGGTACATGAACGCCGACCGCAACGTGCGGGTGGAGGACGCGCTCTCCCTCATCCAGAAGGCGGTCGAGCTCGAGCCGGAGAGCCCCGCCTACCAGGACAGCCTCGGATGGGCCCTCTACCGGCTCAACCGGCTCGAGGCCGCGGAGCAGGCGGTCCGCCGCGCGCTCGAGAAGGACGGCAACAACGCGGTCATCCTCGACCACCTGGGCGACATCCTGGCCCGGCGGGGCCTGGTGGCCGAGGCCCTCGTGCTCTGGCAAAAGGCCCTCAAGGGCGAGGACGAAGAGGCCGAGCTCGACCACCCGCGCGTGGAGGCGAAGGTCCGTGAGGCCCAGGGAGCTCTCCAGGCCCAGCAGCAGTCGGCGGCGCCGCCCACGCCCTGAGCCCGCCCTCGCCGCGCTCCTCGTCTCCGCCGCCTGCGCCACGGCCACCCTGCCGGCGCCCGGCGTCGCCGAGAGGGCGGCCGCCGCGGTCTCCTGGTCGGGCAGCGTGCGCGTGTCGGTCAAGGGCGAGGACCTGCGCGGGCGCAGCCGGGTGCTGCTCGCCTTCCGCCGGCCCGACGCGGTGAGGATCGAGATCCCGGGCCCCTCCGGCGCACGCCTCCTGGCGGTCGTGCGCGCGGGACGCCTGACCGCCGTCCTTCCTGCAGAGCACGCGTTCCTCGAGAGCGAGGCCGGCGCGGCGGACATCGAGGCCCTGCTCGGGGTCGCGCTCTCGCCGGGGGAGCTCATGGACGTCCTCGTCGGCGTGGCGCCGCCGGGTCTCCGCGACTACCGGGCGCGCTGGGGCCCGACGCTCCCGAGACGGGTCGAGGCCGTCCTCGGAGACGGGACCCGCCTCGAGGCGACCGTGGACGAAGCCGAGGCCGGCGTCGATCTGAGGGACGCCGTCTTCGCCCCTCCGCGCCACGAGGGCCACCGCCGGGTCGACGCCGCCGAGGCCCGCCGTCTCCTCACCGGGAGGAGACCTTGAGGGCCCTTCGCCTCCGGAGCTACGCCAAGGTCAACCTGGGCCTCGAGGTCCTGGGGCTCCGCGACGACGGCTACCACGAGCTGCGGACTCTCTTCCAGACGATCGACCTCCACGACGACGTCGTCCTCCGGCCCCGCGTCCGGGGAGTCGTCGTCCGTTGCGACCACCCGCTCGTACCGGCCGACGCGACGAACCTCGCGGCGCGCGCCGCCGCCGCCCTCCGCACGTTCGGCGCGGTCGCGAGCGGGGTGGAGATCGACATCCGGAAGCGGATCCCGGTCGGAGGAGGTCTCGGCGGGGGCTCGAGCAACGCGGCCACCGTTCTCCTCGGCCTCGACCGGATGTGGGGGCTCGGCCTCGGTCCGGACGGGCTCCACCGCCTGGCCCGCCGGCTGGGGGCGGACGTGCCCTACTTCCTGCTCGGGGGCACCGCCCTCGGCCTGTCGCGGGGGGACGAGGTGTATCCACTGAGGCGGCAGATCCGCGCCCACGTCGTCCTCGTCGACCCCGGCATCCCGGTGTCCACGGCCCGCGTGTTCGCGCGCGTGGACGCCGCATTGACACCCCGGTTGAACAGTAATAGCATCTTTTGCTTTGTATCGAGGGAGTTGGAGGGACCGGGCGCATTCCGGTTCCTGGTGAACGACCTCGAGGAGGCGACCCTGGAGGAGGTGCCGGCCCTGCGCGAGCAGGCCCGGCGCATTCGGGCCGTTCTCCTGAGGGAGGGCGCGGGTCTCGCTGCCCTCTCCGGGAGCGGCGCGAGCTACTTCGGGCTGTTCGAAGGCGCGCGGAGGGCCGCGCGGGCGCGCGCGGCGCTCGCCGCGGAGGGCTTCCGGGCCCGGGCCGCAAGGACGCTCACCCTGGACGAGTACCGGGTGGCCTGGGGCCGGGGGCGGGTTCGCTGAAGGGGGCCGTCGAGGGTCGAGAGGAGCGGTCAACATGGAGATCACCGACGTCAAGGTCATCCCGGTGGACGACGAGAAGCTCAAGGCGTTCGTGTCGATCGTCTTCGACCACTGCTTCGTGGTGACGGACATCAAGGTCATCCACGGCCCGAAGGGGCTCTTCGTCTCCATGCCGAGCAAGAAGCGGAAGGACGGCACGTTCAAGGACATCGCCCACCCGCTCAACAACCAGATGCGCCAGTACCTCGAAGAGAAGGTCCTCGGGGTCTACAAGCAGCAGGTCTCCTCGAGCGCGCCCGCGGCAGAGGCCCACGCTCCGGGCGGCGAGGCCGCCCCAAAGGAGGGCTCCGAGGGGTAGCGATCCCGCACCGTTGGGGCGTGGCCAAGTGGTAAGGCGCGGGGCTTTGGACCCCGGACCGAAGGTTCGAATCCTTCCGCCCCAGCCACCCCACGGGGTCTCCGGAGCGTCGGGCTCATGCGGAGAGAGCTGAAGATCTTCACCGGCAGCGCGCACCCCGCGCTCGGGGAGTCGATCGGCCGGTACCTCGGGATGCCGGTCGGCCGCGCCCACCTCGCGCGCTTCAGCGACGGCGAGGTGTGGTTCCAGATCCACGACAACGTCCGCGGGGCCGACGTCTTCGTCGTCCAGCCCACCTGCGCGCCGGTCAACGAGAACCTGATGGAGCTGCTGCTCATGCTCGACGCCTTCAAGCGCTCGAGCGCCTCGCGGCTCACGGCGGTGCTGCCGTACTACGGCTACGGCCGGCAGGACCGGAAGGACAAGCCGAGGGTCCCGATCTCGGCCAAGCTCGTGGCCGACCTCCTCTCGACCGCCGGCACCGACCGCGTCCTCACCATGGACCTGCACGCCGCGCAGATCCAGGGCTTCTTCGACATCCCGGTCGACCACCTGTTCGCGGCCCCCGTCATCATCGAGCACGTGCAGGAGATGGCGCTCGAGGACCTCGTGGTCGTCTCCCCCGACGCGGGCGGCGTCGAGCGGGCCCGCGCCTACGCCAAGCGCCTCGACGCGAGGCTCGCCATCGTGGACAAGCGGCGCGACCAGCCCAACGTGGCCGAGGTGCACCACGTGATCGGCGACGTCGAGGGACGCACCGCCCTCATCGTGGACGACATCGTCGACACCGCGGGCACCCTGACCAAGGTCGCCGAGGCGATCAAGGTGGCGGGGGCGCGGGAGGTGCTCGCCTCCTGCTCGCACCCCGTCCTCTCCGGCCACGCCATCGAGCGGATCGAGAGGAGCCCGCTCTCCAAGCTCATCGTCACCGACTCCCTCCCCCTCTCCCCCGACAAGCTCGCGGGCGGGAAGATCGTGGTGCTCACGATCGCGGAGCTGCTCGCCCGCGCGATCAAGAACATCCACGAGGAGACCTCGGTGACCAGCCTCTTCGTCTAGAACTCATCCCCCTGGAGTCCTGAGAATGCCCGAATTCGTCGTGCCGGCGGAGAGCCGGTCGGAAGCCGGAAAGAACGAGAACCGGAGGCTGCGCAGCCGGGGGATGATCCCCGGCGTGCTGTACGGGACCGGGAAGAAGGCGGTGCCCGTCGCGGTGTCTCCGCGCGAGATCGGGGCGATCCTGAAGAGCGCCTCCGGCGAGAACACCCTCTTCGACCTCGACCTCGGCGGGACCCGGCGCAAGGTGATCCTCAAGGAGTTCCAGCGCGAGCCCCTCCGCGGGAAGCTGCTCCACGCCGACTTCTACGAGGTCGCCCTCGACAAGGCCCTGCAGGTCAAGGTCCACGTCGAGCTGGAGGGCGTGCCCGCCGGGGTCAAGCTCCAGGGCGGGATCGTCGACTTCGTCACGCGGGAGCTCGCCCTCGAGTGCCTCCCCGCCGACATCCCGGAGAAGATCACTGTCGACATCTCCCACCTCGAGCTGGGCAAGCACATGCGCGTCTCCGACCTCAAGCTCGGCGACAAGGTGAAGGTGCTGGACGAGCCCGAGCTCGTGATCGCGCACGTCGTGCTGCCGCGGGCCGAGGTCGTGGCCGAGGCGGCGCCCACCGAGGCGGCGCCGGCCGAGGCGACGGCGGCCGAGCCGGAGGTCATCCGGAAGGGCAAGGCCGAGAAGGAAGGCGAGGCCCCCGAGGCCAAGGCCGAGAAGCCGGAGAAGCCGGAGCGGGGCGGCCGGCCCGAGAGGCCCGACAAGAAGGAGAAGAAGTAACCTCCTGCGCCTCGTGGTCGGTCTCGGCAACCCCGGCGAGCGCTACCGCCGCACCCGCCACAACGCCGGCTTCATGGCCGTGGACGTGCTCGCGGCCCGGGCCCGGGCCGCGGGCCGTATCGAGGACGACGCCTGGGTGGCCGAGGCGACGCTCGCCGGGGAGGCCGCGCTCCTCGCGAAGCCCCTCGCGTTCATGAACGCGAGCGGCGGCCCTGTCGCCCGCCTGCTCGCCGCGCGCGCGGCCTCGCCCTCCGACCTCCTGGTCGTCGTCGACGACGTGGCGCTCGACCTCGGCACCGTCCGGGTGCGGGAGCGGGGGAGCCACGGCGGCCACAACGGCCTGCGCTCCGTCGTCGAGACGCTGGGGACGGAGGACTTCGCCCGGGTGCGGATCGGCATAAGGCGCGGAGAGCTGCCCGCGGACCTCGCGGAGTACGTCCTCGCCGACTTCCCGCCCGAGGAGGTCCTGGCCGTCCAGGAGGCGGTCGGACAGGCCGCCGACGCCGTCCTCTGCCTCCTCGAGGAGGGAGCGGCGGCGGCGATGAACCGCTTCAACGCGAAGAGGGAAATAGGCTAGACTAGCCGCTCGTGGCGGCCGGCTCGCCGGCCGCCGGCACGAGCCCTTGCTCCCGGTAGGGCCTCTCGGGCCCCAAAGGAGCTCGCCGCGATCGGCGCGGCGAACCACAAGGAGGATCAGTGAGCGACCGCATCTACGAGATTCTGTTCATCGCCGACCCCAACCTCGGGGAGCCGGAGGTGGACGCCCTCGCCGCCCAGGTGCAGGGCTTCGTCGAGAAGGACGGGGGCAAGCTCCAGAGGATGGAGAAGTGGGGCAAGAAGCGCCTCGCCTACGACGTGCGCCGGCACCGGGAGGGCTACTACGTGCTGCTCGTCGTCGAGGGCACGGGGCCGATGGTCAAGGAGGTCGAGCGTCGGCTGAAGGTCACGGACGGAGTCATCCGCTACCTGACCGTGCGCGTGGACGAGGAGCTCAGGAAGGCGGAGCGCCGGAAGGCGCAGCGCGCCCTCGCCGAGGAGAAGCGGCGGAGCCGGGCGGGGCACGCGCCGGCGCGTGACGCGGAGGTGCAGGCGTGAGCTCTCAGACGACGAACGGCGATTCGAGAGGCATCGGCCGTCCGTCCGGCCGATCGGGCGGCGGCGCGGGGTCGAAGGGCGGCGGCGGCAAGGACGCCGGCGGCAAGCGCTACTTCTTCCGGCGGCGGAAGGTCTGCAAGTTCTGCGCGGACAAGATCGACTACGTGGACTACAAGGACGTCAAGCTCATCTCGCAGTTCGTGCCCGAGCGGGGCAAGATCCTGCCCCGGCGGATGTTCGGAACCTGCGCGGAGCACCAGCGCAAGCTGACCGAGGCCGTGAACCGCGCGCGCCACCTCGCGCTCCTGCCGTACGCAGCGGACTGACGCGCTCCCGGGGCGGGCTCTCGAGGTGACGGACCGGGGGCCGGTGTCGGCGGGGACCGGGTTGGGAGCGGAGCCTCGCCTGGGCGGGCTCGTGGGAGCGGGCGCCCTCTCGGCGCTCCTCTTCGCTTGCGGGGGGCTCGTTCCCGCCCTCGCCCCGCTCGCGCTCGTCTCCCCGCTGCCCCTCGCCGCGCAGCGGCTGCGCGGCGGAGCGGCGAGCGCCTGGCTCGGTGCCGTCCTCGCCGCCGCCCTCGTCGCCGCGGCGAGCGCGCCCCCCGCGGCGGGCTTCTACCTCGTGGCCCTCGCGGTTCCCGGCCTCCTCCTCGGCGAGTCGCTGGCCCGGGGCCGCGGCCTCCTGCGAGGCTGCGGCTGGGCGTTCGGCACGCTGGTCACCGAGGTCGCGATCGGCCTCGTCCTCGCGCCGCGGACGATGGCGGAGAGCCTGCTCGCGCCGGTCGACCACCTGCGCTCGGAGGCCTTCCTCGCCGAGCTGCGGACGGGAGGCCTGCCCCCGGAGCGGATCGCGGAGTTCACCGAGCAGATGGGGTCGCTCCGCGACGCGCTCGCGGTCGTCTTCCCCGGCGCATGGGTCATCGGAGCGGCGGTGCTCGTGGCCGCGAACGCGGCCTTCTTCCGCCTCTACCTGCTTCGGCGGGACCCGGGCTGGCTCGAGGACGGGGAGTTCGAGCGCGTGCACTTCTCCCTCGCCCTGGTCGTGGTCTTCGTGCTGTCCGGGGCCGCCGTGGTCCTCCCCCTGGCGAGGCCGGCCGCCTACAACGTGCTCCTGGTGACGGCCTTCTTCTTCGCCCTCCAGGGGCTGGCGATCGTGGCCTTCTACGGCCGGCGGCTGGCCGGGCCGCCGCTCCTGCGGGCGGCGGTGGTCCTGCTGGTGCTGGTCAACCCCTGGGCTCCGCAGATCCTCGCCCTGCTGGGGCTGTTCGACAACTGGTTCGATTTCCGACGCTGGGCCGAGCTCCCGCCGGGCGAGGGGACCCGGCCCGGAGGGCAGGCGTGATCCAATACCGAGGAGAGTCATGGAGCTGATCCTGAGGGACGACGTCGACAAGGTGGGCCGACGGGGCGACGTCGTGAAGGTCAAGGACGGGTACGCCCGCAACTTCCTGCTGCCGCGCGGCCTCGGCATGCCGGTCACCGCCGCCAACAAGGCGATGATCGAGAAGGAGAAGAAGGCCCACGCGGCGCGCCTCGCCAAGGAGAAAGTCGAGTTCGAGACCCTCGCGGCCCGGATCGGCGGGCTCCGCTTCGTCGCCCCCCGCAAGGTGGGGGAGAGCGACCTCCTCTACGGCTCGGTCACCGCGGGGGACGTCGCCGACTTCCTCAAGGGGAAGGGCATCGAGATCGACAAGCGCAAGGTCCTCCTGGACGAGCCGATCAAGCACCTCGGCGAGCAGGAGGTGAAGATCAAGCTGCACCCCGAGGTGCTCGCCTCGCTGAAGCTGCTCGTCACGAAGGAGGGGTGACCTCGCGCCGGGCGGCGCGGGGGCGGCCCTGGCCCGTGGTCCTCGTCGGGGGTTCGGTCATGGAAGGCTCGCTCACTTCCAGCAGCTCCTCTTGCCGGCTCGGCCGTCGCTCCTGTAGGGTCCGGCCGTGAGCTCCGTCGCCCCTCCGCCGGAGAGGACCCTCCCCCACAACCCCGAGGCGGAGAGGACCGTCCTCGGCGCGATCCTCGTCGACAACCAGGCCTTCAACTCCGCGGCCGAGATCCTGAGCCGCGAGGACTTCTACCGCGACGCCCACCGCCGCATCTTCGACGCCATGGCCGCGCTCGCCGAGCGCAGCCAGCCGATCGACCTCGTCACCCTGAAGGACGAGCTCCTCCGCGAGTCCGCCCTCGAGGCGGCGGGCGGCGCCGCCTACCTGGCCGGCCTCGTCGACGGCGTGCCCCGCATGACGAGCGTCGAGCACTGGAGCCGGATCATCAAGGAGAAGGCGGTCGTCCGGAACCTCATCCACGCCGGCAACCGCATCGTCCACTCCTGCTACGAGGGCGAGGACGAGGCGGCGACGCTCCTCGACCAGGCCGAGAAGCAGATCTTCGACATCGCCGAGCGGCGGATCCGGGCCGGCTTCGTGAGCATGCGGGAGATCGTGAAGGAGAGCTTCCGCACGATCGACCAGCTCTCGCAGTCGAAGGACGTGGTGACCGGCCTCGCCACCGGCTTCGTGGACATCGACGAGATGACGAGCGGCCTCCAGAAGGGGGACCTCGTCATCGTGGCCGCCCGCCCGGCCATGGGGAAGACGTCCTTCTGCCTCAACGTGGCCCAGCACGTCGCCCTGCGGGTCGGGGAGACGGTGGGCCTCTTCTCGCTCGAGATGTCCAAGGAGCAGCTCGCGCTGCGCCTCCTCTGCGCCGACGCCCGCATCGACGCCCACCGCCTCCGCACCGGCAAGCTCAACGAGAAGGACTGGGCGCGGCTCGCCAAGGCCTATAGCGACCTCTCGCAGTCCCGGATCTTCATCGACGACTCGGCCGTCATCTCGCCCCTCGAGATGCGGGCGAAGTGCCGGCGGCTCAAGGCCGAGTTCGGCCTCGGCCTCGTGATCGTGGACTACCTCCAGCTCGTGACCGCGGCCGGCCGCGTCGAGAACCGCCAGCAGGAGATGTCGGCGATCAGCCGCTCGATGAAGGGCCTGGCCAAGGAGCTGACCTGCCCGGTGATCGCGCTCTCCCAGCTCTCGCGCGCCCCGGAGGCCCGGACCGACCGCCGGCCGCAGCTCTCCGACCTCCGGGAGTCCGGTGCTCTGGAGCAGGACGCGGACGTCGTGATGTTCATCTACCGGGAAGAGGAGTACAAGCCGACCGACGAGAACCGCGGGATCGCCGAGATCATCATCGGCAAGCAGAGGAACGGGCCCACCGGCAGCCGCAAGCTGGCGTTCATCAAGGAGTTCACGCGCTTCGAGAACCTGGAGTGGCATGCGCCCTCGGGATCGCCGGCCTAGCGCGATCCCGAGCGATCCTGCCCCTGAGGGATCGCCGGCGGAGCGCGATTCCGAAGGATCCATCCGTTTCAGAACCGTCGGTCCGTTTCAGCGTCAATGTCGGTCGCCGATCCATCGTCACCCGTCGCCGTTGCGGATCCTTCAGGACCGGGCAGACGGGGGTCCTTCAGGATGACGAAGCTCAAGACCGTCTTCGCCTGCCAGGCCTGCGGCTTCGAGAGCTCGAAGTGGCTCGGCCGGTGCCCCGACTGCGGCGAGTGGAACAGCCTCGCCGAGGAGCGGCAGGAGGTCGCCCCGCCGCCCGGCCGGGGCCGCCCCGACCAGCTCGTCCTCCCCGCCGGGGCGCCGAAGGCCTTCGACGCGATCGACTCCGGCGAGGAGCCGCGCGTCGGCTCGGGCATCGACGAGTTCGACCGCGTCCTCGGCGGCGGCGTCGTGCCCGGGTCTCTCGTCCTCATCGGCGGCGAGCCGGGCATCGGCAAGAGCACGCTGCTGCTGCAGGTCGCCCACCTCCTCGGCCGCACCCACGGCACCGTGCTCTACGTCTCGGGCGAGGAGTCCGAGCGCCAGGTCAAGCTCCGCGGGGAGAGGCTCGGCATCGCCGGCGGCGGGCTCTTCCTCGTCGCCGAGACCTCCCTCGAGCGGATCCTCGAGCAGGTCGAGGCGCTCCGGCCCAAGGCGCTCGTCGTGGACTCCGTCCAGACCGTCTTCTCGTCGCGCTTCCCGTCCGCCCCCGGGAGCATCAGCCAGGTGCGGGAGGTGGCGACGCAGCTCCTGTTCCTGGCCAAGGGGCGCGCGATCACGACCTTCCTGATCGGCCACGTGACGAAGGACGGCAGCATCGCCGGGCCCAAGTCCCTCGAGCACATCGTGGACACGGTCCTCTACTTCGAGGGCGAGAAAAGGCAGCACCACCGGATCGTGCGCGCGGTGAAGAACCGCTTCGGCGCCGTCTCGGAGCTCGGGGTCTTCGAGATGACGGGGGCCGGCCTGAAGCCGGTGGCGAACCCCTCGGCCCTCTTCCTCTCCGAGCGGCAGGCGGGCGCGCCGGGGTCGGCGGTCGTGTGCACGATCGAGGGCTCGAGGCCGGTGCTCGTCGAGGTCCAGGCCCTCGTCTCGCCGACCTCCTTCGGCACGCCGCGGCGCATGTCGATCGGGATCGACCCCAACCGCACGAGCCTGCTCCTGGCCGTTCTCGAGAAGCGGGTCGGCCTCGAGCTCCTGGGCGACGACGTCTTCGTGAGCGTGGCCGGCGGGCTCGAGGTGGACGAGCCGGCGGCCGACCTCGGCGTCGCCGCCGCCGTGGCGTCGTCGTTCCGCAACCGCCCGCTGCCCGCCCACACCGTGCTCTTCGGGGAAATCGGCCTGGGGGGCGAGGTGCGGGGAGCCGGCCAGGCGGCCCTGCGGGTCCGGGAGGCGGCCCAGATGGGCTTCACCCGCTGCATCCTGCCCGCGCGCAACGTCCCCGACGAGCCCCTCCCCGGGCTCCGCCTGATCGGCGTCCGCACGCTCGAGGAGGCGCTCGAGCGGCTCTCCGACGGCGGCTGAGCGGCCTCGCGGCCCTTCGGTCCCGGTCCGACCGCCTCGGCCCCGGGGTCTTGCCCCGCCCGATCTCGGGCGTATGATTGCCCCACCACAGGTCGAAATCGATGAAGCCCTCCGCCTCATTCCTTCTCCTTATCGCGGGTTCAGCCCGAAAGGCCTCACCATGTGGCTCATCCTGTTCCGCACCCTGGTCTTCGTCGCGCTTGCGTGGGCGGGGTGGCGCTACAACCCCGTGCCCGGCCAGCCCCTGGCCGGCGCCGCTCTCGGGATAGCGGTCGGATTCGGCATCGTCCTCCTCGAGCTGCGGATCAGACGCGTCCCGCCCCACAACATGGTGGGAGCGCTCGTGGGGGGAGTGACCGGCCTCCTCGGCGCCAACCTCGTGTGGGGGGTGATCGCCGGCCTCGACCTCGTGGCCGAGCAATTCATCCACTCGGTCCTCATCGTGTTCCTCATCTACATCGGGATCGTGATCGGGACCCGGCGCGGGGAGTGGTTCGAGCCGGCCCGCATCATCGCCGCCTTCAAGGACGCGTCGCGCCTGCACCAGTACAAGGTCCTCGACACGTCCGTCGTCATCGACGGCCGCATCGCCGACGTCTGCGAGACCGGCTTCCTCGACGGGACCCTCGTCGTCCCCCAGTTCGTCCTGCGCGAGCTGCAGCAGGTGGCCGACTCCTCGGACTCGATGAAGAGGAACCGCGGCCGGCGGGGCCTCGACGTCCTGCAGCGCATCCAGAAGATGACGAACGTCCAGGTCCAGATCGTGGAGACGGACTTCCCGGAGGTGAGGGAGGTCGACATGAAGCTCATCGAGCTCGCGAAGCGCCTCTCGGGCAAGATCGTCACGAACGACTTCAACCTGAACAAGGTGGCCCAGCTCCGGGGCGTCGCCGTGCTCAACATCAACGAGCTCGCGAACGCGCTGAAGCCGGTGGTGCTCCCGGGCGAGGTCCTCCGGGTCTTCGTCCTGAAAGAGGGCAAGGAGCCCGGGCAGGGCGTCGCCTACCTCGACGACGGGACGATGGTGGTGGTGGACCAGGGCAAGCGCGCGATCAACCGGACGATCGAGGTCACGGTGACGAGCGTCCTCCAGACGACGGCGGGCAAGATGATCTTCTGCCGGTGGCCGGAGGCCGCGCCGGGGGAAGGCGACGGTCGCCGCGAGGGGCGGGAGAGGCGCGAGGGGCGCAACGGGCGCGACTGGCGAGGTGAGCCGAGGCGCGAGGCCGAGCGGCGGGACGCCGAGCGACCGGCCGCCGAGCCGCCCCGCGGCGACGGCGGCTCCGGGGCCGGCGCGCCCCCGGGGGGCGGCGGGCCCTCGGCCCGCGATTAGCAGGGTGCCTTGGGCCGGTCGCTCCTCTTCCTCCTCGTCCGCGCCCCGCTCGCCCTCCTGATCACCGCGGCCTGTTCGTCGGCCGCCTTCGTGGCCGCCCTCGTGGACCGCAGCGGAAAGACCACCCGCGCGATCGGCGGAGCCTGGAGCCGGCTCCTGCTGCGCCTCTTCCGGGTCCAGGTGGGCGTGAGCGGGCTCGCACACGTCCCCGCGGGGCCGGCCGTCTACGCCGCCAACCACGCGAGCGCCCTCGACATCCTCGTCCTCTTCGGCCACCTGCCGGTGGACTTCCGCATCGTCTACAAGAGGTCGCTCTCCCTGGTACCCCTCCTCGGCTGGTCGATCTGGCTCGGGGGCCACCTCCCGATCGACCGCAGCCATCCCTTCCGCGCGCGTCGGAGCCTCGAGGAGGCGGCACGGAGGATCCGCGCCGGCACGAGCGTCGTCGTGTTCCCCGAGGGCACGAGGAGCCCCGACGGCACCGTCCGGCGTTTCAAGCGGGGGAGCTTCAGCCTGGCGATCGAGGCCGGCGCGCCCGTCGTGCCGGTCTCCCTGATCGGCGTCAAGGCCGTGGTGCCGAGGGGGCTGTCGAGCGTCCGCGCGGGTCGGGTGCGCGTCGTCCTGCACTCGCCCGTGCCGGTCGAAGGACGCACGGCCGAGGACGCGGAGGCGCTCGCCGAGGAGGTCCGCACGGTCGTCGCGAGCGGCTGCGCCGAGGGGGAGGGAGCGATCACCCCCGCCGCCGGCTAGACGTCCGTCGTCGCCAACCGGACGAGCCCGGGATCCACCCGGCTGGGAGAGAACGATGCTGAAACGGTCGGACGCGAGGCGTGGACCGTGGCGTGCCGGGAGAGAGGCGCTGGCACCGGCCCTGAGGGGGGCGGTCGCGCTGGCGCTGGCCTCGGTCGCGGCGCCCGCGGCGGCCGGCGAC
>Ga0335076_10001269_pt1 | contig 24424 bp, 23 predicted proteins | sample Lox_Sample_25_FD_206717 | JGI IMG/M metagenome (GOLD analysis project Ga0335076, IMG submission 206717) | Soil microbial communities from Loxahatchee National Wildlife Refuge, Florida, United States - Lox_Sample_2.5 | ecosystem: Environmental > Terrestrial > Soil > Wetlands | place: USA... | reverse complement strand
CGGGTTGCTGTGGGGCCACGGCGGCGCCGGCGGGGCCGGCGGGATCGGTGGGCAAAGCGCCACCGGCGGGGCCGGCGGGCAGGGTGGGGCCGCCGGCCTGCTGGGGGCTGGCGGGGCTGGCGGGGCCGGCGGGGGCGCCGGCAGTGACCTCGGCGGGACTGGCGCGCAGGGCGGGCACGGCGGGGCCGGCGGGGCTGGCGGCATGCTGCTCGGGGCTGGCGGGGTCGGCGGCACCGGCGGGTTCGGTGCCGGCGTCGGCGGGGCTGGCGGTGTCGGCGGGCAGGGTGGGGCCGCCGGCCTGCTGCTCGGCGCCGGCGGGGTCGGCGGGGCCGGTGGGGGCGGCGACGATGGGGCCGGCGGGGCCGGTGGGGCCGGCGGCAACGCCAGCCTGCTGTTCGGCGACGGCGGGGTCGGCGGCGCTGGCGGGACCGGCGTGGCAGCCAACGGCGGTAACGGCGGTCACGGCGGGGCCGGCGGGTTGCTGTGGGGCAACGGCGGCACTGGCGGCGCTGGCGGGACCGGCAGTGGCAGCAAGGGCGGTGCCGGCGGCAACGGCGGCAACAGTGGGCTGATTATCGGCAACGGCGGTGACGGCGGCAACGCCGGGTCCGGTACGCCGGTGGGCGACCCCGGTACCGGCGGCACCGGCGCGCTACTTCTCGGCATACCCGGGAATAACGGGTTGACATAGCCCGCGGCGTCGATGGGGTGGCCCACGATTACCGATCGGTGATGATGATCGGGCCGCCCCCAGGAGAGTAGGGGTGGCCCGATTAACTGTTCGGACGCGGACTAGCTACCAGGCGACGCGGGCGCCATGATGCGCGCAGCAATGTGGACCGCGATCCCGTGCACGTCGCGGTCGGTCATCTCCACCTCGCCGGTGTGCAGGCCCGCGCGGATGTCCAGTCCGAGGTCTTGCACCGCGTCGTGAATCACGCACGCGCAGTTGATCGCACGCGCCGGCCCGTCGAAGGTGGCGAGCGCGCCGTCGCCGGTGAACTTGAGCGCTGGCCGAGACTGTCGCGTACGACACTGGGTTCGTCGTTGTATTCGGCAACCACCCAGGGCGACGATGCGGGTGGCCCAGTCGAACGGGGCTCGCGGAATAGAGCGCCAGCCACGGCCAGCACATCACCCGACATCGAATCGGGCCTGTCTCTTGGCTTAGATTTTCAAGGTCGGGGTAAGCGCGGCGTGCAGAATGTCCGCATCGCTTGTTGCCAGGGTGAGGTTTCGCCGAGCGGCCTGGGCGACGAGCACCCGGTCGAAAGGGTCTTTGTTTTCCCAAGGCAGGCGGGTGGCCAGGATGGCATCGCCCGCATCGATCGCCAAATCGGTAGCGGTCATGTCGGCAATAACGTCCGACCACGCTGACAACAGCGGCTCTCCATCCAGCCGACCCAGCCGGGTCTTGATCGCGATCTCCCACGCCGACGCTGCGGAAACCATGATCTCGGTGCTCGGATCGCGGAGCAGCTGACGCGCCGCATCGGAGACTTTCTCCGGCGCACTGACCAGCCACAGCAGCGCATTTGTGTCCAGGAGAACCGCCCGCGGCATCGACGTAGGCCGCCGTGCCGTCATGAATTGCCTTCCCACGCAGCGATTTCGGCTTCGGGAAGCGGTTCGTCGAAATCATCGGGCACGGCGAGCGCCGGCATCTGACCGAATTTCCGCGGCCGGGGATGCACTGGCGAGAGCATAGCCACCGCACGTCCATGGTTGGTGATGGTCACCGCCACCCCGGTCCGCTCGACCTCTGCCAGGAGTGCATTGAGCTTAGCCTTGGCCTCAGTGCTCGTGACCGTCTTCATGCGTCCAGGATAGCGCCATCACACCATCCGAACTAGTCAGACTAGTCAGACGGATCGGATAGGCAGGTGTGTGCAGACAGTAAAGCGTCGACATCGACTGTTTCGTGGCGATCGTGTGCACCGTCAGTGTGCGTGTGGCGCATTATCAAGTTTGACCAGCCGCCGGTTTGATTCGGCTGGCGGCTTCTACAAGATTCTCGGCCGCTCGACCGGCCTTCTTATGCTCCTCGGTCGTAACCGATTGGTGTGTATATGCCACTTTCGACTTCAAATTCAGCAGGGTCCGCAGATACTTCGCTACGCCAGGCTCAGCCTTTTCTAGCAGTGCGACCGGATCATTGTGATTCTCCCCCGCCGCGTACACGCCCAGCCGAGAACAACATATGACGTCGGCGGCCGCGATACCGGCGTCGACAAACAGATCTACCGATGCGTTGGGCGCGGCATTTTCGACCAGCACGGCGGCCGCATAGAACTCTTTCGCCTTCGTCAGCCGGCCCGCCCGGATGATTTCGGAGCATTCCCTCGTACGTGCAGTCATTGTGCTCGCGATTCGTTCGGAATCGCCCCGAGCTGCTTTATCAGCCAGGCTCGCGATCCGGCCACGGTGAGGCCGTGGTCCAAGACATCGCGGACCATCGGCTCAGCACTAGCAGCTCGCAATTCGTTGACCGTGTACTCGACAACGCGCGCGTCATTCCCGGTCCATCTCGTGACTGTCGTGGCAAGCTCGCCGACTTGGTGCGACCAAATCCCCTCGGAGGTGTCTTGGTCGCGCACCAGGAAGATATCGAGGTCGCTGTGCAGGGTCATCGTGCCCTGTGCTGCAGATCCGAAAACCGCGGAATAGACCGGCGGTTGCTCCCATTCCTCAAGATGATGCTCAAGGCGGGTGAAGAAGGTGCTTGTGAGCCTCGCTAGCTCCTTGATCGGCCCGGCCGCGAGATGTTCGTTGTTAAGACGATATGCAAACGCGTTGCCGACTCGGTCCGCCAGAACCACGCCTTGCGCCACCAACCTTGTGAGGACTCTGCGTATACCCTCCTCGGAGAAGCCGTTCAGAATGCGGTGGATTTGGCCAGTGGTGAATGTGACGTCATGCGTTGCAAGCACCGCTAGCACATCGCCGTCGAGAGTCGGCGTAACCGTCGCAAGGGGTCGGTTCAACTGCATCGGAGCCTCCGCTCGACCAACGATAGTTGAGTTAAGCGTACTATAGTGCGTTTAAACAAATTATAGTTGAGGCCAGTGCCTAGGCGCCGGGGCCGCGGTCCACCCCGCACCGCTTCCAGCCAAGCCCATACACCGCTCGCACCGACGGCGCCACAGCAAGTGGATGCGCCAGTTCGGCGTGTGCGTCCGTTGCCAGACAGCCACCGCACTACCAGCCCGCGTGTTGCCCGCAAGATCAACCAGGTCACCGAGCAGACCAAGGAGAAGTGATGCACGAATACGACGTACGCGTCACCCGCGACAGCCACTGGTGGAAGGTTCCCGAAATCGACCAGATCACCCGGGCCCGCCGCATCAGCGAAATCGAAGAAACGGCGCGCAGCCTAATCGCCATCACTATCGACACACCACTCGCCGACGTGCGCGTAGAAAATGGCGACCTAGCCGCGACTAAGTGTGTCTACGCCAACGCGTTTCCCATTTTCGTCCGCGGGAAGTACCACCGATCGAGTTACGCACTGGTCGGCATCAACGAGCACGACCACATCGGCCCACCACCGTATCGTCGTCCGACCGACAACGTGTGACGGCTAAACGAGTATCTGGGCGTGCACGAGCGTCCGTGATGGGTGGGACCACCGCGGGCCAAGAAACTTTCGTCACAGCAGCCTCCCAAACCTCATCTCCACCACTTTTGCGTGTCGCCCGGCGTGGTCGGGCCGTCTTGTCGGACCGGGTCGTTACTGTGCGGGCGTGCAGTCGCTGATGTATCCGTCGATCGACCTTTCGAGCGCACTCGAGCTGGTTGGCGGCGATACCTATCGCCGTGGCGTGGCCTACGCGCGGGAGGGACGGGTGCAGCGTTGCCTGTGGAACCCGGACGCTCACCAACTCGTCGGCAATGTTCGCGGCAGTCAGGGCCGCACCTACACCACAACGGTGCAGCTGCTGCCGGTCGACGTCGATACCCGGACTGTCCAACGCGGGTTCTGTAGCTGCCCGATGCACGCGAACTGCAAGCACGTTGCGGCAACCGTCATCGCCGCCGCGGGGGCCGCAAAGATGCGTGGCCAACCAACGCCGCCGCCGCCGGTTCCAGCGGGGTGGCGGCGGTCGCTGGATGCGCTGCTTCCCCCGGCCTCGACGAACGATCGCACCGGGACACCACTGGCGATCGAGCTGAGCCTGTCGGTGAGCGGGCCGTCGCCGACTCTCGAAGCCCGACTGGTGCGGCCCGGAAGGCGCGGCGGCTGGGCGGGCGGCGATCTGAGCTGGGGCAAGCTGCACATGCTGCGCAACCGCGGTTATCCCGACGCTCAGCTGGAGCTGCTGCAAGAGCTCTATGCGACCTACCGAGCGTCGGGTTCGAATCCGACTGGCTATTACCGCTATTCGTACGGGGGTTATACGTACGGCGACAATACGATCTCGCTGCTGCGATTTGAATCCCCACAGCTGTGGCCGCTGTTGGACGAAGCCCGCCGAGTCGGCGTGCGGCTGGTGCAGGCGCGGCCACACCGGGAGGTGCCGACGCACGCCACGGCGCAGTTGTGCCTCGACATCACGGTGGACGAGACCGGCGATCTCACTGTCGAGCCGGTCCTTCAAGTCGACCGCGCCGCGGCACGACCCGTGGCGTTCATTGGATCGTCAGGTCATGGCGTGGTGTACTGCGACGGCCGGTTGCGGCTGGCCAGACTGGACAAGCCGGCGCCAGAGGCGTTGCAGCGCATGACACTCGGTGATGAGCCGCTTCTCATACCCGCCCACGAGGCGCAGCGGTTCGCTGCGGAGTACTACCCGAGGCTGCGCCACATCGCGGCCGTCACGTCGTCGGACGAGTCGTTCACGCCGCCTGAGATCGTCGGGCCGACACTGGTCCTGCGGGTCGACTACCAGGCCGAGCACGAGCTCGAGTTGACGTGGCAATGGGCATACCGCGTAGACGACAACGACTTTCGCGCACCGATCGGCTTATCGGGCTATGCCGCTTGCCGCGACCTGGAAGCGGAGAACATGCTCGCCTCGAGCATCGAAGCGCCGTTGGAACAATGGGGGCTCCGCGCCGTCGACGGCACGCTCATCGCCGGGGCGCGACTGTCCGGCTTGGAGACAATGCGATTCGCGACCGAAGTTCAACCGCTGCTCGCCGAGCTTCCCGATGTCGCGCTGGAGGTGATCGGTGACCCGGTGGACTACCGGGAGGCGGGCGGCTCCCTCGTCATCGCGGTGACGACGGATGCGGTGGCCGGCGAGGCAGACTGGTTCGACCTGGGTGTCACGATCAGCATTGAAGGCAACCAGGTTCCGTTTGTGAGCGTGTTCACCGCCCTTGCGTCCGGGCAGTCGCACCTGTTGCTTCCCGACGGCGCCTACTTCGCGCTGGACAAGCCGGAGCTGGTGAAGCTGCGCCTGCTCATCGAAGAGGCCCGCGCGCTCACCGATGCCGAAGAGGGGCCACCCCGGATCAGCCGATTCCAGGTCGGGTTGTTCGACGAGCTCGCCGAACTAGGGGTCGTGACGCGGCAAGCCGACGAGTGGCGGCGCCAGGTCGACGGGCTGCGCGCGCTGCAGGGTGTGGAACCGGCGGCGCTGCCAACCAGCCTGCGCGCTCAGCTAAGGCCGTATCAGGCCGATGGGTTCTCGTGGCTTGCGACCCTGCACACCCACGGTCTCGGTGGAATTCTCGCCGACGACATGGGCCTGGGCAAGACCGTGCAATCGCTGGCGTTGATTTGCCAAGTCCGTCAACAGAATCCGGGCATGGCACCATTTCTGGTAGTTGCGCCGGCCAGTGTGGTGGCGAACTGGGTCACCGAGACCACACGGTTCGCGCCTGAGCTGTCGGTCGTGCCGATCGCCGACACGCTTCGCCGCGCCGGCGCCGACCTCGACGAGCTGATGGCAGGTGCCCACATCGTGGTCACCTCGTACACGCTGTTTCGGCTGGACTTCGACGCCCACACCGCCAGAACGTGGTCTGGGCTGATTCTGGATGAGGCCCAATATGTGAAGAACCATCACGCCAAGACCTACCAGTGCGCACGCAGGTTGGCCGCACCATTCAAGCTGGCGATCACTGGCACACCGATGGAGAACAATCTCATGGAGCTGTGGTCACTGCTGTCGATCACCGCCCCCGGGCTGTTCCCCAACCCGACGACGTTCGCCGACTTCTTCGCCAAGCCCATCGAAAAGACAGGCGACCCCGAGCTTTTGGCCCTGTTCCGCCGCCGCATCAAGCCGTTGGTCAAGCGCCGCACCAAGGAGCGCGTGGCCGCCGAGCTGCCGCCCAAGCAAGAGCAGGTCCTCGACATCGAGCTGCCGCCGCGGCACCGCGCCCTCTACAACAAGCGACTGCAACGAGAGCGGCAGAAAGTGCTCGGCCTGCTTGATGACATGCAGCGCAACCGGTTCACGATCCTCAAGTCTCTGACCGTGCTTCGACAAATGGCGCTGCATCCCGGGCTCGTCGACCCCGCGCACAACACGCTGGTGAGCGCGAAGATCGACGCGCTCGCTGAGCATCTCCGCGACGTCGTCGACGGTGGCCACCGCGCGCTCGTGTTCAGTCAGTTCACCCGTTTCCTTGGCCGGGTCCGCGATCGCCTCGACACCGAGGGAATCGACTATTGCTATCTCGATGGGCGAACCCGTAATCGTGCAGCAGTGATACAGCGCTTCAAGGACGGAGACGCACCGGTTTTCCTGATTAGCCTCAAGGCCGGTGGGTTCGGGCTGAACCTCACCGAGGCCGACTACTGTTTTCTGCTCGACCCGTGGTGGAATCCGGCGACCGAGGCCCAGGCCATCGACCGGACACACCGGATCGGCCAGACCCGCAACGTAATGGTGTACCGGCTCATCGCCCACGACACCATCGAGGACAAGGTAGTGGCCCTCAACGCCCGCAAAGCCAAGCTGTTCGCAAGCGTCATCGACGACGGCAATGCGTTCGGCTCTACCCTCACCGCCGACGACATCCGCGGACTGCTCGCCTGAGCGGACAACCGGGCGGCGTCGCTATTGCTCGCCCAGGGCATCCAAGTCGAGGCGCAACGGAACGGGAGCGCCGGTCGTGAACGTGCGGGTGACCGCGGGTGATTCCTGGTACCCGAACTCGCCCGCGAGACGCAGCGCGGTGAGCCTCACGGGCGGGCCAAGCTCGACGATCCAGTAGTGCTCGATCGTGGCCTCGGCGTATTCGGACCGCTTGGTGACGGTATCGGTCCGTCTGGAGCCTGGGGAAACCACTTCGATCGCCACCAGCACATCGGGTCCGTCCAGCCTTCGTTCCGACCCCTCTTTGCGGGTGATCACGACATCCGGAATTCGGACCGTTGGGGGGTAAGCGGCGTCGACACAGACCTCGAATTCGATAATCGCTTCGAGATCGTCGGGCAGTTGATCATCGAGTTGCTTAGCAATGCGGAACGCGGCCCGCGCATGCCGGCGCAACGGCCTCGGCGTCACGATGAGCACGCCCTCCTGCAACTCGGTGTGGGTGCTGTTGTCCTCCGGGAGCGCGTCCCAGTCCTCAATGGACAGCAGCTTCGGCAGGTGAACGCTCGTCATCGCCTTTCCGCCTCCTCCGAACGTCGCGCTTTCAAGTCAAGCGTAGACGTTGCAATCGTCGACACAATTCATCAATGAGCCCGCGTGCGCGGCATGGCTTTCCGGGTACACGCATTCGACCCCGACTACCGGGTCGACCTCCATGACCGGGCTGGGCAAGCTGCCGCCCGCCTTCACCCCGGATCGAAGGGAGCCTAGGCGACTACCGCCAGGACGGGCCAGGGGTCGCGCACACCCTTGAGCTCGTGGCTGCCGCGGTCGTCGAAGGCGATCCTCGATCCGAGGACCAACGGTGGGATCGCGCCCGACACGAGTACCTCGCCGGGCCCCGCGAGCGCCATGATGCGCGCGGCGATGTGCACCGCGATTCCGTGCACGTCGCGGTCGATCATCTCCACCTCGCCCGTGTGCAGACCGGCGCGGATGTCCAGCCCGAGGTCTTGCACCGCGTCGCGGATCGCGCACGCGCAGGTGATCGCGCGTGCCGGCCCATCGAAGGTGGCGAGCGCGCCGTCGCCGGTGAACTTGATGACTTCGCCCCGCGCGCTGGCCACGTGCTTTTCCACGACGTCGTTGTGCACGTCGAGGGCGGCCGCCCAGGCCTCGTCGCCGAGAGCCTCGGCGCGCTCGGTCGATCCGACGATGTCGGTGAACAACACGGTCGACAGCACGCGGTTCGTCGGCGCGGCGTTGCGTGAACCGGTGACGAACGATTCAATCTCGTCGAGCACCCCGTCGGAGTCGCCGGCAAACCACACGTTGTCGTCCCCGTCGAACTCCACCAATCGCGCGTTCGGGATGCGATCGGCGAGATAACGGGCGTGGCCGCCGGTCACATGGCGATCACCGCGGCGGTGTAGCAGCAGCACCGGCGCCTGGATGCTGTCGAGCACGGGCCGGACGTCGGTGCGCAGGTAGAGGTCGAAGATGGCCTTGAAGTACCCGGGGCCGCCGGCCAGGCGCTCGCCGCGAGCCCACCATCGCCGCTTCCCGGCATCGCCGGCCCAACTCGGGGCCAATTCATCCGCGACGGCGCCGGTCCCGACGGTGTCGCCGAAGGCGTCGACATACCGGGTGAAGGCCGGCTCGGGCATCCCGCACGGGTAGTCGTCGGCTCGAAGATAGCGCGCGTACGGGCTCCAGAGCACCAGCGAGCGCACGCGCTGGGGATGGGTTGCCGCCAGAAGCATGGCGGGAAGCGTCGACTCCGACATCGCAAAGACCGACGCACACTCGCTCCCAACGGCGTCGAGCACCGCGACGAGCCCATCCGTCCACGTCTGCATCGCCGGACGGTCCTGAATCGGCACCGCATCCGAGCTTCCCATCCCGAGCAGGTCGGTCATGATCAGACGGCTGAACGACGCCAACCGACGCAGGTGGCGGGCGACGGTGGGCTCGTCCCACAGCAAGTCGATCGGGAACGTCGCGGTCGGGACGAACAGGAGATCTGACCCGTGGTCAGCGCCGACCTGATACGCGAGGTGCGTATCGCCGTCTCGCGCGTAGACGGTTTGGGGGACGACCGCCATATAACGAGCATGCCACTTGGCATTGGTCCGCACGGCGCCATACGGCACCGACTCGTAATAGATGCTACACCGTGTAGCACTTTTGTGCTACACTATCGCTATGGCGGCACAAGTTAGTCAACGGGAACTGCGAAACGATAGCGGCGCGATCATGCGCCGCGTGCAACAGGGTGAGCGGTTGACAGTTACCCGAAACGGGGTCCCTGTCGCAGACCTGGTGCCACACAACGAATCCGGGCCCGATCGACCCTCGCGATTCATCCCGGTGGCGCAAATCGCAGCAGGTGCAAGCGCCCTTCCCAGCTGGGACACCGCGCGGTTTACTCATGAACTCGAAGAGCTCGACACCGCCGTCGACGACAGCGAGGCCGACAGCTGGCGTGCCACATGACCCGACCGCATGAGCGGGCTCTACTCGATACCTCCATCGTAATCGACTACCCGGCTCGTGCCGTCGCCGCGCACGCAGCCACCGCCGCGGTCAGCACCATCACGCTCGCCGAGCTGTCCTACGGCTTGCACACCGACGATCCACTCCTCAACGCTGCCCGCGAGCAGCGCTATCATTGGATCACGAATACCTTCGATCCGATTCCGTTCGATACCCGGGCTGCGCGGATCTACGGAGCCCTGTGCGCGACGGTTCGAGCCGTTGGCCGAGACCCGAAGCCGCGCCGATTCGATCTCCTCATTGCGGCGGTCGCCGTCGCGCTCGGTGTCCCCCTCATTACCCGCAATGAAGCTGATTTCATGGGTATTCACGACAATTTGGCCGTCATCGCCGTCCGGTGAGACCCGCTGACGCCAGCCAGACGGGATTGGTCAGCGCGACCATCGCGCCGAGCGGGCGCCGCTGTGCGTCTCGTAGTTCCAGCCGCGCGAAGCGCGCCGACGCGGCATCGAGTTCCCATCGCGCCATTGTCCGCGCCGGCCCGCGCACCGTCGCGTGCCCGACGCGGCCCGCCGCGGTGATCAGGGCTGCGGTGGTGCCGGGTGCGCCGCTGATCATGGCGGTGACGGTGACGGGCGTGTCGGATGGCACCCGCAGTGTCTGCCCGGGACCCGCGTCCCGGCTCGGGCAGGACGCGGTGAGTTCCACTGTGACGGCCCGTGATCGGGCGATGTACGAGCGGCCGCGACGCAGCCCGTCGACGATCGCGGGTATCGACAGTTCCCGCGCATGCACGACCGTCTGCGGCGAACCGACCGGCTGCTGATAAGCATGTGAGTCACTGCCGCCCACCGCAACCACGCGACGGCCTTCACACAGCAACCGCTGCCAAATCCGAAGCGACACTTCGTCGTCCAGGTTCCACCGGCCGTTCCACACCTCGAGCGCATCCAAATGGTCAAAACCGAACTCCCACAACGACCCCGGCACCGGCGCCGCGGGGTGGGCGGCGACCACCAGGCCGTCGGCGTCGCGGACCTCGGCGGCGAAGCGCGGGAACACCCCGTCGCGCGGCGCGTATCTCCAGTCGACCCAGGCGTGCGGTGGCAGGCCGACGGCGAGCCAATGGCCGTGCCTGGTGGTGACCTCCTCACCGGGAATCACCAGCAGCCCTCCCGTGCGGCATGCGGGCCACACCCGGTTCGCGGAGTTGGTGTTGTGGTCGGTGGAGACGATGAAGTCCAGCCCGCCGGCGTGCGCGGCCGCCACCAGTTCACTGGGATTTCGCTGGCCATCGGAGTGAACGGTGTGCAGATGCAGGTCCCCGCGGTACCAGCCGGTACGGCGCGCCGGCGGGGCCGGATCCGCGATCGCGGTTGCGCTTTCCGTGTCGGGCTGCCCACGTTCCAGGTTGACGCGCGCCTCCCAAGCCATCCCCCATGGGCTCAGCACGACGGGGCCGAGGGCCACCGCCCACAGACCCGGATCGATGGGGCCCGCAAGATAGCCCGGAGTGGCATGGCCGCCGGAGATGACAAAGCCGTCGCGGGCCCCGCCGGACCAGCCCCTGAGCCCGGCCGCATTGCCCAGGTCGTGGCCGGCCGGGCCAAAAACGCCCAGATCCAACACGTTTCGGATCGGTCCGCCCACCGCGAAGCGGTCGTGCGAGGTGGTGACTCGGATTCGCCGCACGCCCGCCGGTACCTCGAACGGAAGGTAAGCCCACTGGTCGATCCCGAACCCGAACCGCCCCGAGAAAGCTAGGTGGATCGTCTGGCCCTCGCGCTGCTGAGTCGCGGTGCTCACGGCCGTCCTCCCCTATCGGTACACCGCCCAGCATCCGGCATGAAGGAGTAACCACCCGTTACTTCGACACGAACTCCCGCCGTCGGGCCACTGTCATTTAGAAGCTGAATTACTTGACCAGTGGTAAAGATGGGTCCAATGTCTGCGTATAGGCGCAGCTAGCTCCCGGGAAGGACACGTATCGATGAGCATCGATGACGAGCCCGTCACGACGCTGGACGACCTCAAGGGCGATTTGGCGGGCCGGCACAAATGGACAGCGAGCAGCGGCGCCTCCGTCGATCCCGCGCTCGTCGACGCCGACATGGCGGCCCTCGACCGAGACGGCTACGTCATCTGGGAGAACCTGCTCGGCGCGGACGAGTGTCAGCAGATCCGCGATGTAGTCGGCCCGTGGCTCGGGCATACCGGACGCAACACCTTTGAAGGACGGCGCACCCAGCGCATCTACAGCGTGCTGAGCAGGACGCGCGTATGCGACCGGCTTGTCGATCATCCGCGGGTGCTGGCGGTGCTCGATCGGCTACTGATGCCTAATTACCTCCTTTCGGCGTTGCAGGCCATCAACATTCAACCTGGAGAGTCCGCGCAGCTGCCTCACCATGACGACGGGTTCTACCCGATTCCGCGGCCGCGGGCTCCCTTGGCTGCCGCGACTATCTGGGCGATCGACGACTTCACCGCCGACAATGGCGCCACGGTGGTGATGCCGGGCAGTCATCGTTGGGGTAGGCGTCCACCCGGGCCGGACGACCCCGCTCTGCCTGTCGTCATGCCTGCCGGCTCGTGCGTCTTCTTCGTGGGAACCCTTTGGCATGGCGGCGGTGCCAACACGACCGCCCACGCGCGGCTTGCCGTCACGGCCCAATACTGCCAACCGTGGCTGCGACCGATGGAAACATTCACACTCTCGATACCGCGCGACGCCGCGCGAACGGTCTCCGATGACATTCAACGCATGATCGGCTACAGCATCCACCCGCCATTCGTCGGCGCCGTCGACGGCTTGCACCCGCTGCGGTTGTTGGAAGAGCCTCGGTGAGCGACATCACGGCGCGATTCAAAGAAATCGTCGGCGACCACAACTTGCTCACGGGCGACGCGATCCCCGACGATTACGCGCACGACGAGGAGTTGACGCAGCCGCCACAGAAACCTGCGTATGTCGCCAAACCGGCTACCGCAGAGGAGGTTTCGCAGCTGCTGAAAGCCGCCTCGGAAAACAATGTCCCGGTGACGGCCCGCGGATCCGGCAGCGGCCTGTCGGGCGCCGCGATCCCGCGCAAGGACGGGCTGCTGATCTCCTTCGAGCGGATGAACGCCGTCCTCGAGGTCGACACCACGAATCAGGTCGCCGTCGTCCAGCCCGGGGTGACGCTGACGGAGCTGGACGCCGCGACGGTCGATTCCGGGCTGAGCTACATGGTCCACCCGGGCGAGCTGTCCTCCAGCGTCGGCGGCAACGTCGGCACCAACGCCGGCGGGATGCGCGCGGTCAAGTACGGGATCGCCCGCCACAACGTGCTCGGGTTGCAGGCGGTGCTGCCGACCGGTGAGATCATCCGCACCGGCGGCAAGATCGCCAAGGTCTCCACCGGCTATGACCTGACCCAGCTCATCGTCGGCTCCGAGGGCACCCTGGCCCTGGCCACCGAGGTGATCGTCAAGCTGCATCCGCGGCTCGGCCACAGCGCCACCGTGCTGGCCCCGTTCGCCGACTTCGACCAGGTCATGGAGGCGGTGCCCAAGGTCCTGGCCAGCGGGCTCGGCCCCTACATCCTCGAATACATCGACAACATCACGATGGCCGCGCTCGTCCACACCCAGAACCTGGAGCTGGGTGTTCCGGACAACGTCCGCGACAGCTGCCAGGCGTATCTCGTTGTGGCTCTTGAGAACCGGAACGCGGACCGACTGCACGAGGACATTGAGCGGGCCGGTGAGCTGGTGGTCGAGCTGGGCGCCGTCGACGCCTATGTGCTCGAAGGGGGTTCGGCGCGCAAGCTGATCGAGGCGCGCGAGAAGGCGTTCTGGACGGCCAAGGCGATCGGCGCCGACGACATCATCGACACCGTGGTGCCGCGCTCCGCGATGTCGAAGTTCCTGGCCGCCGCGCGCGATCTGGCGGCGACCGCCGGCGGTGCCGTGGCCGGCTGCGGCCACGCCGGCGACGGCAATGTGCACCTGGCTATTTTCTGCAAGGACCCGGAGAAAAAGAAGCAGCTGCTGACCGACATCTTCGCGCTGGCAATGGAATTGGGCGGCGCGATCTCCGGCGAGCATGGCCTCGGCCGCGCCAAGACCCCCTACTTCCTAAAGCTGGAAGACCCGGCCAAGGTCGACCTCATGCGCCGGATCAAGCAGAGCTTCGATCCCGCGGGCATCCTCAACCCCGATGTTTTGTTCGCCGCCGAAGCGTGAGCTCCATCAACCATCGCTGCCTTCACCGACAACCTCGATCTCGCAATGCACGCCCGAAGCGCGCGAAAGGCGGGCATCGGCGGTTACTAGCGCGACGTGCAAAGCTTCGGCTAGCGCAATGTACGCGGCGTCGTAGGGCGTAACGACATGCCGCAGCTCCCATATGCGATGAAGCAACGGCTGGTGCGGGAATCGACGGAGCGGCAAGTCCGCCAGGTCCATCACCGCACTCGCGGCCCTTCGAACGAGCATCAGCTTCGCCGCAACATGGCGGCGCCATGCCGACACGACCTCAATGTCGACGAGCTCGGGAGCGACCAGCGTCTCATCCGTTAGACGCTGCCTGGCCTGCCGGCCATCTGCTCCGTCATCGCCCAGGGCTACAACCAATACGCTTGCATCAACGACGATCACGGTCCGCCCGAACGTAATCGACGGCGGCCCCAAAAGATATGCGCCCGCCACGGTGTGCGCCGGCGCGGTCCAAGACTTCATCCAGAGTGGGCTGATTGGCCTCGGCGATCAGACGACTTCGAAGGTATTCCTGCAGGGACTGGTGTGCACGCGCGGCTCGCTCCCGCAGCACTCGGTGGGTGTCCTCAGGAACATCTTTGATCTGCACGCTAGGCATGGCGCCATTATGGCGCTAATGGCGCCATAATGCAAGCAGTCGCAAATCTCCCGACGTCTCGGAATCACATGCGTCACAGGAAGTTAGGGATGTGCCGATGTGCCCGCCTCACAGCGACAACCGAAGGCCCGTCGACGCGCCAGCGCAGATTGTCGCTGTGAGGCGGGCGCATCGGGCGTCGCGCCTTTCCGATAGACTCGTGTGGCCAGTGTGACCAAAAGGGCCACGGAGTCACATCCCACAGTGCGTGCGACGCACCGCCGCGACGGCCTCGGGCGGTCCGCACCGCTGAGCCGAGCCACACCCGAGCCAGATCGAACCGTCGCCCGCTCGTTACTCCCGGCCCACTCAATTTTCGAGCCATAACCGTGAAGCCGCGCGATCATGAGGCTATCGAAAAGTTCCCGATCGGGCGCGGCGCGACCCTGCGTGAGCTGCAGGCGGACCCGCACCCGCTGCTAGCACGGCTGCGGACGGCCGAGCCGGTATCGTGGCTCGCCGTCCGGGGCGGGTGGTTGGTCACTCGGTACGACCTCGCGGTGAGGGTGATGCGGGATTCCACCACCTTCACCGTCGACGATCCCCGGTTCTCCACTTCCCGAGTGGTCGGCGCGAGCATGCTCTCGCTCGATGGCGCGGACCACACGCGGCACCGGGAGCCGTTCGCGCATCCATTCCGCCCGGCGGGTGTGCAGCATCGGTTCGCCGGGTTCGTCGAGGCGGAGGTCGATCGGTTGATCTGGGCGATGCGGCCCGCGGGCGGCGCCGAGCTGCGGCGTGAGTTCGCCGGTCCGCTTGCGGCGGCAGTGGTTACCGAGGCGCTCGGGCTGCGCGATGTCGATGTCGACACGGTGTTGTCCTGGTACGCCGCGATCGTGGCGGCGGTGACTGAGGCGACCGCAGGCAGGCCGGTCAACACAGCGGGCACGGATGCGTTCGCCCGGCTGCGGGCGGCCGTGACACGAACTCTCGGCTGTGCCGACGCACCTTCGCTGCTGAGGGAGGCCGCGCAGGCACCGGAAGGGCTGAGCCAGGACGAGGTCGCGTCGAACGCGGCGGTTTTGATGTTCGGCGGTATCGAGACGACGGAGGGCATGATTCTCAACGCTGTCCGGCATCTGCTCGGCGACACCGGGATGCTCCCGCTTGTGCGTGACCACGCCGATCTATTGCCGAACGCGATCGAGGAGTCGATCCGATTGGAGCCGGCCGCCGCAGTCGTCGACCGCTACGCGACATGCGATATCGAGCTGGGGGGCAGTCGAATTCAGTGCGGTGACCTGGTCAGCGTATCGATCGCCGGCGCCAACCGAGATCCGGTCGTGTTCAGTGACCCCGACCGGTTCGACATCCGGCGTGCTAACGCCAAGCTCAACCTTGCCTTCGCGCAGGGTCCACATTTTTGCCTGGGCGCACAGCTCGCCAGGACTGAAACCACGATCGCGGTCGGTCGACTGCTGGACCGCTTGCCTGGGCTGCGGCTCGACCCCGACTATCGCAACGCGCCGCGAGGTCTAGTGTTCCGCAAACCGCCATCGCTGCAGGTGCGCTGGACTGTGTAGCTCGCGCGATGCACTCACATCCCGAAGTGCGTGCGACGCACCGCCGCAACGGCCTCCGCTGGTCCACTCACCTCGACCTGCGCCGCGGCCTGGCGCCCAAAGAGATAGAGGAGAAGTTCACCCGGCGGGCCGCTGAGCCGCGCCGTCGGTGAGCCCGGCCGAACCGTCACCCGCTCGTCGGTCCCCGCCCAGTCGACCTCGAGCCCGCAGCCGCCCAGCCGACGACTCAGGTAGCGGCCGCCGCGGCGGACGTTTCGCCACAACGCAGCGTCCATCGTCGGCCCGAGGCGACGGGGCCCACGTTCATTGGCCCTGCGCACGTCTTCGTGGTGGACGAAGAACTCGTTGAGATTCGCCAACGAACGCACCCACCCGATGCGGAAGAACCCGACGGGCGGGCCGGATCGGATCCGCGCGACCAGCCCCACAAAGTCCTCGCGCCGGGCCAACCCGGCCCGACGGCGCTCGGCGAACCGTTCGAAGGGCCCAGGTAAAACCAGGCAGGGGCCGGCAATGGGGTCGTGTTCGCGCAACACCAAATGGGCTGCGAGATCGTGGGCGGTCCAGCCGTCGAGCAGCGTGGGAACGGACGGGCCGAGCTCGTCGAAAAGATCACAAAGCTCCAGGCGTTCTTGCGCATCGAGTGGAACATCAGCCATACCTACCTCCTATGTGAACCGCGGTGAGTTGGCAAGGCGAAGCCGAGAAATACTAAGCGGTTTGGCTGAGGGCCGTCCGCTAACGGATCAGATCTTCGAAATCGCGGGCAGAAATACAGGGCTGAAAACCCCTTGAGCGCGGTTGCAATGCATTGGAACAATGAAAACTGAGAGCGCCTGACATGATGCGTCACCTGCTCTGGACAGCGGATCCGTCCCAAGGTCATTCCTTGCGCAGCGACGGAAGCGCCAGTTCGTCTCAATTCTTTGCCGACGTCGAAGATGCTGCGCGCGCACTCGCATCGCGCCCCGGCAAACGAAACGCTTGCGGCCGGATTCGCTTTCCGCGCCCAAGGCGGGTGAAAAAGAAGCCCGCGGTTCTAACCGTCGGAGAAGTAACGACATCCACGTAAGGAGGCGTTCATGTCTTTCGTGACCACCCAACCTGAAGCGTTGGCATATGCGGCGGGCAAGCTGCAAACTCTCGGCTCTGCGATGGCCGACGAGAGCGCGGCCGCAGCGGCACCGACCACAGGACTGGTTCCCGCAGCCGCAGACGAGGTATCGGCGCTGCAAGCAACGATTTTCGCGGCGTACGGCAACCTGTACCAATCGGTCAACGCTCAGGCCGCAGCGATTCACGAACTCTTCGTGAACACATTGGGCGCCAGCGCCGGTTCCTACGCGGCCACTGAGTCCGGCAACTCAATTGCAACCGCTTCGCCCTTGTCGCAACAGATCTCGGGTCTCGTCACCGCTGCTACCAGTGCGGCTAGCGCTGACCCGCCGGGTGGCAACGTCGCCAACCTCTTCAACGTCGGGAGTGGGAACTGGGGCTCCGCTGCCTCGGACCTGCTCGATATGGCCCAGGGCGGCATTCTTCCTGCTGCTAATGAGACCAGCGACACCGCCGGCCTTGCTGCCGCAGCGCCGGCCGGCTCGGATAACACGGTTTTCACGGGCGCGGCGGGACCGACGGGCCCTGCGGGCCTAGGCGGAGTTCCCATGGTGCCGGCTCTGGGCCAGGCGGGCTCAGTCGGCGGGTTGTCGGTGCCGCCAAGCTGGGCCGCGGGGGCCGCCCCGGGGGCGAGCCCTGGCGCGGTAACGACCGCGGGCTGGACCGCCCCGGCGGCGCAAAGCGCGCCGGTGACAACCGTGCCGGCCGGGATGCCCTTCGCGGCCGCGACCGGGAAAGCCACCGGCTTGGGTGCGCCGCGGTACGGCTTTAAGCCCACCGTGATGGGACGACCGGCGGTCGTCTAGGGACCACGCAATTCGTTCGCAAGAGAAGGGATTTCAAATGGATTTCGGAGCGTTACCCCCAGAGATCAACTCCGGACGCATGTACGCCGGTCCGGGTGTCGGACCGATGATGGCCGCCGCAACGGCCTGGAACGTCCTGGCTGCCGAATTGAGTTCGACTGCCGCCGGCTACGAATCGGTGATCACGGAACTCACCGGCGAGCAATGGCTGGGCCCGGCATCTGCGTCGATGACCGCCGCGGTCCAGCCGTACGTGGCATGGATGAACGTCACCGCTGCGCACGCTCAGCATGCAGCCTCGCAGGCCACGGCCTCCGCGGCTGCCTTTGAGACGGCCTTTGCGGCGACCGTGCCCCCGCCGTTGATCGCGGCCAACCGAGCTCAGCTGGCGGCACTCGTCGCGACCAACTTCCTGGGGATAAACGCGGCCGCGATCATGGCCACCGAGGCCCACTACGCCGAGATGTGGGCCCAAGACGCGGCCGCCATGTATGGCTACGCCGCCGCATCGGCGAGCGCCGGGACGTTGACCCCGATGATCCCTCCGGCGTCGACCGCCAACCCGGCCGGGCTGGCCGGCCAAGCCGGCGCGATCGCCCAAGCCGGCGCCGCCACCGGCACGCAGGCGGGGCTGATGCAGACGATCTCCAGCTTGCCCAATGCGGTTGCCGCACTGGCCGCCCCGGTCGCCGCGGTGCCCGCCCAGGCTACAAACCCCCTGAGCATCCCGTTCGTAACAAATGCCATCAACGGGGCAGTGAACACCGCCGCTTGGTGGGTCATGAACGCCATCCCGACCGCGGTGTTGCTCACCCACGCCGCTAACGCCGCGCCAGCGACCGTCCCCTTGGCTGCCAGCGCGCACACTGTCGCGAGCGGTTTGGCGGTAACAGGCTTGACGGGCGCGGCGGGGCCGGCCGGCGCTACCGCCGTTGGCGGGGCGCCGGTACTGGCGGGATTGGGCCAGGCATCCACGGTCGGTGGGTTGTCGGTACCGGCCAGTTGGTCTGCGGCCGCCCCGGCGACGAGCTCTGGTGCTTCGGCGTTAACGGCCTCGGGCTGGGTCGTTGCCCCGGAGGGACCGGCCCCGATTGCGGCAGTGCCGGCCGGGATGCCGGCGATGGCCATGGCCGGGACATCCCCCGGCTTCGGCGGCCCGCGATACGGATTCAAACCCACCGTGATGCCCAAAACGGTGCTCGTATAACAAAAGAGGCGCCCCAAGTGGGGTCAAGCTGCCTTGAGTTGTATCTGGTTGGTTTGTGTGTATCCCGGGGGTCGGCCGCAGGCTGCCTGCGTGTAAACCTGTTGATCCGTGCCAGCAAGGGTATTTGAATCCCACGTTAGGTGGGCATTCGCGGCGTAGGGAACTCTAATACCGTCCGAGCACCGTATGTTGTCGAACATGTCTAGTACCCATTGACCATCGACCAACTGTGCCCGGCTCGTTCCATTCCCAGCTTTTATGTCGGCGCATCCGTCACCGCAGGGATTGACGTTCCAATCGGTGACAAACTTTTGGCCAGCCGGGTTGGTCTCGGTAAGGACGTAGTCGCCGATCATCACCGGAGCGCCGGACGCGGGTGCGGCTGTTGCCCCGGCAGTTCCGGCGGCCAAGGTCGCGACTGCGGCAATCGCGCGCGTGATGTCCATGCTTTTCACCCCGCTTGGCCGAATATTCGATTTGTTTTGTTACCTCTGGTTTTTACTCGCCATCGCTTCGACTTTAAAGATAGATCCTCTCCGATGCCGTGGGTGAGCCCGGTCGAACGGTCACGCGCTCGTCAACCCCCGCCGGCTCGATCTCGAGCCCGCAACCGCGAAGCCGCCGACTCAGAAACCGCCCGCCGCGGCGGACGTTTCGCCACAACGCCGCATCCATCGCCGGCGCCGGGCTGCGCGAGACGACTCGACCAGTGACCTTCTGCCCTTCGTGCGCACCCATCACCAACTGTAGGTTCGATCCGGTACCTGGCAGCGAAGGTGGTCGCGGAATGCCGGCGGGTTCGACATCGTCTGGGAGCCGAGGTCGGCTGCGCGTCTACCTCGCTATCGGTCCGGGAGCCGGAAAGACCTACGCCATGCTGGTTGAAGCCAAGCGCCTGGCCGAGCGGGGCGTGGATGTGGTCGTGGGGTTGGCCGAGACCCACGGCCGCGCGGACACCGAGGCCATGCTCGCCGCGCTGGAGCGAATCCCGCTGGCCGGGATCAGCCACCGGGGTTCGGTTTTCGATGAGCTCGACGTGGACAAGGTGCTGGCTCGACGCCCCGCGGTGGTGCTGGTCGACGAATTGGCCCACACCTGCGTCCCGGGCAGCCGCCACGAGAAACGCTGGGAAGACGTGCAAGAGCTGCTGACCGCCGGCATCGACGTGATCACCGCGCTCAACGCGCAACACATCGACAGCCTGAACGGCGCCGTCGAAGCGGTCACCGGCATCGCTCAACACGAGACGGTGCCCGACGCGGTGGTGGCCGCCGCCGACGAAATCGAGTTCCTCGACATCACCCCGCAGCAATTGCGGGACCGCATCGCCGACACCGACGTCCTGCGGCCGGGCGCCGCCCCAAGCGCGCTGACCGGTTTCTACACCGCCGAGCGGTTAGCCGCGCTGCGTGAACTCGCGACGGGCTGGCTGTGGCAGCGCGGTCACCTCGGCGCCGCTCAATCGGCCACGGTGAGCGGCACGCCCGCACAGCGGGTCGTCGTGGCGTTGACCGGCGACCCGGACGGCGAATACGTCCTGCGCCGGGCCGCGCAGATCGCCACGCCGATCGGCGCCCAACTGATCGGGGTGCACGTGCGTGAACCCACGGGCCTGACGCAGGCCGAGCCCGCGTGGCTGACCGCCCAACGCCGGCTGCTCGGCGAATTGGGCGGCCACTACACCGAATTGGCCGGCATCAATGTCGCCGCCGCGGTACTGGACTTCGCCCGCAGCGAGAACGCTCACCAGCTGGTGTTGGGCGCGACCCGACGGTCGCGCCGTCAGGAGTTGCTGCACGGCTCGGTGATCAACAAGGCGATCCGGACCGCCGGCCCGGTCGAGGTGCACGTCATCCCCGCCCGCCGGCCACGCCGTCAAAGACCGGCGATCAGGCCGGCCATCCCGTCGCTGCGGCCGGTCCCGCTTCCCGGGCTGCGCCGGCTGGCGGCCTGGATCCTGGCCGGCGTCGCGCCGGTGGCGATCGCGCTCGGATTGACCCCGTTTCGCGCGGGGCTCGGGCTCACCGGCGCGCTGCTGTGCAATCTGCTCGGGGTGCTTGGCGTAGCCCTGCTTGGTGGGGTTCTGCCCGCCCTGCTGGCCACCGCTGTTGCCGTCCTGCTGTCCGACTACCTCTTCGTCGAGCCGCTGTACACCCTGCGAGTCACCAATTGGGTCGACGTGGTCGCCCTGATCACCTTTGGGATCGTCGCGATCGCGGTGGGAGGCTTGGTCGACCTGCTCACCCGCCAAGGGGTCCGAACCGCTGACGCCGACGCCGAGGCCCGCAACCTCGCCAGGCTCGCCGCCCGTGCCATGGCCTCGCCTCGCGATCTCAGCGAGACGGTCGATTCGATCCGGCGCACCTTTAACCTCGACGCCGTCGCGGTGCTGTGCGACACCGGCAGCGGCTGGAACGCGGAGACCACGGTCGGCACGACTCAACTGCGGCACCCCGACCAGGCCGACTACCAGGTCCAGATCGGGACCGGGCGCATCCTGGCCATCGTCGCGGCCCGGCGCACCTCCCGCGACACCGCGCCGCTGGAGGCGTTCCTCACCGAACTGCGACTCGCCAGGGGACGTGCCCTGCTGCAAGCCCTCCATCCCGACCACCTCGTAAGGTGACCGCATGCAGAAGGATCGACTCATTCACCACATCCGGCAAGTAGCGTCGCTGGTGGTCACGGCGGTAACCGCCACGTCCACCCTCAACGCCTATCGACCCCTGGCGCGCCGCGGGAACCTGTCGCTGTTCTCGTGGATGTTCGGCCTGGTGGTCACCGAATTTCCGCTGCAGACGCTGGTAAGCCAGGTCGGCGGGCTCGCGTTGACGGCCAGCCGCCTGACCCGGCCGGTGCGGACGCTCGCGTGGCTGGTCGCGGGCATCTCGGCGGCGGGCCTGTTGAACTTCAACCGCGCCGGCCACAAGGCCAATGTGCCGCTCACCAAGGCGCTCGACGAGGGCTTGGGGCCGTCCCGTCGCACCGACTCCGCCAACCTGTGGCGCCGCCCGACCGGTGCCGGAACCGCCAAGACCCCGGGACCGCTGCGCATGCTGCGGATCTATCGCGACTACGCCCACGACTCCAACATCAGCTACGGCGAATATGGCAGCGCCAATTACCTCGATATCTGGCGTCGCCCCGACCTCGACCTAAACGGCAAGGCGCCCGTGCTCTTCCAGATCCCCGGCGGCGCCTGGACGACGGGAAACAAACGCGGACAGGCGCATCCATTGATGAGCCACCTCGCGGAACTGGGCTGGATCTGCGTGGCGATCAACTACCGACACAGCCCGCGCAACACTTGGCCGGCCCACATCGTCGACGTCAAGCGCGCCCTCGCCTGGGTCAAAAAACACATCGCAGAATACGGCGGCGACCCCGACTTCATCGCCATCACCGGCGGTTCGGCCGGCGGCCACCTGTCGGCGCTGGCGGCGCTGACCCCCAACGACCCGCAGTTCCAGCCCGGATTCGAAGACGCCGACACCCGGGTCCAAGCGGCCGCGCCGTTCTACGGCATTTATGACTTCACCCGCTTCGACGACTCGCTGCATGCGATGATGCCGGGCCTGCTCATCAAATCGATCATCAAGCAACGGCCCTCGACGCACCTGCAGACGTTTGTCGCCGCGTCGCCGATCCACCACGTAAACGCCGACGCTCCCCCGTTTTTCGTGCTGCACGGCAGAAACGACTCGCTGGCCTTCGTCGAGCAGGCGCGCGATTTCACAACCAAGCTGCGCGAAGTCAGCAACCAGCCGGTCGTGTACGCCGAATTGCCTTATACCCAACACGCTTTCGACATCTTCGGCTCGGCCCGCGCGGCGCACGCCGCGGTCGCCGTCGAGCAATTCCTGGCCGAGGTGTACACGGCACAGCTCAAGGCCAATGTGGCCTAGCCGCTGAGCAACTGGGCCACCACGCCCGCGATCATTGCCTCGGGGTCCTGCTGGATCCCGACCGCACTCAGCTCGCCGCCGATGGCAAGCGAGGCGACGCCGTGCACCAACGACCAGAGCGGCCCGGCAACCGAACGCGGGTCGCCGGCGTCGACGATCCCCGCCTCCCGGCACTTCGCGATCGCGTCGAGCAGATCCCCGAACGCCTCCTCGGCGGCGACGGCCAGGGCCGGGTGGGCCCCCTTGTCGATCTCGGCCCCGAACATCACCCGGTAGTGATCCGGATGCGCGACGGCCCAGCGCACGTAGGCGCAGCCGAGTTCGATCACCCGGGCCTTCGGCTCCGTTACCGCGACTGCGACCAGGTCCGCGTGCAGGTCGCGGAACCCCTGCTCGGCGACGGTGGCCAGCAGCTCGGCCTTGTCCGCGAAGTGCCGGTACGGGGCCGCGGCGCTGACGCCGGCGCGCCGCGCCGCCTCGGTCAGGGTGAAGCCCTTCGGCCCCTTCTCCGCGACCAGCGATAGCGCGGCGCTGGTCAGTGCCCGTTTGAGGTCGCCGTGGTGGTAGCTGCCACGCCGGGGCGCATTGGTGGTTGGTGCCATGTTGACGACATTAACATTCTGATCTATGTTAATGCCATTCACATCTGCGGAAGGAGCAGAGACCATGACCACCATCGACCGCGTCGGCGACCGCGACCGGCAGAAGACGGCCGCGCGCCTCGGCCAAGCGCTCGCGCAGGGCTACCTCGACCTGCACGAGTACGAAAAGCGCGTGCAAGAGGCGTTCCAGACCCACACCACCGGGGAACTGAGAGAACTCCTCGCCGACCTCCCGCTCGACCGCATCCGGCGCGCCGACCCTCGCCGCCGCGCCGCCCGCGTCGCCGCGGCCCGCGGCGGCGTGCGCATCCACCTCGGCGCCTTCCTCGCGATGACCGCCGTCGTGCTCATCGTCTGGGCCGCGACCGGCGTCACGTACTTCTGGCCGATCTGGCCCATCCTCGGCGCGGGAATCGGCCTCGTCAGCCACGCGCTGGCGGTCCACCCGATCGCGAAAACCACTAGTTATCAAGGAGTTTAGAAATGTCATTGGCCGTGATTACCGGCGCCAGTTCCGGTTTGGGCGCGATCTTCGCCGACCAGCTCGCGACACGTGGCCACAGTCTGGTGCTCGCCGGGCGGGACCAGGCCCGGCTCAGCGCAGTGGCGCAACGGGTCGGCCAGAACGCGGAACTCGTCGTCGGCGACCTGGGCACCGACAAGGGCGTCGACGCCCTCATCGCCCACCTCGCCGGCCGGGAGGTCGACGTTCTCGTCAACAACGCCGGATTCGGCACCTACGGCCCGTTCGCAGAGATCGACGCGGAGCGCGAGCACGAACTGGTCGCCGTGAACGTCGACGCGCTGGTCCGCCTCACCCACGCCGTGCTTCCGGGCATGCTGGCCCGCGGCCGCGGCGGCATCCTGAATGTGGCCTCCA
>Ga0335076_10001267_pt1 | contig 24447 bp, 19 predicted proteins | sample Lox_Sample_25_FD_206717 | JGI IMG/M metagenome (GOLD analysis project Ga0335076, IMG submission 206717) | Soil microbial communities from Loxahatchee National Wildlife Refuge, Florida, United States - Lox_Sample_2.5 | ecosystem: Environmental > Terrestrial > Soil > Wetlands | place: USA... | reverse complement strand
CCCCGCCAAGGGCGTAAGAGGGGCCCACCGAACGAGCTCCGCCGGTGAAGCAGGCGCTCCCGCCCGCGCCGGCGTCGCCCCTCGAGGTGCCCCATGAGAACCGCCTCGCTGGCGTCGAGGATCGCGAGCCGCCTCGCCGTGCTCCTGCTCCTCCTCCCCCTCGCCCCCGCTGCCCGCGCCCAGCCCGCCTCGGTGGGCGTGCCCGGCAGCTACCAGCACCTGGCCGGGTGCGCCGGCGACTGGGATCCCGCCTGCCCGGCGACCCAGCTCACGAACGTCATCGGGGACGTCTGGCGCGGGCAGTTCGCCATCCCGGCCGGCAGCTACGAGTACAAGGCGGCGCTCGACGGCAACTGGAACGTGAACTACGGCCTGAACGCGATCCAGGGCGGCGCCAACATCCCGCTCCCCGCGCCCGGGGGCCCCGTCCGCTTCTACTACTCGGACGGCACCCACTGGATCACGAGCGACGCGAACTCGGTCATCGCCACGGTTCCCGGCGACTACCAGTCCGCCCTGGGCTGCCCGGGCGACTGGCAGCCCGACTGCCTGCTCTCCTGGCTGCAGGATCCGGACGGCGACGGGACCTACACCTTCTCCACCACCGCCCTCCCCGCCGGCAGCTACCAGTGCAAGGTGGCGCTGAACGAGACCTGGGACGTGAACTACGGCGCCGGCGGGGTCCAGAACGGCGGCAACATCTCCTTCACCGTCCCGGTGAGCGGCATCGAGGTGCTCTTCCAGTGGAGCTCGACCACGCACGTCCTCGACGTGGTGGTGGGCGGGATCCACGGCAACCTCGGCCTGGCCCAGGCGCACTGGCTGGCGCCCGACCTCATCGCGTGGAACGTGGGCGCCCCGGCCGCGGGCGACGTCGTGGCGCTCCACGGCGATCCCGCCGCCGGGATGACGCTGGCGCAGGCGGGGGTGCAGGGCGGGACCTCCTACACGCTCACCTACGACCCGGCCGGCCTCCCCGCCGACGTGCAGGCCCGCTTCCCCTACCTCGCCGGCTTCAGCGCCTTCCGCCTGCCCGCCGAGGCGATCGCCGCCGCGCCCGACCTCCTCCGCGGCCAGCTCGCGGTCGACTGGGTCCGGGGCGGCTTCGTGCAGGACGCGACCTCCCTCCAGATCCCCGGGGTCCTGGACGCGCTCTACGCCAACGACGCCCGGCTCGGGGTCTCGTTCGGCAAGAGCGGCAAGCCCACGCTGCGGGTCTGGGCCCCGACCGCGCGCTCGGTGGCGCTCCAGCTCTTCGCCGACTCGAGCCCCTCCGCCTCGGCCACCGTCCTGCCCATGGTCCTCGACCCCGCCACCGGCAACTGGAGCATCACCGGCGACCGGAGCTGGAACGGCAAGTACTTCCTCTACGACGTCGAGGTCTACGCGCGCTCGGTGAACCAGGTGGTCCACAACCTCGTCACCGACCCCTACTCCGTCGCCCTGGCGGTCAACTCCACCCGGAGCGAGATCGTCTCCCTCGACGATCCCGCCCTCGCGCCCCCCGGCTGGCGCGAGCTCGCGAAGCCCCGCCTCGCCGCCCCGGAGGACATCGTCCTCTACGAGCTGCACGTCCGGGACTTCAGCGCCAGCGACCCGAGCGTGCCCGAGGCGCTGAAGGGGACCTTCCTCGCCTTCGCCGCCGACGGGACCTACGGGACGAGGCACCTCGCGGCGCTCGCCCGGGCGGGCGTGACCCACGTCCACCTCCTCCCCGCCTTCGACTTCGCCACCGTGGACGAGGACCGCTCCACCTGGCAGACGCCGGCGGGTGACCTCGCCTCCTTCGCCCCCGACTCCACCGAGCAGCAGGCGCGGGTCGCGGCGGTGGCGGCGCACGACGGCTTCAACTGGGGCTACGACCCCTGGCACTACACGGTGCCCGAGGGCAGCTACGCCACGCACCCGGACGGCGCCGCCCGCACCCTCGAGTTCCGCCGCATGGTCCAGGCGCTCAACCGCAAGGGGCTCCGGGTGGTGATGGACGTGGTCTACAACCACACCACCGCGTCCGGCCAGGACCCGAAGTCGGTGCTCGACCGGGTCGTCCCCGGCTACTACCACCGGCTCGATCTCGACGGGAACGTCGAGACCTCCACCTGCTGCCAGAACACCGCCTCCGAGCACGCCATGTTCGAGAAGCTGATGGTGGACTCGGTCCTCACCTGGGCCCGCGACTACAAGGTCGACGGCTTCCGCTTCGACCTGATGGGCCACCACATGAAGTCCAACATGCTCAGGATCCGGGCCGCCCTCGACGCCCTGGACCCGCGCCGCGACGGGGTCGACGGCAAGGCGATCTACATGTACGGCGAGGGCTGGAACTTCGGCGAGGTGGCCAACGACGCCCGGGGCGTCAACGCCACCCAGCTCAACATGGCCGGCACCGGGATCGGCACCTTCAGCGACCGGCTCCGCGACGCGGTCCGCGGCGGCGGCCCCTTCAACCCCCGCCGCGACCAGGGGTTCGCCACCGGGCTCTGGCTCGAGCCGAACGGGACCTTCGGCGGGACCGCCGACCAGGCGAAGGATCAGCTCCTCCACGCCGCCGACCTGGTCCGCCTGGGGATGGCCGGGAACCTCGCCGACCTCGTCCTCGTGAACAAGGACGGCGCCGCCGTGCCCGGCAGCGCCCTCGACTACAACGGCCAGCCGGCCGGGTACGCCGAGCGGCCGGACGACACCATCACCTACATCTCGGCCCACGACAACGAGGACTGGTTCGACGCCATGAACGCGAAGGTCCCGCAGGCCCTGGCGATGGCGGACCGGGTGCGGATGGACGTCCTCGGCTCGGCGGTGGTGGTCCTCTCCCAGGGCGTCCCCTTCCTCCACGCCGGCGACGAGATCCTGCGCTCGAAGTCCTGCGACAAGAACAGCTACGACTCCGGCGACTGGTTCAACCGCATCGACTGGACCGGCGCCTGGAACGGCTGGGGCTCGGGGCTACCCCCCGCCTCCGGCAACCAGGGAGACTGGCCGGTGCTCCAGCCGCTGCTCGCCGATCCCGCCCTGCGCCCCTCGCCGGCCGACATCGAGGACGCCGACGAGCGGCTGGGCGAGTTCCTCGCCATCCGCCGCTCGAGCGGGCTCTTCCGCCTGCGGACCGCGGCCGAGATCGAGGCGATGACCACGTTCTTCAACGTCGGCCCGAGCCAGGTCCCCGGGGTGATCGCGATGCGCATCGCCTCGCCCACGCACCGGCCGGGGGACTGGTCGCAGGCGGTGGTGATCGTGAACGCGACGCCGCAGCAGCAGGTGCTCGCCGATCCGGCCTTCCGCGGGCAGCAGTTCCTCCTCCACCCCATCCTCAAGTCGTCCCGGGATCGGGTGGTCCGCGGGTCGGCCTTCGACTGCGGCGCGGGCGCGTTCACCGTGCCGGCCCGGACCGTGGCCGTGTTCATGTCGCCTCATGAGCCGAGGTCCCACGGCCAGTCGTGTGGGGAGCAGGAGCACCTGGGCTGGCTGCGGGCGTGGTTCCGGGGACCGGGTCGGAGCGCCGAGCGCTGAACGCCCCGAGGGGCGTCGCCCGGGCGTGGGACACCGGCCCCGCCCGGGCGCGCCGTCTCCCGTTCCGGGGAATTGGCGAGCGCGAGCGGGCGATCGAGGTTAGAGCCTCCCGGCTCCGACCATGCTCCCGCACGCCGTCACCGCCCTCGCCTGGCTCGCCCTCTCGGCGATCGCGCTCGCCTGGCTGGGCGCGGCGCGCCTCCGCCGCCGGCGGCGCCGGGCGGGCGACCTCGCCCTGCTCCCGCTGCCCGCGGGCCACAAGCACCTCGCCGGCGTCGTCGGCGGCCAGGGGGCGCTCGGGCTGGAGCTGCCCGCGGGCCGCCGCACGCGGCGCCTCGGGACCCTGCTCGGCTTCCGCTGAGCCGCCGGCCCCCGCTCCGCCTCCTCGCTCCGCGCGCTCTCCGGCTCAGGCCGCCTCGGAGCCCGTCCGTGCCGGCGCCGGGCCGGCGAGCCGCGCCGCCGGCGGCCGCCGGCGGAGCCCCCGGGGCACGAGCGCCCGCTCCGCCAGGTCGAACGCGCCCTGCACCAGGAGCGCCAGCGCCGCCGCGGGGATCGCTCCCTCCAGGATGAGCGGCACCGAGGCGAGCCGGATCCCGGTGAGGATCGGCTGACCGTAGCCGCCCGCCCCCACCAGCGCCCCCAGGGTGGCGGTCCCCACCGCGATCACCGCCGCGGTCTTCACCCCCGCCAGGATCGACGGGCTGGCGAGCGGCAGCGACACCAGCCAGAGCCGGGCCCAGGGCCCGAGCCCCAGCGAGCGGGCCGCCTCCTCCAGCTCCGGGGCGATCCCGGTCAGCCCGGCGTGCGTGTTCCGGACGATGGGGAGCAGGCCGTAGAGGAAGAGGGCCGCCACCGCCGGCCGGGCGCCGATCCCGAGGAGCGGGATCATGAAGACGAGCAGGGCCAGGGAGGGCACGGTCTGGAGCAGCCCCACCGCGGAGAGGATCACCCGCCCCGCCGCCGGCCGGCGCGCCGCTCCCACGCCGAGCGGGATCGCCAGCGCGATCGCCCCCGCCAGCGCGATGGCCACCAGCGCCAGGTGCTCGGCGGTCCGGCGCAGGATCCGGACCGCCCGCCCCTCGACCCGGACCGGCGAGGAGATCCCCAGCGTCCGCTCGAGGAGCTCCGCCGCCACCCGCTCCGGGGGCACGCGGTCGAGCTGGGCCCGGGCGTTCCAGCCGATCATCTCCTGCTCGGTGAGCTTCCCCTCCAGGCTCCGCACCGCCGCCAGCGCGGCCGGGGCGCGGGCGGCGAGGTCGAGCCGGTAGACGAGCACCGCCCGGTAAGCGGGGAAGACCCGCCGGTCGTCCTCGAGCACGGCCAGGTCCAGGCGGCGGAGCTGGGCGTCGGTGGTGTAGAGGTCGGTGACGTCGATCTGGCCGGCGGCGATCGCCCGGTAGGCGAGGTCGTGGTCCAGGCCGCGCACGTTCCGCTGCGGGAGGCGGTAGCGGGCGCGGAGGGCCGGCCAGCCGTCGGCCCGGTCCATGAACTCGCTCGTGAAGCCGAGCCGGAGGGTCGGCTGGGCGGCCAGGTCGGAGATGCGCCGCAGCCCGAGGCGCGCCGCCAGCGCCCGGGGCACGCCCAGCGCGTAGCCGTCCTCGAAGCCGAGCGAGCGGGTGATCCCCACGCCGCGGGCCGCCAGCGCCGCCGCCAGCGGCTCCTCCTCCGCGGACACCGCCCCGCCCAGGATCTCCAGGGCCAGCGTCCCGGTGTAGTCCGGGTAGAGGTCGAGGTCGCCGCGGAGGAGCGCCTCCCAGAGCACGCGCGTCCCGCCCAGCCCGCGCCGGTGCTCGGCCGGCAGGCCCGCGGCGCGGATCAGCCGGGCCGCCGCCTCGCCGAGCAGCACCGACTCGGTGAACTCCTTCGAGCCGATCCGCACCGGCGCCGGCTCGCCGGCGAGGAGCGCGAGGGCGAGGAGCGCCGCGGTCACCCGTCCACCCCCGGCAGCCGCAGCGCCCGCTGGGCGCGGACGAAGCGCGCCACGAACCCGTCGGCCGGGGCGCCCACCAGGTCCTCGAGCGCCCCGGCCTGGGCGATCCGCCCGTCCCGGAGGAGGACCAGGGCGTGGGCGAAGAAGGCGGCCTCGGCCAGGTCGTGGGTGACGATCACCACCGTCTTGCCCAGATCGGCGAAGGCGCGCCGCAGGTCCTCCTGCAGCTCGTTGCGGGTGATGGGGTCGAGGGCGCCGAGCGGCTCGTCGAGGAGCAGCACCTCGGGGTCGAGGAACAGGGCGCGCATCAGCCCCACCCGCTGGGCCTGGCCGCCGGAGAGCTCGGCCGGGAAGCGCCCGAGCGCCTCGGCGGGGAGCCGGGCCAGCCGCGCCAGCGCCGCCAGCCGCTCGGCGATGCGCGGCCGCGGCCAGCCCAGGTGACGGGCCACCAGGGCGGCGTTCCCCTCCGCCGTGAGGTGCGGGAAGAGCGCCCCGCCCTGGACCACGTAGCCGATCCGCCGGCGGGCGGCGTCGTCCTCCGGCGAGAGGCGTGCCCCGCGGAGCCGCACCTCGCCCGCGTCCGGGGCGAGGAGCCCGAGCATGAGCCGGAGGAGCGTGGACTTCCCGGCGCCGCTCGGGCCGATGAGGGCCAGGGTCCGGCCGGCCGGCACCGTCAGGTCGAGCGGGCCGACGCCGGAGCCGTCCGGGTAACGCTTCGTCACTCCCGCGAGCTCCAGGATCGGACCGGGCATCGGCGGCGCTCGCTGGCGGCGTCCCCCGGCGCCGCCCCCCGATCAGCCGCGCCCGCCGGGGCGGCCCGGCGCGGACGCCTCTCCCTGGCGTCGCGCCGCCGCCGCGAGCGGAGGGACCGCCGCGGGCGCCGCCGGGCGGGGCACCTGGAGGCGGGGCGTGGGGCGGGCCGGAGGACCGACGCGCCGCGCCCGCACGGCCGGGTCGACCAGCAGGCGGGCCAGCTCCTGGAGCTCGGCCCGGTGCGCGTCCACCAGGTCGTTGCCGGCGGCGAGGAGCTTCTGGATCCCCTCCGGGCTCGCGTCGTCGAGGGCGATGTCCACCGAGTCCGACTGGAACCGGTGAAAGGCGCCGTCGGGCAGGAGCTCGCCGAGCTCGTAGTCCGTGGCCTCGCTCACCCCGTCGAACACCACCTCGAGGAGCGGCCCCGCCCAGGCGAGCGCGCCGCGCCAGCGCAGCTGCGGGTAGAGCAGCGTGCGCTGCGCGTAGCCGGTCCCGACGGAGACCACCAGGTGGTCGTGCCCGTCCGGCGGGAAGAGGCGGAAGGCCTCGGCCAGCGCGCACACGCCGGGCTGGTTCGCGAAGACGCCGCCGTCGACGAGCGACTTCGTCCCCTCCGAGGGCGAGAGCGGGGCGAGGGCGAAGGGCGGGAAGTAGGTGGGGGCGGCCGAGGTGCCGCGCGCCGCCTCCCGGAGCAGGTAGTCGTCCTCGTTCCACCAGTCCCGGCCCGCGTGGTCCGCCTCCGGCGGCCGCCAGCTCTTGAAGAAGTAAGGGCCGCCGCGGGCCGTGTCGTAGCTCGTCACCATCACCCGGGTGACCGCCTCGTGCATGCGGTGGTCGCCCAGGTACTCGCGCAGGGTCGCCTCGAGCCCGGCCGCGCCGTACTTGGGGGCGAAGAGCTGCTTCAGGACGCGGAGCGGGCCGGGGAGGACGCTCCCGAAGATGGCCGGGCCGCGCTTCACGTAGAGCTCCACCAGCGCCTCGGCCCGGTGGCGGGGCCTCGAGGGGTCCGCCTCGTCGGGGCAGGCCAGGGCGAGGGCGAGAATGCCGCCGGTGGAGGTCCCGGCCACCAGGTCGAAGAGCCCGGCGATCGGCTGGGGCGTCCCCGCCGCCTTGGTCGCCTCCTCCTCGAGCGCGGCCAGCACGCAGCCGGTGAGCACGCCGCGCATCCCACCCCCGTCGAGCGTCAGGATGGTGGCGAGCTTGCGATCGCTGCCTTCGAGCATGGCGTCCTCCCAGGCGGTCCGCCCTCACCGTGCGCCTCGACCGCGCGCCGGGGAACCCCCCGCGGAGCCAACCTGGCACGGGGGTCCCCGGCGGGACGGCCCGGGAGAGGGCCGCCGGGGCGCCGGATCCGGGACCCGGATCGGGACGGGCGCCGGCTAGCGGCGGCGGGTCCGGTAGCGCCGCAGGAGGGCGTTGGTGGACGAGTCGTGGCGCAGCGGCGGCTCGTCCGCCGACTCCAGCTCGAGGACGATGCGGTTCGCGAGCACCTTGCCGAGCTCCACCCCCCACTGGTCGAAGGAGTCGAGGTCCCAGACCACGCCCTGGGTGAAGACCGCGTGCTCGTAGAGCGCCACCAGGGCGCCGAGCACGCCCGGGGTCAGCCGGTCGGCCAGGATGGTGGAGGAGGGCCGGTTGCCGGGGAAGGTCTTGTGGGGGACGAGGGCCGCCGGGACCCCCTCGGCCCGGACCTCGTCCGCCGTCCTCCCGAAGGCGAGCGCCTCCCCCTGGGCGAGGAGGTTCGCGGTGAGGAGGTCGTGGTGGCGTCCGATGGGGTTGAGCGAGTGGCAGAAGCCGATGAAGTCGCAGGGGACGAGCCGGGTGCCCTGGTGGAGCAGCTGGTAGAAGGAGTGCTGCCCGTTGGTGCCGGGCTCGCCCCAGACGACCGGGCAGGTCCCGTGGCCCTCCACCGGGGCGCCGGAGAGCGTCACCCGCTTCCCGTTCGACTCCATCGTCAGCTGCTGGAGGTAGGCGGGGAAGCGCCGGAGGTACTGGTCGTAGGGGAGCACCGCGACGGTCTCCGCCCCGAGGAAGTCGGCGTTCCAGACGCCGATGAGCCCCACCAGCGCCGGGAGGTTCCGGTCCAGGGGGGCGGTCCGGAAGTGCTCGTCCATGGCGTGGAAGCCGGAGAGCAGCTCCCGGAACCCGGCCGGCCCGATGGCGATCATGGTGGAGAGGCCGATGGCCGAGTCCATCGAGTAGCGGCCCCCCACCCAGTCCCAGAAGCCGAACATGTTGGCGGGATCGATCCCGAAGCGCCGGACCTCCGCCTCGTTGGTCGAGACCGCCACGAAGTGCCGGGCCACCGCCCGCTCGTCCCGGAGGCGCTCGAGGAGCCAGCTCCGGGCCGAGGCGGCGTTGGTCATGGTCTCCAGGGTGGTGAAGGTCTTGGAGGAGACGATGAACAGGGTCTCGGCCGGCTCGAGGCCGCGGAGGGCCTCGGCCATGTCGGTCCCGTCCACGTTCGAGACGAAGCGGAAGGCCAGGGCGCGGTCGGCGTAGGCGCGGAGCGCCTCGTGAGCCATGGCCGGCCCGAGGTCGGAGCCGCCGATCCCGACGTTCACGACGGTCCGGATCCGCTTCCCTCCGTGGCCCGTCCAGCGCCCGCTCCGGACCTCGTCGGCGAAGGCGGCCATCCGATCCAGGACCGCGTGCACCTGGGGGACCACGTTCACCCCGTCGACCCGGAGGTCCGCGTCCCGGGGCGCCCGGAGCGCGACGTGCAGCACCGCGCGACCCTCCGTGACGTTGATCTTCTCCCCCCGGAACATCGCCTCCCTCCGGGCGGGGAGGCCGCGCGCCTCGGCCAGGGCCACCAGCAGGCGGACGGTCTCGCCGGTCAGCCGCTGCTTGGAGTAGTCGAGGTAGAGCCCCGCCCCCTCGGCGGCGAGCCGCTCTCCGCGCCCCGGGTCCCGCGCGAACAGCTCCCGGAGGTGGACGTCGCGGAGCGTGGCGTGGTGGGCGACCAGGGCCTTCCAGGCGGGGGTACCGGTGAGCGGAGGGGAGGCGGTCATGGCCCCTCTTTACCGCGCCGCCGCGCCGGCGGCACGCGCCCGCTCCCGCCCTGCCGGGGGCCCTGCGACGCGGCTACGCGCCCCACTCCTTGGCGAACCGGGCGGTGGCGAGGTCCATCGAGAGCAGGTGCTCCTCGAACCAGCCGGCCGTGTCGCGCAGGTACTTCACCAGCGGGGTGGCGTCGCCGGTGTCCTTGAAGGCCCGCTCGGCCGCGTCCAGCTCCACCAGGACCCGCACGTGCTCGGCGGCGTGCAGGGAGGCCTCCGGGAAGCTCGACGACTGCATCAGCGCCTCCTCCCGCCCGAAGTGCTCGCGGGTGTGGGCGTACAGCGCGTCGAGCGCCGCGATCACCGCCTCCCGCCCCGCCGTCCCCGCTTGATACCGATCGACCGCGTCGGCCGCCTCGTTGAGGAGCCGTGCCTCGTCGGCGTGGTCGGCGTTCACCGCCGAGAGCGGAAGGTTGGGGATGCTGGCGAGATCGATGAGCGGCAAGGGGTCCTCCCCCGGGCCATCCTAGCAAAGGAGCGCGCCGGCCTGGGCACGAACTGGCGCGGAGGGGCACGGTCGGCTAATCCTCCCCCGGCGCGAAGCTCACCCGACGAGGAGGGCGCATGCCCGAGGGTCCCGAGGTCGAGACCGAGAAGCTGCACGAGGCGATCCACGAGGAGCTGGAGAAGGAGGAGAGCGGCTTCATCCGCTCCATCGCCCTCTCCACCGCCCTGCTGGCCGCCCTGGCCGCGGTGGCCAGCCTGCGGGCGGGCGCCACCGTCAACGAGGCGCTCCTGCTCCAGACCGAGTCCACCCGCCTGCAGGCCGAGGCGAGCGACCAGTGGGCCTACTACCAGGCGAAGGGGGTGAAGGCCGCCGTCGCCGAGGCGAGCGCGGCCGCCTTCGCCGCCGCCGGCAAGGAGCCTCCCCCCGCCTTCGCCGAGAAGCAGAGGCGCTACCAGGAGGAGCAGGCCGAGATCCAGGAGAAGGCCCGGGAGAAGGAGAAGGAGCGGGACGCCAAGGCCGAGGAGGCCGCCCACCTCATGCACGCGCACCACCGGCACGCCTTCGCGGTGGCCCTCTTCCAGGTGGCGATCGCCCTCGGGGCGGTGGCGGCCCTCACCCGGGTCCGGCTCATCTGGCTGGCCTCGCTGGTGATCGGGGCAGCCGGGCTGGCCTCCTTCGCCCAGGCGCTCCTCCGCTAGAGGACGGGGGCCCGGCCTGCCCCGCCGCCCGCGCGGGCGCCTCAGCCTCGCCCGGGCTGGTACGACGCCAGGTCCGCCTGGGCGCGGCCGATGGCGAAGTGGGTGCTGAGCCGGACCACGATCCGCCGGGCGTCGTCGCTGAACCAGACGTAGGTCGGGTCCTTCTCGCTGAACGTTCCGGTGAAGCCGGTCGGGACCCGCACCTTGACGGCGGGGAACTGGCCGGCCGGGGTCTTGACCGTCTCCCGGCCCACCACCTCGGACCGGACGTGCGACACCTGCGTGCCGGCGAGGACGTCGAACTCGTGCGTGGCGCCGGGCTCGAGGGAGAGCGCGCGCAGCCGGAAGACCATCGCCAGGAAGTCGAGGGCGCCGGGCGGGACCTCGATCTCCTTGGTGTTGTCGTACTTGCCCTGCTCCCGGACCGTGGCCTTCCCCTCCTCGCGACGGAAGCGGGTGGTGTCGTGGTGGCGGTAGGTGCCCTCCAGCGCGTCGAGGGTGAAGGATCGCGGGAGGCCGGTGGCGATGTCGACCACGCTGGCGATCTGCTCGCGCACCTCGAAGAACTCGGCCACCCCGCTGGTCCGGGCCTGCAGGAGGAGCGGCACGATCCCGTCCTCCGGCTTGCCCACCGCGATCCGCGCCTTGCCCATGGGGATGCCCAGGTAGTCGATGGAGAAGTCCATCCGCTCCTCGGGCGTGTAGGGGGCCGCGGGGGCGGCCGCCCCGGCCGCCAGGGCGGCGGCGAGCGCGAGGGCGAGCGGGGAGGCGGACATCGCCAGACCCTAACCCGCCCTCCCGGGCCCTGCCAGGACGGATCCTACGGAAGGAGCAGGAAGCAGGTCAGGACGATGGCGGTGGGCGCCGCCGCCCCGAGCAGGAGGGGGAGCGGCGCCACGCCGTCCGGGAAGTGGCGCGCCAGGGCCGCCTGGCCGGCGGGGTTGGGGGCGTTGGCGATCACGGTGAGCCCTCCGCCGGCGACCGCGCCCGCCACCACCGCGTACCTCGCCCCGGGGCCGAAGCCCGGGACGAGCGAGGCGAGGTAGGTGATGGCGGCGTTGTCGTTGAAGGCGGTGAGCGCCGCCGCCCCGAGGAGGAGCGCCAGGTCGTCGAGGCGCCCGAGCACCGGAGCGAGCCACCACTGCTGGAGGGCCCCGTGCACCACCAGGCCGGCGAGGAAGAAGCCCACCAGGATGGGCGCGCGCAGGTCGAGCGGGTGCTGGTGGGGCGCGGTGGCCACGTGGAAGCCGAGGAAGAGCAGGAACGCCCCGACGAAGATGGCCGGGGTGTGGGAGGTGAGCACCACCAGGGCGAGGAGGCCGAGGTGCACGGCCACGATCCAGGCCGGGACGGGCGGTCGCCGCTCCCGCTCCTCCCGCTCCGCCGCCCGGGCGGCCAGCGCGGAGAGCTCCCCCCGGAACAGCAGGGCGTAGAGGGCGGTCGAGAGCGCGATGGCGACGGCCGCCTTCCAGCCGAGGTGGGTGAGCACGGTGCGCGTGTCCCAGCCCCAGCGCCCCGCCACCATCAGCACCGGCGGGGCGGCGAAGTGGGTCAGGGTCCCGCCCACCGAGACGTTCACGAAGAGGAGGCCGACGGTCGCGTACCGCAGGCGCACGCTCGGCCCGAGGACGAGGACGCGGCGCCCGAGCAGCAGGGCGCAGATGATCATCGCCGCCGGCTCGGTGATCAGCGAGCCGAGGAGGGGGCCGACCGCGAGCGTGGCGACCCACCAGGCCATGGGCGTGCCGCCGCCCAGCCGGGCGAGCGCACCCAGGAGCCGCTCGGCCACCGCCAGCACCGGGCGGGTGGCGCAGAGGGCCATCACCACCACCACGAAGACGGCCTCGGTGAAGTCCACCCCCCGCATGAACGCCTCGGCCGTCCCCCGCCCGCGGGCGACGACGATGACCGCCAGGAGCGGGACCACCCAGACGCCGAAGACCACCTCGATCTCGCCGAGGAAGTGGAGCGCCTCGGCCAGGACGCTGTGGCCGCTCGCGCCCTCCCGCTCCCGGGCACGCCGCCTGAGGCGGTTCGAGGTGGCGAGGAGCCGGGGCGCGAGGAAGGTGTGGAGGATGGCCAGGGCGAAGATCGCGGTGGCCACGGCGTTCAGCGGCTCGGCCCGGACGCGGTGCGCGAGCACGCCCAGGAGCGAGAGCCCCTCCTCGCCCTGGTAACCGGCGAGCGGCGGCGGGAAGGGGCCGGACATGGCTCACCATTGCCCGGACGGAGCGGCCGCACAAGGGAATCGTTTCCGCGCCGCGGCGCCGCCGCTAGGATGGCGAGCGTGGCGAGCGCGACGGCAGGGAGGAGCGGGGGGGAGCGGGCCGGCGGCCCCGTGCTGGCGGTGGAGGGGCTCCACCGGACGTTCGGCGCGGTGGTGGCGGTCGACGGCGTCTCCTTCCAGGTCCGCCCCGGCGAGATCGTCGGCCTCCTCGGCCCGAACGGCGCGGGGAAGACCACCACCATCGACATGATCCTGGGGGTGCTCGCCCCGAGCGCGGGCTCGGTCCGGATCGAGGGGCTGGACGTGGCCGGGCGGCGCGCCGAGGCGCTCGAGCGCGCCAACTTCGCCGCCGTCTACGCGCCGCTGCCCGGGAACCTGACCGTGGCCCAGAACCTGCGGGTGTTCGGCAAGCTCTACGGCGTCCGGGACCTGTCCGCCCGGATCGAGGAGCTGGTCCGGCGGCTCGACCTGGGGCGGCTCCGGGACACCCGCTGCGGCGTGCTCTCCTCCGGGGAGCAGACCCGCGCCGGCCTGGCCAAGGCCCTGCTCAACCGCCCCCGCCTGCTGCTCCTCGACGAGCCGACCGCCTCCCTCGACCCCGCCACCGCGCGCGACCTCCGCCAGGCGATCCGGGCCCTGGCGGCGGAGGAGGCGGCGGGAGTGCTCTGGACCTCGCACAACATGGCGGAGGTCGAGGAGGTGTGCGACCGGGTCCTCTTCCTCTCCCGCGGGCGGATCCTGCTGGAGGGCGATCCGCGGACCCTGCCGCGCGAGCACGGCCGGAGCTCGCTCGAGGACCTCTTCATCGCCGTGGCCCGCGAGCCCCTCGCGCTCGGGGAGGGCTGACGTGCTCCGCCCGGACCGGATCTCGGGGATCGTCCTCCGCCAGCTCTACCTCCTGCGCGGCAGCCCGGCCCGCGTCGTCCCGCTCTTCGCCTGGGTGGCGATCGACGTCGTGCTCTGGGGCTTCATCACCCGCTACCTCGACCGGGTCGCCGCCGCCGGCTTCTCCTTCGTCCCGGTCCTCCTCGGGGCGGTCCTGCTCTGGGACTTCTTCATCCGCGTGATGCAGGGCGTGACCATGGGGTTCTTCGAGGACGTCTGGTCCCGGAACTTCCTCAACCTCTTCGCCACCCCCATCTCCATCGCCGAGTACGTGTCCGGGCTGGTGCTCGGCAGCGTGGGGACGAGCCTGGTGGGGCTCGGGGTGATGCTCCTCCTCGCCACCGGGGTCTTCGGGCTCTCCTTCCTCGGCTACGGCCTCTCCCTCGTCCCCTTCCTCGTGGTGCTCTTCCTCTTCGGGATCGCCCTCGGCATCGTCGGGGCGGCGATCGTCCTCCGGCTCGGCCCGGCGGCCGAGTGGCTCATCTGGCCCATCCCGGCGATCCTCTCCCCCTTCGCCGGCGTCTTCTACCCGCTCTCCACCCTGCCCCGCTGGATGCAGGCGGTGGGGCGGATCCTCCCGCCCTCCTACGTCTTCGAGGGGCTCCGGGCGGTCGTCGCCGGGAGCCACCCCTCGCCCGGGGCGCTGGCGCTGGCCGCCGGCCTGGCGCTGCTCGACGTCGTCCTGGCGGGCCGGCTCTTCGCCGGCGTGCACCGGCACGTCGTCCGGACCGGGCTCCTCGCCCGGTACGCCGCCGAGAGCGTGAGCTGAGCCGACCGCAGCGCGAGGCCCTCCTCCGGCGTTCTCACGGCGCCCATGCGCAGCCGGCCTGGGCGGCCTTGGCCGCGAGCTGGCCGTCGAACGGCGCCGGGAGGCCGATGCGCCGCGCGCGCTCCCACGCCTCGCAGGCCTCTCGCCTCCGCCCCACCCGCGCGTAGGCCTCCCCGAGCGCGAGCTGCCGCGACACGTCGTCCGGATCGAGGCGAACGGCGCGCTCCAGCGGCTCGACGGCCCCGGCCGGATCCCCGCGCGCCAGCCGGATGGCCCCGAGCGCACGCAGCGCCTCGGCCTCGTCGGCGTTCAGGCCGAGGGCGCGGAGCGCAGACTCCTCCCCGGCGGCGAGATCGCCCGAGCGCAGCTGAGCGAATGCCCGGCTGGCGAGCGCTCCGGAGTTGCGGGGATCGAGGGCGAGCGACCGATCGAGCACCGAGAGGGCGTCGGTGGTCCGGCCGAGGTCCATGAGCACCACCGCGAACTCGGTGAGGACGGCCGCCTCGCCTCCGATCACCCGGCGGGGATCGCGGAGCGCGAGCTCGCACTCTTGCAGGGCGGCCTCGAGATCGCCTTCCCTCCTCGAGGCCTCCGCCAGGCTCAGGTGGGCGCGGCCATTCGCAGGTGCCTTCCGGACGACGTCCGTCCAGAGAGCCCGAGCCGACTGCCAGACCGCGTTCCGCTCGTACAGCGAGGTCCCCAGCGCGAGCCAGGCGCCCGCCATCCCCGCGATCGCCGCGCCGCGCCACCTCGCCCGCGCGAGGAGGCGCTCGGCCCCCACTGCCACCGCGACCATCGGCCCCCAGGAGGCCAGGTAGACCCTGTGCTCCGCGAGCGGATCCAGGATCGGGATGAAGGACGACGTCGGCGCAAGGAGCAGGAAGAACCAGCCGATCCCCACGGACGCGACCCGGCCGGCCGCGCCCTCCTCGCTCCCCGAACGCCGCGTCCGCCAGTACAGGGCGCCGGCGCCGCCTCCGATCGCGAGGAGCGCCGCCCAGGCCCCGACGGTCACCGCGTCCGCACCGTGCGACGGGGGGAAGTCCCAGTCCGCGCTCTGGCCGGCCGGCCAGAGCACGAGCCGCAGGTAGGTGAGCACGGCCCGTCCCTGGGTCAGGAGGTACTCCTGCCACCGCACCGCCGGGACGGCGAAGCCGGCGGTGGGGTTGGAGCGCAGGGCGCGGAGGGTCGCCCCGACGTAGACGGCCTCCAGGGCCATCAGCGGTGCGATCCGCAGGAGCCGTCCGGCCCAGGGCGAGGGACCGACCGGAGCGAGGCGGGGGGGCTCGGCGGCGGTCACGAGCAGGTAGGCGATCGGGGTCGTCACGGCGACGGGCTTCGCCCCCAGGGCGGCGATGAAGGTGACGACGGCGAGCGCGGACTCCCATCGACCGCGCGCCGTCCCCGCCCGCGACTCGGCGTCCAGGAGAAGGAGCAGCGTCGCGAGGGCCAGCGCCGACGCCAGGCACTCGGCGCGCTGGCTGACGTAGCTCACCGCCTCGCTCTGGAGCGGGTGCAGGGCGAAGACGCCGGCGACCATGACGGCGACGCCGTCCGGGCGCGCCGCGCCCGCCCTCTCCAGGATCGTGCGGGTGAAGAGCCAGACGAGCCCCGCGGCGGACAGGTGCAGCAGCACGTTCACCAGGTGGTAGCCCCAGGGATCGATCCGCCCGGCCCGGTAGTTCAGGGCGAAGGTGAGATCGGTGAGCGGGCGCCCGGCGCGGAGCCACTCGACCCCGAACGAGCGGAGCGCGCCTCCGAGGTCCCGCACCGCGACCCCCACCTGGTCGTCGAAGACGAACTCCCCGTGGAGCACCCGCGCGTAGGCGGCCGCGGCGCCGGCGAGCGGCAGGAGCAGCACCCATGGGGACACGCGCCTCGACGGCATCCATCGAATCCTAGTCGACCCTCCTTCCGGGCGAGCGGCAGATCGCCGGAGCGGCCGACCGGACCCTCCCGCGCCGCCCCCCCCGCGAGGCCTCCGGATCGTGCTTGCCATGGAATGAACAGCCGTATTATACGCATGTTTGAAAATGACTACTTCGTCCGCCCGCCGCCCGCCCTGGAAGCGCCTCCTCCCCCTCGCCGCGGTGGCCGCCGTCGCCCTGGCCGCGGCCCTGGTCCTGGCCCGCCCCCGGACCGCCGTCCTGGTCCTCACCGGGATCGTGACCACCGACGACGTCGTGGTCGGCCCGCAGGTCGCCGGGCGCGTCGACCGCCTCCTCGTCCGGGAGGGGGACGTCGTCGCGCGGGACCAGCTGCTCGCGCAGATCGAGCCCGCCGAGCTCGAGGCCGACCGCGCCTACTTCACGCACAGCGCCGAGGGCTACGCCTCCCAGGTCGAGGAGAGCGCGGCCGCGCTCCGCTTCCAGGAGCGGGAGACCGCCGCCCAGGTCGCCCAGGCCGAGGCCGGCCTGGCCGCCGCCGAGGCGCAGCGGGCGGAGGCCGGCGCGTCGCTCGAGGACGCCCGCCTGACCCTCGAGCGCCAGGAGACGCTCGCCCGGGGCGGGGCCTCGCCGGCGCAGGACCTCGACCACGCCCGCACCGCCTTCGACGTGGCCCAGGCGCGGACCGTGTCGCTCGATCGCCAGGTGGAGGCCCAGCGGGCGGCCCTCGCCCTGGCCCGCGCCAACGGCGAGCAGGTCCTGGTCCGCCGGAGCGCCCTGCGGGCCAGCGAGCAGCAGCGGGCCGCCGCCGACGCCCAGCGGGCCAAGGCCGGCGTCCGGCTGGGCTACGCCGAGATCCGGGCCCCCATCGCCGGGGTGGTGGACGTGCGCGCCGCCCGGCTCGGCGAGTACGTCAACCCCGGCCAGGCGATCGTCACCCTGATCGACCCCGACGACCTCTGGGTCCGCGCCGACGTCGAGGAGAGCTACATCGACCGGATCCACCTGGGCGACCGGCTCACCGTCCGCCTCCCCTCCGGCGAGGAGCGCCAGGGCACGGTCATCCGGCGCGGGGTGGACGCCGCCTTCGCCACCCAGCGCGACGTGAGCCGCACCAAGCGCGACATCCGGACCTTCGAGGTGCGGCTCCGGGTCGACAACCGGGACCGGGCCCTGGCGGTGGGCATGACCGCCTACGTGCTCCTCCCCGTCCCCTCCTAGGCGTCGCGATGGCTGCCATCGAGGTGCAGGGGATCGTCAAGCGCTTCGGCGACTTCACCGCCGTGGACGGGATCTCCTTCCAGGTCGAGGAGGGGGAGATCTTCGGCCTCCTCGGCCCCAACGGCGCGGGCAAGTCCACCCTCATCCGCATGCTCACCACGCTGCTGCCGCCCACCGGCGGGACCGCCGGGGTGGGCGGGTGCGACGTGGTCCGCGATCCCGACGGCGTCCGCCGCTCGATCGGCGTCATCCCCCAGGCGATGACCAGCGACCTGGAGCTCTCCGTGGCGGAGAACCTGCTCATCTTCGCCAAGCTCTACGGCGTCCCCCGGGAGCGGCGCCGGCGCCTGATGGCCGAGCTGCTCGAGGCGGTGGAGCTGACCCAGTGGGCGGACCGGCCGGTGAAGTTCCTCTCCGGCGGCATGCGGCGGCGGGTGGAGATCGCCCGGGGGCTGATGCACGAGCCGCGCATCTTCTTCCTCGACGAGCCCACCACCGGGCTCGACCCGGTCTCCCGCGTGGCGGTCTGGGAGATGCTCCAGCGCGTCAAGGCCCAGCGGAACCTGACCGTCCTCCTCACCACCCACTACATGGACGAGGCGGACAAGCTCTGCGACCGGATCGCCATCGTCGATCACGGGAAGCTGATGGCCCTCGACTCCCCCCTCAAGCTCAAGGCCAGCATCCCGGGGAAGAACGTGCTCGAGGTGAGCTTCGCCGACTTCCCCGCCGACTGGCCGGAGCGGCTCCGGGCCCTGCCCGGCGCGGAGAGCGTGGCAGGGCAGGACCACGTCTTCCGCATCGCCTCGACCAGCGGGCCGGCCACCACCCGGGCCCTGATCGAGGCGGCGGAGGGGGCCGGGGTCACCGTCCAGTCCCTCTCCATCCAGAGCACCACGCTGGACGACGTCTTCGTCCACTACACCGGCCGGCAGCTCAGGGACGCGCTCCAGGAGCCCTCCGCCGCCGACCGCCTGATCCGGCGGCACTAGAGGGGGAGGCCGAGGATGCAGCGGACCTGGGCGATCATCGAGCGCGAGCTCCGGCGGTTCCGGCGGAGCCCGGCGCTCATCGTGGTGTCGATGATCTTCCCCCTCGTGCAGCTGGTGGTGCTCGGCTACGCGTTCGGGGGCAACGTCAGGCACCTGCGGGTGGGCGTCGTCGACCAGGACCGCGGCGTGCCCGCGGTCCGGCTCCGGGAGCTCGCCGGCGCGGTGGCGGCCAACGCCCGGACCTTCGAGCCCCTCCCCTACCCCGACGGCGGGCAGGCGGTGGCCGACCTGCGCCAGGGCCGGCTCAACGGCGTGCTGGTGATCCCGCCCGACTTCTCCCGCCGCACCCTGGCGAAGGACGATCCCCGGGTGGCGCTGGTGCAGGACAACACCGACGGCTTCGTCTCCAGCGCGCTCGCCGCCTCGGTCTCCGGGCTGGTGAGCGCCTACGACCAGCCCGCGCCGGGCTCGCAGCGCCTCTCCGGCCAGGTCTCGCTCGACCTGGTGGAGCTCTACCCCTACGTGCCGTACATCCAGTACCTGCTCCCCGGCTCGATCGTCATGTCCATCTTCATGATGGTGATGATCGGGGGCGGCATCATCTTCATCGACGACAAGGCGCGCGGCCTGCACGAGGGGTACCTGGTCACCCCCATCACCAAGTTCGAGCTGATCGCCGGCTTCAACCTCTCCGGCGCCATCAAGGCGGTGCTGGCGGGCACGGTGCTCATGTCGCTCGGGGCGGTGATCGCCGGGATCCCCGACCCCTTCGCCCCGGCGCGGATGGCGCGCCTCCTCCTGGTCAACGTCATGACCGCCCTCGCCCTGGTGAGCATGATGTTCCTCCTCATGGTGCGGGTGAGCGATCCCCTCCTCCCCCGGGTGACCTTCGGCGTCCTCAACACCCTGCTCTTCTTCCCCAGCGGCGCGGTCTACCCGCAGCAGGCCTTCCCCGCCTGGATGCGGGCCATCGCCACCGTCGACCCGTTCACCTACGCCGTCCACGCCTTCAAGTGCCTGCTCCTCAAGGACACCGGGCTCCTGGCGGTGAGCGGGGACCTCCTCTACCTCGGCCTCTTCACGGTGGCGGCCATGACCGCCGCCACCCTCCTCTTCCGGCGGACGCTGTGACGCGTGCCCCCGCCCTCCGCCGGCGGCCGCGGGGCCCGGGCCGCGACGACCGCACCCGGCGCCGGCTCCTCGAGCAGGCCGCCGAGCTCTTCGCCGAGCGGGGCTTCGAGGCGGTCAGCGTCCGCGAGCTCTGCCGGGCGGCGGGCGCCAACCTCGCCGCCGTGAACTACCACTTCGGCGACAAGGCCGGGCTCTACGGCGAGGTGGTGGAGCGCGCCATCGCCACCATGCACGCCCTGGAGGCCGAGGCCTGGCAGGGCGCCCCCACCGGCCCGGAGGAGCGCCTGCGGGCCTACGTCGGCGCCTTCCTCGAGCGGATCGCCAGCCGGCGCCGGGGCTCCTGGGTCCACCGCCTCCTCTCGCGGGAGTTCGAGGCGCCCACCCCGGCCCTCGACCGGGTGGTGGAGCGGGTCTTCCGCCCCAGGCTCGCACGCCTGGCGGCGATCGTCGCCGAGCTGATGGGGTGCCCGCCCGGCGACCCGCGCGTCGGCCGGGCGGTGGCGAGCGTGCAGGGCCAGTGCCTCCTCTACCGGAACCGGGCGGTCGCCAGCCGCCTCGACCCGGGCTGGCGCCCCACGCCCGAGCGGCTCGACGAGCTCGCCGATCACGTCACGCGCTTCTCCGTCGCGGGGATCCGCGCCCTGGCGTCGCCGCGCGCCCGCCGCTGAGCGCGGCGGCCGGGCTCAGGGCGCTCCCGCCGGCAGGCGCCCCAGCGCCTCGCGGAGCGTGCAGCCCTGCGCGTCGCCCATCCGGCAGGCGGCGGTCAGATCGGCCGCCGCCCCCTCGCGGTCGCCGGCCCGGGCCCGCGCCACGCCCCGGTTCAGCCAGGCGCGCGCGTGGGTCGGATCGAGCGCGATCGCGACGTCGAGCTCCGACACCGCCTGGTCGAGCCGCCCCGTCATGCCGAGCGCCACCCCGCGCCCCATGTGCGCCGCCGCCGAGCGCGGATCGAGGGCGAGCGCCTGGTCGTAGTCCTTGATCGCTCCCGGGAGGTCCCGCTGCGCCATCCGCGCCAGGGCCCGGTTCACGAGGAAGACCGGGTAGCGGGGGTGCAGGGCGATCGCGCGGCCGTACTCCGCCATCGCCTCGTCGAGTCGTCCCTGCGCGTGGAGCACCACGCCCAGGTTGCCATGGGGGAGCGCGAACTCCGGGTCGAGGGCGATGGCCCGGCGGAAGGCCTCGGCGGCCTGGCCCCCGTCGCCCTCGTGCCAGCAGGCGAGGCCGAGGTGGTCGAAGACGTCCGCCTTGCCCGGCGCCTTCCGCGCCGCGTCCTCCCACAGGCTCCGCTCGCTCCGCCAGACGGCGTTTCGCGCGACGGTGAGCAGGCCGAGCCCCACGGCCACCGCGGCGAGCGCCGCCCCGGCGGCGAGCGCCGCGGCCCGGGAGCGCGCCCGCCAGGAGCGGGTGGCCGCCTCGGCCACGGTCGCCACCGCGAGGAGGAAGCCGGCCGACGGGAGGTAGAGCCGGTGCTCGAAGATCACGTCGGCGATGGGGACCACGCTCGACTCGACCGCCAGGGTGGCGAAGAACCAGGCGATCCCGAAGGCGGCCAGGGGGAGGGCCGAGGGGCGCCGCCGGTCGCGGACCAGGATCGCGACCGCCGCGCCGGCCAGGGCGAGGAGCAGGGCCGCCGAGAGGAGCACCGGCGCCGAGAGGACCTCGCGGAGGACGGGCTGGTCGTGGGCGATGCTCTGGCCGACCGGGAAGACGAGCAGCCGCAGGTAGGTGACGATCACCCGCAGCTCGGTGAGCAGGTAGTGCCAGCGGGACACGGCGCTCTGGGCGCGGGTGGCCGCCCCGGCGGCGTCGAGGGCCACGGCCAGCGGCTGGCCGAGGTCGACGAGCGTCACGGGGATCGCCAGGGCGGTGAGGAGCACCGGGGCGAGCCAGGCGGCCCGCCGCGGGGTGGGCGGGAGGAAGAGCAGGTCGTAGAGCACGACCACCGCCGGGAAGGTGAAGGCGTTCTCCTTGGTGAACATCGCGAGGAGGAGGGCGGCCAGGCCGGCTGCGTACCACGCGAGGCGCGCCGGGCCGGACGGGAGGAGGCGGGCCCGGGCGTGGGCGAGCAGGCCGAGCAGGCAGAAGGTCGTGGCCAGCACCGCCAGGCGCTGGACCACGTAGGTCACCGCCTCGGTCTGGACGGGGTGGAGCGCGAAGAGGAGCGCGGCGGCGAGGGCGACCGCCCGGGCGGTGCCCGGCCCTCCCCGCCCCGCCAGCCGCGGCGTGCGGAAGGTGAGGCGCACCAGCGCGTACAGGAGCAGGGCGTTGGCGAGGTGGAGGGCGGCGTTCACCACGTGGTAGCCGGCGACGTCGAGCCCGTGGACCCGGTGGTCGAGGGCGAAGGTCAGGTACCCCACCCAGCGGGTGACGGGGACGCGGGGGGAGACCCCGCTTTGGAAGAGCAGCCCGAGGTCCCGCACCGCCGGCACCCCGGCGATCTGGTACGGGTCGTCGAGCTGGAACGGGACGTGGAGCGTGCTCGCGTAGGCGAGGACCACGGCGGCGGCGAGCAGGAGGACGTCGAGCGCGGTGCCGCCGCGCCCCCTCCGCTCCTCGGCGACCGTCTCCGACCCTTCCCCTGCTCCCTCGCCCCGGCTCTCTCGGCGCATGGCTTCCCCTCTCCGTCAGCTTGCCCGCTTGCCCCGGCGGCGTTTCCCTTGCCCCGCCCCGGGCGGCGCCGGCGCGCCTCGCTCCGCCGGCGCGGCGTCCACCAGGAACCCGCCCAGCCAGAGCATCGCCGGGACCGACGCCGAGAGGAGCGCGCGGTGGACCGTGGTCCCGTTCACCGTGAACTGGGGGAGGAGCCAGAGCGAGCTCACCGTGACCTCGGCGAGCAGGATCCCGACGGCGGCGAGGGCCCAGCCGTGGCCGGCGCGGCGCAGGGCCGGCGCGCCCAGCAGGGCGGCGGCGGGCAGGATCCAGAAGGTCATCCCGGCGTTCCCGGAATGGAAGAGGGCGAACGCGTACGCCGGCAGCGCCTCGTCGAGCCCGACCCCGGCGGCGGCGCCCGGCGCGGCGGGCGCGGCCGGGGATCCGCCCGCGAGGACCTTCACGATGGGGAGCGCCTCCCCCACCCCGAGCGCGGCGGCCGAGGCCGCGATCCCGATCGCGACCGGCAGCGCGGCGAGCAGCGCCGGCCGGAGCGCCCGGCGCGGGGCGCGGCGGCAGCGCCAGGCGGCCTCGGCCAGCAGCACCGCCGCCACCGCCCCGGCGACGACCATCCCCTCGCGCTTCACGAGGCAGGCCACGCCCAGGAGCAGCGCCGCCCGGGCGGCGTCGTCGAGGTCCGCGGTCCGCCCGTACTCGAGCGCGAAGAGGAAGCCCGCCCCCAGGTAGGCGGCGAGGACCCCGTCCGAATACGTCGAGGTGGCGTGGTAGACGAAGAGCGGGAGCGAGGTGACGAGCGCGGCCGAGGCCCAGCCCTGCTCCGGCCGGCCCCGCGCCGAGGGCAGCGCCACGGCGAGGGCGAGGAGCGCGAGGAAGGTCGCCACCACGAACCCGTTCACGTGGAACGGGTCGACCGTCCCGGCGGCACGCCAGGCGAGCGCCGGCGGCCAGGTGGTGACCGGCCCGGCCATCGCCAGGAGCTCCCGGGCGGCCGGGTTCCAGGCGTCGTCGAAGGCGAGCATGGGCGTGTAGGCCCGGACCCGCACCCCGTCGTCGGTGTTGGTGGGGGTGTTCAGGCCGTGGAGCGTCGCGCCCGCGGCGACCGCGAGGACGAAGGCCGCCGCCGGCCCGAACAGCCAGGCGGGGCGCGGGAGCCAGCGGGCGGCTGCCGGCGCGGCGGGCGCCGGCTCCGGGGCGGGGAGCCGGCGCCGGAGGGCGCGCTCGGCCAGGGCAGCCGCGACCGGCGTGGCCACCAGGGCGGCGGCGGTCGCCACGCGGAACGGGATCCCCGCGGCCAGCCGGAGACCCATCGCCCCGAGCCCGAACCAGCCCGTGCCCGCGAACCAGGCGGCGGCGAGGTCCGCGGCCAGCGCGCCGGTCCGGAGCCGGAGCAGGTCGAGCACGGCCAGGCCGGCGGCGACGAGGGCGACGGCGGCGAGGACGAAGGTCACGGCAGGCGGGCGACGTAGGCGTGGCGGCTGACCGCGACGGTGGGCGTGAAGCCGGGGGGGAGGGGCTCGGGCGAGTCGAGGACGACGATCGTGTCGAGCGCCTCCGTCGGGAGCCGCGTCACGCCCGAGATGCCGGAGTGGACCGCCTCGCCCGGCTTCAGGAACACGCAGGGGCGCGGGAAGAGGTCGAAGCAGAGCGTCTGCGGGCCGAACCAGTCGTCCGGGGCGCCCTGGATGCCGACCCGGGCGCCCGGCGGGATGACCCGGCGGGCGAGGACCGCCAGCGCGCCGGTCACGGGCGAGACGGGGTAGCCGTCCCGGATCCGCGCCTCGGGGTCGGGCTCCGGACGGAGGCGCGCCACGGGGGCGAGCCGGGTCAGCAGGTGGACGTCGCTCCCCGCCACCGCCGCGACGACGGCCGCTGCCAGGGCGACGCCAGGGCGCCAGGCCCCTCGACGGAAGCGGATGGCCAGCATCGTCGCCGCGAGAACGACCAGGGCCCCGACGGCCAGCACCTCGGAGAGGTACCGCACCGGCGCGAGCGACCAGTACGGAGCCGAGAGCGTGTTGATCGTCTTGTTGTCGAGGCTCTGGGGGGCGAGGAGCGCGGCGCGCGCGTACCGGGTCCATGCCGCGCCCGGGTCCTCGGGAGCCGGCGTGACGTCGGCCCGCGTCACGACCAGACGACCGGTCCCGCTGACGTGCAGGTAGGGGCGGCTCGTCGGCGACCAGCCCCCGGCCTCGAGGAGGTGGAGCCGCACGGTGGAACGTCCGGGGGGGATCGTGAGGCTCCGGATGGGGGCCATGGACAGATTGGCCATCGTGTCGGAGGCCCAGAGGAGCGCGAAGAGCCCGTCGGAGAGCACCTCCAGCTCGA
>Ga0335076_10001266_pt1 | contig 24455 bp, 18 predicted proteins | sample Lox_Sample_25_FD_206717 | JGI IMG/M metagenome (GOLD analysis project Ga0335076, IMG submission 206717) | Soil microbial communities from Loxahatchee National Wildlife Refuge, Florida, United States - Lox_Sample_2.5 | ecosystem: Environmental > Terrestrial > Soil > Wetlands | place: USA... | reverse complement strand
CGCCGGACGGCACCCCGGCGCGGGCCGTCGTGCCATCGCCCAGCCGCACGGTGACCGCGAGCGTGGGCCGTCCGCGCGAGTCCAGGATCTCCAGTGCCGACAAATCGGCCACGTCGAACGCTGCCATCATGTGCTCCTGTCCCAGGCGGCCCGCCCGGCCGCCCCTGTGCGTCATCGATCGATGCTGACCCGGATCGTCCCGCCGTACGGGTTGCGGCGAAAGGGGCTTAGGACCCTAGATATCCGGCTCGCGGCGATTCCGGCTCGCGATGTCGGCCGGACGGCGATGGCGCCGTAACCTCACCGGTACGATCCGGGCGTAGCGTGTGGTCTCGTGCGGAGGCACGACCCGCGCGCCGGGCGGCCCCGCGACCACGCAGGTCGCGGCGCGCCATCCCGGCCACGCGTTGCGAGCGAATCGATCACCGGCCGAGACTGGGGATGACGGCCCGCTGACGAGCGAGGAGGGATGCCGTGAGCGAAGTCGACCGGCTGCAGGCAGCGATAGCCGAGTGCCGCGAGATGATCCGGGAAGCCCACGCCGCCACGAAGGACCTGCGGACCGCGGTGCGCGAGGCGAAGAAGGAGGTGCATGACCTGACGCGGGACGAGGTCGCAGCTCAGCTCCAGCAAGAGGTGTCCAAACAGCTCGATGAGCTGGGCGAACGGACCTGTGCCGCGGTCAGCACGGCCACCCAGAAGGTCATCGCCGAGTTCGACAGGTTCGGCGAGACGCTGCTGGGCAAGGACACCTACTGGCAGACCGCAAGCGGGCGGCGCGCCGTCCCGCGGCCCGACACCGACGTGGTAACGCTCGAGGTCCCGCCGGCCGAAGACTCCTAGCGGCTGCCGGCCGACTGGCCGCTTGCCGTGCCATGCTGCCCGCGGCCTTCCTTGCCGTCGGGGATATCGGCGTTCATCGTGGCCGGCGCGGTCTGCGTCAGCAGGACCACGGCGCCGCACATCACGGCGAACGCGGCCGCCGCCAGCCCCAGCACGGCGGCGTCACCGGTGAAGTGCTCGTCGAACAGCCACACGCTCAGGGTGATGCTGACGATCGGGTCGACGATCACCAGGAACGGCTGGGAGGCCCGCAGCGGCCCGACGTGCAGGGCCGCCTGCTGCAGGAACAGGGCGGCCACGCTGCCCGCGGCCAGGGCGTAGACGGGCCAGTGGGTGAACATGCCGGCCACGCCGAACTGGGTCAGCGTGTCCGTGGTGGCCTTGATGAACGTCGCCACCAGCGCCCACATGACCGCAGCGGCCGAAGCGTACAGAATCGCGCGCCGGCTCGCGGATCCCCAGCTCGCCAGGATCGCCAGGACGCCGGCGCCGGCGGAGCAGGCCAGGACGGACGTGAGCCAGTGGTGGCTGGTCGGCGTCGCGTTACCGCCCCGGGGCTCCGCCGCGACGACGAACACGGCGAGGCTGACGCAGGTCAGGGCGGCGGCGCTCCAGGTGACCGGGCGGATCGTCTGGTGAATCCAGAACCGGCGCAGCACGAGCATGAAGACCAGTTCGGTGGCCAGCAGCGGCTGGACGATCGAGATCTGGCCGTCGTGCAGGGCCAGGGCCTGGAACACGAACGCTCCCGCCAGGGCCACCCAGCCGAACAGCCACAGCGGGTTGCGGAACAGGTACACCACCAGCCGCCAGCCCGACGTCCGGCGTGGCGCGGCGATGCTGGCCACGTGCTGGGTGGCCTCGTTGACCGCGTTGGACAACGCCGCCAGCAGGGCGAAGGCGATTACCATGGGCGGCACGCGCGAGCGGCCGCGGCAATGCCCTCGCCCACGGCCTCGGCAGCAGCCCGGTCCGGGCGCCATCCCTGCATCACGTCCCACCCTTGCGGCCAGGTAGAACGGCGCGCATCATCCGTAAGGGATGAAGAAAAAGAAGCCACCGGGCGTCGGCCGCCGCTGCCCGGTCGAGTGCGCGGAGTCTTTGGTCCCGGTCGGACCGGGACCGACGACCCTCGTCTGGTCCGCGCCGCGCGGGGTGTGATGGAGGCCGCTCAGACCAGCCGTCGCCAAGCCGTATCTCCGAGGTGCGGATGTACCGGCATCGCAGCGGGCCGCGCCACCTTTAGACGAAAGGCTCAACAAGATGACCAGCAGCGTGATCCAGCCGGGCGACATCCGCGAGGTGGCGGTGATCGGGCTTGGCCTGATGGGCTCGGGCATCGCCGAGCTGATCGCCCGCAGCGGCCGCCGAGTCGACGCGATCGAGATCGACCAGACGTTCCTGGACCAGGGCATGGCCCGGCTGCACGCCTCCCTGGACCGGGCGGTCAGCCGGAAAAAGCTCACCGAGGCGGGACGGGACGAGATACTCGCCCGGATCCGGCCCACCGTCGACATCGCGGCCGGGGTGGCCAACGCTGACCTCGTGATCGAGGCCATACCGGAGCGCATGGAACTCAAGAGGACCCTGTTCGCCCAGCTGGACGAGGCCTGCCGGGCCGATGCGATCCTGGCCACCAATACCTCTTCGCTGTCGATCACGGAGGTCGCGGGAGGCACGCGGTATCCGGCCCGGGTGGCGGGGCTGCACTTCTTCAATCCCGCTCCGGTCATGAAGCTGGTCGAGGTGATTTCCACGGTGCTCACCCCGCCGGAGATCGCCGAGACACTGACCCTGCTGTCCCGTGACCTGGGTAAGACTCCGGTCAGGGTGGACGACCGAGCGGGGTTCGTCGTGAACGCGCTGCTGGTGCCCTACCTCAACCACGCGACCCGCCTGCTGGAGACGGCGCAAGCCACCCGGGAGGACATCGACAAGGCCATGACCGTAGGACTCGGCCTGCCGATGGGCCCGCTGACCCTGCTCGACCTGATCGGCCTGGACACGGACCTGGCGGTTCTCCAGGTGCTCCAGGATGCCTTCGGAGGCACCCGCTACCGGCCCGCTCCCCTGGTGCGCAAGCTGAACGACGCCCGGCTGCTCGGCCGCAAGACCGGACGCGGGTTCTATGACTACAAGCGGCAGAGCCCTCCCGCAGATGGCGACCAGGCACCAGTTCCCGCCGAGGTCACGGTGATCTCGGACCCGGACGGTCGGCTAGACGAACTGGCCAGCCAGATCAGTGAGGCCGGCATCAACGTGGTGGCCCAGCCGTCCGACAAGACCGGCCTGGTCATCGTGGCGGCCGACCCGAGGCGCCGAGTCCTGGACGCGGCCCTGGCCGCGGGCCATCCGGCCGATGTGGTCGGCGTCCACTTCGTCCAGGTAGGCGACGGCAAGCAAGGCCTGGCCGAGTTGGTCGTGCCCGACGTGACCGCGGCGGATACCGCCGCCAAGGCGTCCGCGCTCGCGGCCAGGATCGGACTGAACGCGGTCATCTCCAGGGACCGGCCGGGCTTCCTCGTCGAGGCACTCGCCTACGCACAGTTCAACGACGCGGTCCGCATGTTCCAGGATGGTTACGCCAGCCCCGCCGACATCGACACCGCGATGATGCTCGGCTGCGGCTACCCCCGCGGCCCGCTTCAGATGCTCGACGAGGCCGGCCCGGCGAACGTCGTCGCTGTCCTGCAGGCGATGTACGCCGCCACGGGTGATCCGGCGTACACCCCGGTACCCATGCTGGCCGAGTACGCCACCGCGGGTCAGCTGTTCCGGGCTGCCGCCGGAGGTTAGCCGATGTCCAGCGGATCCGAGCAAGACCCGCGGACGGGTGGCTCCCTGGAGGAGTTCCAGCGCGATCTTGCTGACAACCTGTGCTACGAGCGCGGCACCACGGTCGAGTCGGCGAGCGCCCAGGACGCCTACTGGACGCTGGCCATGACCATCCGCGACCGCCTCGCCGACCGGCGGGCCCGGACCGCCAAGGCGAACTACGCGGCCAACCCGAAGTTCGTCTACTACCTCTCGGCCGAGTACATGCTGGGCCGCCAACTGCGCCAGAATGCCGTGTACACCGGCACGGACGCCCTGGCTTACCAGGCCGCCGCCGCGGCCGGCTTCCCGGCCTGGGACCTGGAGTCCCTGGACGTCGAACCCGGCCTGGGGAACGGCGGCCTGGGCCGCCTGGCCGCCTGCCTGCTCGACTCCCTGGCCACCCTCGACATGCCGGCCGTGGGCTACGGCATCCGGTACGAGTACGGGATCTTCAAGCAGGCATTCGAGAACGGCTACCAGGTCGAGCACCCCGACGACTGGACCTTCTACGGCAACCCGTGGGAGTTCCCCGCCCCCGACGACCTGCAGGTGGTCGGGTTCTACGGCCACACCGAACCGGTTGACCACGACCAGGGCGGGCGGCGGGCCCGCTGGGTGCCGGGCGAGACGGTGCGAGCCGAGCCCAGCCACATGCTGGTCCCGGGCTTCGGCACCGAGACGGTCAACATCATCCGGCTGTGGCGCGCCCGGGCCGGCCAGGAGTCGTTCCACCTGGACCTGTTCAACGACGGCCGGTACGCCGAAGCCGTCGAGGCGCAGATGCACTCGGAGAACCTCACCAAGGTGCTCTACCCGAGCGACAGCACAGAAGCCGGCCGGGAACTGCGGCTCAAGCAGCAGTATTTCCTGGTCTCCTGCTCGCTGCGGGACATTATCCGCCGGTTCCGGTTCCGCAACAACGACTGGGAGGCCTTCCCGGACAAGGTCGTCATCCAGCTCAACGACACCCATCCGGTGCTGGCGATACCCGAGCTCATGCGGCTGCTGGTCGACGAGAACGGAGTCGGCTGGGAGCATGCCTGGTCCATCACCCGCCGCGCCTTCGCCTACACCTGCCACACCCTGCTGCCGGAGGCCCTCGAGACCTGGCCGGTGTCGATGTTCGGGCGGCTGCTTCCCCGCCACCTGGAGATCATCTATGCCCTGAATGACGCCTTCCTGAAGGACCTGCGCGACCGGTATCCGGGTGACGAGGAACGCATCGCGCGGGTGTCGCTGATCCAGGAGGACCCCGAACGCCGGGTGCGGATGGCGAACCTGGCGGCGCTCGGCAGCTTCGCCGTCAACGGCGTGGCCGAACTGCACTCGCGGCTGCTGACCCAGACGGTGCTGCGGGACTTCGCCGACCTGTGGCCGGAGAAGTTCCTGAACGTGACGAACGGCGTCAGCCCGCGGCGGTTCGTGCGGCTGGCCAACCCCCGCCTGTCCGGCCTGATCACCGCCCGGCTCGGCGACGGCCGATGGCTGACCGACCTGGAGCGGCTGCGGGAGCTCGAGGCCTTCGCCGACGACGCGGGGTTCCGGGCGCAGTGGCGGGAAGTGAAGCGGCAGAACAAGATCGACCTGGCCTTCCACGTCCTCGCCGGCACGGGCATCACCATCGACCCGGCCTCGCTGTTCGACGTCATGGCCAAGCGGCTGCACGAGTACAAGCGCCAGCTCCTCAAGCTGCTGCACGTCGTCACCCTTTACAACCGGATCAAGGCGAACCCGGCCGCCACCGTGACCCCCTGCACGGTCATCTTCGGCGCGAAGGCCGCACCGAGCTACCAGGAGGCCAAGCGCATCATCAAGGTGATCAACTCGGTCGCCGCCGTGGTTAACGCCGACCCTGACGTCGCCGGGCGGATCAAGGTGGTGTTCATTCCCGACTACAACGTCTCGGTCGCCGAGCTCGTGGTGGCGGCCGGCAACGTCTCGGAGCAGATCTCGCTGGCCGGCAAGGAAGCCTCCGGCACCGGCAACATGAAGCTGGCCCTCAACGGGGCCGTCACCGTCGGCACGCTCGACGGCGCCAACGTCGAGATCCGCGACCGGGTGGGGGCGGACAACTTCTTCCTGTTCGGGGTCACGGCCGAGCAGGCCGTCGCCATCAGGCAAGCCGGTTACTCCCCGCGCGCCTATTACGCCGGCGACGCCGAGCTGAAGGCCGCCATCGACGTCCTCACCTCGGATGTCTTCTCCGGTGGCGACCGCGGCGTCTTCGAGCAGGTCATCTCCTCGATCCTGGACTGGGACGAGTACCTGGTCCTGGCCGACTACCGGTCCTACATTGACTGCCACGACCGGGCCGTCGGGCCGGCCTGGGCCGACGAAGACCGGTGGACCCGGATGTCGATCCTGAACACCGCGCGTTCGGGTTATTTCTCCTCCGACCGGACCGTCCGCGACTACTGCCGCGACATCTGGCACGCCGAGCCCGTGCCGGTATCCGCGACCGAGGCGGCCGACCCTGACGCTCCCGCCCGCCAGGTCACCCAGAGCTCGTAACCGAGACGTTCCTCGCTCCGCCGGGGACTCAGAAGTAAGGCGTATCTGGCGGACCACGCCGATCGTGACCGGCCGAACAGCGGGTTGTCGGCGTTGGCTCCGTCCGGGCAGCGCCGCAGCCCGCACGTCTCCATGTCGTCGAGGACCCGTGCGGCGCCCCGGCGGATATCCTCACCGAGCCCGGCGCCGCGATCGCGATCGGCCCAGACGATGCCGGTATCCACGTCAGAGCCGGGCAGCGGTCTGCGAACTCCTGCACGTGCCGCTCCGCTCTCTGCGCCGCCCGTCCGTGTAGTGGATCTTTCCCCCGTGCGGGCGATTTCTAGCGATCCTTGGTGCCGCTTACCCGCGTATCGTGGGCCGCCGCCCCGAGGTGCCCGGCCGGGTCGGCTCCGCTCCGCTGGGCCGCGCGGCCCGGGTGACATCGGGGACGGGCGGAGGCAGCTTGACGGTAGCGGCCCTTGTCGCTGGCTCCTCCGCCGGCACCCGGGCACAATGCGTATCATGCCGGCATCGCCCCCGTCCCCGCGGCTTGGGCCGCCCTGGCTGGAAGGGCGGCGGCGACTGTATATCGGGCTGACCGGACTGCTGCTGGTCCTGGTGGCCGGGACGATCGGTTATATCGGCTTCGGCCTGAGCTTGCTCGATGCCTTGTTCCAGACGGTCATCACGGTGAGCACGGTCGGTTTCGGCGAGGCCCGGCCGTTCAGCTCCGGCGAGAAGGTGTTCACGATCGTGCTGATCTTGGTCGGGGTCGCCACGGCCGCCTATACCTTCGGTGTCGGCATTGACACCTTGGTCGAGGGGTACCTGGACGGCACTTTCGGGAGGCGCAGGATGGAACGGCGGATCGGCGCCATGCGCGGCCACATGATCTTGTGCGGCTGGGGCCGGGTCGGGCAGGCCATCGCCCGGCGGGCGGGCGGGGCGGACATGGTAGTGGTGGACGCCTCCGCCGAGCGGATCGGCACGGTCAGCGGGCCGTACGTGCACGGGGATGCCACCAGCGAGGAGGTACTGCGGGCCGCGGGCATCGACCGGGCCCGGGTGCTGGTTACCGCGCTCAACGCCGATGCGGACAACCTCTACGTCACGCTGACGGCGCGATCGATGGCCCCCGGCCTGTTCATCGTGTCCCGGGCGGGCAGCGAGGCGGCGGTGGGCAAGCTGGTCCAGGCCGGGGCTGACCGGGTGGTGAACCCGCAGGATCTGGGCGGGGCCCGGATGGCCGCCCTGGCCTTCCAGCCGCATGTGGCCGAGTTCCTCGACGTGATCATGCACGACGGGAGCCTGGAGTTCCGCCTGGAGGAGGTGGCGGTGCCGGCCGGGTCGTCGCTGGCCGGGCAGACGCTACGCAGCGCCCGGATCCACGACCGGACCGGAACCCTGGTGCTGGCAATGCGTCACCCGGGCCGGGAATTCCGCACCAACCCGCCGCCCACGGCGCAGATCGCAGGCGGGGAGATCCTCATCGTGATCGGCGACAGCGGCCAGGTGGCGGCCCTGCGGGCCCTGGCCGCCGACACGGGCGCACTGCGGCCGCCTCCCGCCTGAGGCCAGCGCCGATCCTTCCCGCCGGCCCACGTCCTGGCTTATGGCGGCGAGCCTGCGGAGACGGTCGGAGCCGGTGAACTCGGGTTCGGGAAGGGCGACGTCGACGACTCGCTCGGGCCCGGCGACGTGCTCGGGCCCGGCGACGACCTGGGGCATCACCGCAAGCCTATGTTGCCCGCATCCCGGGCGGCATCCACCATGCCAATAACCCGATCCCCGCGTGCCAGCGGCGGCTCGGCTGGTTGGCAGGCCATGGCGGAAGCGGGGGCGTCTTGTTAGTTGCATGGCACATGTACTTGCGACCCATATGCAGCCGGGTTAGCCTGAGCCCAGGCGCAGGACTGACTACGCAGGTCCCACGAGGAGTGAGGCGATGGCCGCTCAGAGCGCGCCCCCGCAGGTCGGCTTGAGCATGCACAAGATTTTCCGGGAGTCGTTCCGGACGATGGACCGCACCGAGCGGCGGCGGGTGATCGGGATGTACGGCTCGATCCTGCTGCTGCACGTCGTGGGGTTCGCCGTGTTCATCATCTACGTGCTGCCCGCGCACTACAAGTTCTTCGGCATCGGGCTGAGCGTGACGGCCTACACCCTGGGGCTGCGGCATGCCTTCGACGCCGATCACATCTCGGCGATCGACAACACCACCCGCAAGTCGATGAACGAGCGCACCGCGGACGAGCCGCGGCCGTTCGGCTACGGCTACTTCTTCTCCCTGGGCCACTCCACCATCGTGGTCGCGATCGGGGTCGGGCTCATCATCGCGGCCAAGACGGTGCTGCCCGCGGTGACGCATGGCAACTCCTCGCTGGAGTCGTTCGGCGGGACCTTCGGCACCATCGTGTCCGCGTCGTTCTTGTTCCTGATCGGCGTGCTCAACCTGGTCATCCTGGCCGGGATCATCAAGGTGTTCCGGTCGATGCGGCGCGGGGAGTACGACGAGGCGGAACTGGAACGGCAGCTGGAGAACCGCGGATTCTTCTACCGGTTCTTCGGCCGCTGGATGAAGGCCATCAACAAGGAATGGCAGATGTACCCGGTCGGGATCGTGTTCGGCATGGGCTTCGACACCGCGACCGAGGTTGCCCTGCTGACCACCACCGCGCTGCTGGCCTCCCAGCACATCCCGTGGCAGGCGATCATCTGCCTGCCGATCTTGTTCACCGCGGGGATGAGCCTGATGGACACCACCGACGGCATGTTCATGAACCTGGCCTACGGCTGGGCGTTCTTCAACCCGGTCCGGAAGGTGTTCTACAACCTGGCCATCACCGGCCTGTCGGTGGCGATCTGCTTCTTCATCGGCGGCATCGAGGTCCTCAGCCTGATCCCGCAGGATCTCCACGTGAACTCCAGCAGCGGCTTCTGGGCCTTCATGGCCAACTTCGACATCAACAAGGCCGGGTTCATCATCGTCGGCATGTTCATCGTCACCTGGGCGGTGGCCATCGCCATCTGGCGGTGGGGCCACATCGAGGAGAGATGGACTGCCCGCCTGCACGCTCCGTCCCCCGGCAAATGGGGCGGGGACTGGGCCGGGCCGGAAGCCTCCGAGTAACCGCCGCCAGCGAACGAGCCTCGCGACGATGGCTGGCCAGCTACGTCGATCAGCTCGTGTCGCGCGACGTGTCGCTGGCGGGCGCCGTGCGGGACCCGATGCGCCTGCGGCCTTACCTCCAGGCGGTAGCCGCGAGCACCGCAGGCACACCGGCCCTGAAGACGCTCATCGACGCGGCCGGAATCGAACGCCCGACCGCCAATGCCTACGATGCGCTGCTCGAACGACTGCTCGTCACCGAGCGGATCCCCTCCTGGTCATCCAACCGGCTGAACCGCCTCATCCGGCTACCGAAGCGATACCTGGTCGACCCCGCATTCATCGGCCCGCTGCTTGGCGCGGATGCCCGCGCCGTCCTTCGCGACGGCGACCTGCTGGGCAGGCTTCTCGACAGCTTCGTCATGGCGCAACTGCGGGCCGAATGCACGGTGAGCGAGCTCTCGCCTCACCTGTTCCATGTCCGCGACCAATGCCACAGCGAGCTCGCCTTCCTGGCGCCGAACGGTCACGCCGGCGAAGTCAGCCCGTTGATGCGGCGGGAGTCCCTCCTCGTAGATCCGCCTGAGCCCGGTCATCGCCGCCGGGTTCAGGGTCTCGACCGGTTCCAGGCAATAGGCGCCCGCGGTCATACGGCGAGGGAGTCACGCAGTTGCCGGGCGGCTGCGACCAAGTTGCGCAGGGCGAGCTCGGTCTCGGCATAGTCGCGGGTCTTCAGACCGCAGCCGGGATTGGCCCACAGCCGGGCCGGCCCGATGACGCTCACGGCCAGCGACAGCGCCTCGGCGATCTCGTCCACGTCCGGCACGCGGGGGAGTGGATGTCCCAAACGCCAGGCCCGATGCCGCGGGCGAAGCCGGCCGCGGTCAGGTCGGCGATGAACTCCATCCGGGAGCGGGCGGTTAGGGCTCGGGAGCGGTCGGCGCGGCGGCCATGTCGGCGCTCCACCGGTCCTCGACCTTGCCGAGCCGCCAGTAGGCCAGCGCGGCCGCCCACACCGCGACGAACAGCCCGGCGATGCAGAACCCGGCGATGTTGATGTTGAAGTTGGCCATCATGTCCCAGAAGCCGCCGCGCAGGTGCATCTCGGTGGTCAGCACGCCGAGGATCTCGATGGTGCCGATGATGAACGCGGCGCCGATGGACAGGCCGGTGATGACCAGGTTGTAGTAGACCTTGCGGACCGGCCGGGCGAACGCCCAGCCGTAGGCGAAGTTCATGAACGCGCCGTCGAGGGTGTCGAACAGCATCATCCCGCCGGAGAACAGGAACGGCAGCGCGAGCACCGCGAAGTACGGCAGGCCCTGGATGGCGGCGTAGGCGGTGGCGGCCAGCAGCACCACCTCGGTGGCGGTGTCGAAGCCGATGCCGAAGACCAGGCCGACGAAGTACAGCTGCCAGGTGTGGTTGATGGATTTCATGAACCGGCCGAAGAACCGGTACATCAACCCCCGGGCCTGCAGCTGCGCCTCGAGCTGCGCCTCGTCGTAGGCGCCGGTGCGCATCTCACGGAACACCTTGAAGATCCCGGCCAGCACGATCAGGTTCAGCACCGCGATCAGGTACAGGAACCCGGCCGAGACCACCGTCCCGACGGCGCCGCCCGCGGTCTCATACGCCGAGCTGGGATCGACCATCGCGCCGAACACGGCCCGGGCGGCGATGGTGATGCCGACGCCTACCGCCACGACGATGGTGGAGTGGCCGAAGGAGAAGAAGAACCCGGTGCCCAGCGGCCGCTCGCCGTCGGCCATCAGCTTGCGGGTGGTGTTGTCGATGCAGGAGATGTGGTCGGCGTCGAAGGCGTGCCGGAAGCCCAGGAACCATGCGGTGACCGCCACCCCCAGCCCGATGCCGAGCCCGCGGCTGCCGCCCACGCCCTTGTAGTCGAAGTGGTGCGGCATCACGTACAGCGCGAAGACGCCCCACCCGATCACGTTGACGGCCAGGATGAACCCGAACATCAGGGCCAGCCGGCCCCACTCGCGGCCCGACAGGTCCGCTCCGATCTGGCGCAGCCGGCCCAGTCGGCCCTGATCTGGCCGACGCTGATGCTCCTGCATACGTTCCGCCCTTCACCCGAGGACTGGTTCCCGCTGACCGGCCAGGCCAGGCGACCGGACTCGTCCCCGTTGCGGGGCTTCACCGTTGCGGGACAGTGCCGGGTTCGCACCGGACTTCGCTGGGCTGGCGGCCGCCCCGGGCTCGGACCCGGGGCACTGAGCACGGTAACGGCAGGGGCTTATCATCGTCAATACTCATTGACTGATCAGCTGTCCACCTTATGAGGCACTAAGGTCTAGGCACCCGCTGCCCGCCGAACGATCCGGCAAACGTGTCATCGACGCCGAGCGGGTCGGCCAGGCCATTTGCCGCGCTCGGCCGCACCGGGGAGCTCCAGGTCCGCGCCCGGCAGTTCGCCATCCTGGCCGATCCGGCACAGCTGACCTAGCCCAGGCCGCCGGTCATGTGCCGCTGCGCTAACCGGCGTGGGCGTCGAAGACGGCGCCGATGCTCGTTTCGCTAGCGCCGCTCGAATCCCGCGCACGAGGTCACGGGGAGACGCGGATAGCGGGGGAGCGAGGTGTCCCATGCAGCGCGCGTGCACCGGAGGTAAACGGTGTCTCGCCGCGTTTCGTTGAGCTTCGCATGCCGGCACGCCCAGCAGAGCCCGGGCTCAGCGCCGAGCCTCAGCCAGGCGGCGTCGGACGGCCGGTCGGGCATGGAGAAAAGCCTAGGAGACATCTCCCGTCCGTCACCAGGGATGCCGACGGCTGGGCAGGGGACTTGACACACGGCGCCGGGCGGGGCTGCCAGTCGCTTACCGCGGCGGCTCGGCGTCGAGTACGGGGTAGGGGACGAACGTGGCGCGGTTCTCGTCGACCTCCAGCCGCTGGCCGATGGCGGGGAAGGCGCGCTGCGGGCAGGCGGCGCGCTCGCAGGTCTTGCAGCCCGATCGGCGTCGCGAGCGTCGCGTCGCGCAGGTCGAGGCCGCGCGAGTAGATCAGGCGGTGGGCGTGTCGCAGCTCGCAGCCGAGCCCGATAGCTCGCGGAGCTCGCGGACGGTTTCCTTCAGCTCGGGGATGTCGTGGCGCATCTGGCGGGTGATGCCGGCGTAGGCCAGGGCCACGCCTCTGCGTGCGCGAACCTGCCCGTGGCGACGTCAGCGGCCCGCCGGTAGTAATCCACGGCACCGTCCGGGGCGCCCGCCCCGGGCATACTGGTCCGCGAGCTGGGCGGCGACCGCGTCCGCATCGTCGGCGTGCAGCAGTTCCAGGCCCTGGGCGATCCGACGGTGCAGCAGCCAGCGCTTCGGCGGGCTCACCTCTGCGTAGGCAGCCTCGCGGAGCAGGTCGTGCGAGAAGTCGTATCCGTCCCGGAACTCCCGCACGATCCGCAGGCGCCACAGTTCGTCGACCGCCGCCACCACATCGTCAGCTTCGAGGTCGCTCGCCTCCGTGAGCAGGTCCAAGGTGAAGTTCGTTCCCACCGCGGCCGCCAGGCCCACTGCCTCCCGGGCTGGCGCGGTAGCCTGCTCCAGACGCTTGCGCAGCACCGCGGACAGGTCACTGGACGGTGACGGTGTGCTGCGCAGGTCTGCGCTACTGCGCACGGCCTCGATGACGAACAGCGGGAAGCCTCCCGTGGTCGCATGCAACAGGTCCGCGTCAGCGTCGGCGAGGGACTGCGCGCAGGCGGCCCGGGCGAGCCGTGCCGTGTCGGCGGCCTCCAGCGGGCCGAGGGAAAGCTCGGTCAGCAATCCGGTGGCCCGCATCCCGGCGATCCAGTCCGCCGGCATCCGCCGCCCCGGCCAGGTCACCGGACCGGATCCGCGTCTCACAGAGCAGATCGCACAAACCCACGCACTGCCGCTCGAGGTCTGATCTGGCCTCGAGTAGCCAGTCATCATAAGTGCTCGGCAGCAGGTCGCCCCCGTACTCGGCCACCGCCGCGGCAGCGTGCTCCAACACACCCTGGTCCTCACCGGCCGCGGCAGCGGCCAGGGCAGCCTTCCTCTCTGCATCAAAAACCCGCAAGTCGACCCGGCACGTCCCGGCGTCACGCCAGCACGGGTCCCTCGGCGTCACGACCAATGAGAGGTCGTCCCCCAGGACCTGCCGCAAGGTCGAGGCGAGAGTGTCCAGCGAACGGTGGAACTGCCGTCCACAGTGACCGAGAGATGTCCTCTCACCTGCGGCGACGTGCGCCGTATCGCTCCGAAAAGCCCGGAAATCGGACAGTCCCGTCGAGGCTGGCTGCCGCGGCCGGCGTTGAACTGGTTTGCACGGAAATCCGCGCTAAGCGGCCCAGGAAGGCCTCGGTGCGGGCCTGCTCATCGCGTCGTCTCTGCGGCCCGCACCAGGAGGCCGTCGAGGTCGCCGGGTCCGGGCACTGCCCTTACGTCGCGGGCGGTGAGGCGCCCGCCGCAGACGGAGCAGGTCATGACCGCGTCAGCGATCTCTCCGCAGCTGTTGTGGACCAGCTGCAGGGGCGGCCCATCAGGGGCAGCGTAGGTGTCCCCGAATTGGCGCATGGCGGTGAGCACCGGCCACAGGTCGCGGCCCTTGGCAGTAAGGCGGTACTCGTAGCGTGGCGGGTGCTCGCTGTAGAGGGTTTTCTGCAGGACGCCATGCCCGGCGAGGTGGGCCAGACGCTGGTTCAGGATGTTCCGGGATATGCCAAGGCGCTGCTGGAACTCATCGAAGCGGGTGACGCCCAGGAAGGCGTCGCGCACGATCAGCATCGACCACCACTCACCCACCGCCTCCAGGCACTGGGCTACTGAGCAGTGCATGCCGACGAAGCTCTTCCGTTCCATGGCTTCCAGATTAGAGGGTTGCATGATAGAACTCAAAACCCTAGAGTGCGTTCTATGATGCTATCCACCAGACGGGCCTCATCCCCGAAGGCAACCAGGTCTGCTGCAGGTCCCGCCGAGGTCCTGGCGATCGTCTGCGCCGGGGTAGTGCTGGCCAGCCTGGACTTGTTCATCGTGAACGTGGCGCTACCCAGCATCGCCCGGGATCTGGGCGCCGGCCTTTCGGAACTGTCCTGGGTTCTCAACGGCTACGCGATCGTCTACGCCGCCTTGCTGGTGTTCTTCGGCCGACTGGCCGACCGCTACCGGCGCGATCGCGCGTTCTTGCTCGGGGTGGCGGTGTTCACCGCCGCCTCGGCCGCCTGCGCCGTGTCCACCAGCGTCGGGATGCTGATCGCGTTCCGGCTGGTCCAGGCGGCCGGCGCCGCCCTGCTCACCCCGACCTCCCTCGGGCTGGTGCTCGCGTCTTACCCGCCCGGACGGCGCCAGGGGGCGGTGCGCGCCTGGACCGCCGTGGGCGGCCTGGCGGCTGCCACCGGCCCGGTGGCCGGCGGGCTGCTGGTCGCGGCCAGCTGGAGGTGGGTGTTCTTGGTCAACGTGCCGATCGGCATTGCCGCGCTAGCAATAGGCTGGCGCCGACTGCCCGCCGTGCCGGGACACGACACCGAACGGCCCGACCCGCTCGGTGTCGTCCTGGTCACCGCCGGGGTCGGGCTTCTCACCCTGGGACTGGTGAAGGGACCCGACTGGGGCTGGGGTTCCGCCCGGTCCGACTCGGTGCTGGCCGCCGCCGTCGTCCTGGTGGGCCTGTTCGGGCTGCACTGCCGATACAGCCGCACGCCGCTGGTACATCCGGAACTGTTCCGGTCGCGGCAGCTCACCGGCGCCTCGGTCATCGTCATCTTCTTCTCCGCCGCTTTCGGGGCGATGCTGCTGTCGATCGTGCTATGGGAGCAGGGCGGATGGGGCTGGTCGGCGCTACGGGCAGGCCTGGCCATCACCCCCGGACCACTCATGGTCCCGGTCACTTCCTTCCTGGTGGCCGGCCGCCTCATCCGCCGCTACGGACCGCCACCGGTGATCACCCTGGGCAACCTGGCCTTCGGCGCCGGGGTGGCGTGGTGGGCCCTGGCCATGACCGCCTCCCCCGACTACGTGTCCGGGATGCTCGGTGGCATGCTCCTGACCGGGGTCGGGGTGGGCCTGACCCTGCCCACGCTGATGGGCGCCGCGGCCGCATCGCTTCCCCCGCACGCGTTCGCCACCGGCTCCGCGGTCATCAACATGATCCGGCAAGCCGGCCTGGCCCTCGGCGTAGCGGTTCTAGTCGCCGTGCTCAGCACCGGTGCCGCGCACGCCACCCCGCCGCTGGCCACCTTTCAGCACGGCTGGTGGATGACCGCCGCCATTTCCTTCGCCGGGATAATCCCAGTCCTGCTCCTGCGCCCGCGCCGGCCAGCGGGCCGCGCCTGAACCGGGACTGCTCTCCAGGAGCCTGCCGAATTGGGCCGTATTCTGATGAGCACTGAGGGCTCCGGGGCGGGATGCGCCCGGCCGGGGCAGGGGCGACAGGGCCGACGCGATCCTGCCCGCGGTCCGGCGGGCGGCGGCCACTACCGGCTCCGGGACACCGGCTCCGCCCGGCAGCATCAGCCAGACCGCTGCGACGTCGCGTGGCGAGAGCCGCATCGGGGCGGCGACGCAGCTGATGCCGGGGTGCACGACGCCGGCGTCGAGTACAGGCCGCAGGTCGCCGCGGCTGGCCTGCGCGTGCGCGCGGACGAAGGCCAGCCGCGCATCGGAAGCCACCGTGCCCGGATCCGGTTCGAGTGGCAGGCGGCTGACGCCGGGCAGGACCTCGATGATGATGCCCTGCCCGGCGATCTCCACGCTGAGCGCGACCAGCGCCCGGGTCGCGGTCGCGAGCTCGAGCAGCGGGCGGCGGGCCGCCGAGCGCAGCCGAGGCTCGGCGGGCACGCTGGCGCCGAGCTCGATCAGTGCCGGCCCCAGCCGCCACCGTGCGCCGCATCGCTCGACCGCGCCGACCTCGGCCAGCTGCCCGAGCAGCCGGTGAACGGTGGTGCGCGGCAGCCCGCAGTACCGCTGTAGGTCGCTTACCCGCGCCGACCCCAGATCGCGCAGTGACTCCAGCAAGCCGAACGCACCCTGGATGACCGCCCGTGGCGTGGCCGCGTCACGCGCGGCTTCGGCTACGGGGTCAGCTGCCCATGCCGTCCTGTAAGTCATCTCCTCGGTCCAGACCGCCGTACCGCTCCATCACTTTACCGATCGTGCCCGGCAGCCAGCGGATGTGCCTGCCCTCTGCGTTCAGGGCCGGGTCGGCCAGACGGGGTGAGCGGCCTCGCCCGGGACCAGGACCGGCCGACGATGACGGCCCCTGGGGCGGAGGCAGTTCGTTCCGCCCGGCCTTCGGTTCCTCCTGGGCGTGGGGATCTGCTCATGTCGGCACGCTAGGTCCGGTCGGGGCGGGCCGGCCATGATCTGACCGCTCAGCGGTCACCCGCACGGCCCGCGCGGGAAGGCGAGCGTACGTTCGTGAGCACGTAGCGGCTTTCGGACGAGGAGCATGGACATGAACGATCTTCCGCGGCGCGCCGATGTCGTGTTCGTCGGCGCCGGGCACAACGCGCTGGTCGCGGCGGCGTACCTGCTGGAGGCTGGGCACGGCGCGTGCCTGCTCGAGCAGATGCCGCAGCCCGGCGGGTGGGTGCGGACGGCCGAGCTGGGCGCCCCCGGCTTCCATCACGATGTGTACTCGGCGCTGCATCCGGTATTCGCCGGCGGGCCGGTCTTCGCCGAGCTGGGCCCGGACCTGGCCCGGCACGGGCTGGAGTACGTCACCGCGCCGCTGGCCACCGGGTCCTCGCTGCCGGACGGCCGGACAGCGGTCATGCCGGTCGACACGGCCGAGTTCGCCGCCGAGCTCGGCCGGCTCGGCGAGGCCGAGGGGTGGGGCAGCCTGTTCGCCGCGGCCGGGCCGCCGGGCCCGGATTAGCCCGGAGGGGTGATGGCCGAGACGGACGCGATCCGCACGCCCGACCAGCGGGTGCGGGTCTTCATCAGCTCCGCGCTGGGCGAGCTGGCCGCCGAGCGCCGCGCGGTGCGCGACGCAGTGAGCCGCCTGCGGCTGGTGCCGGTGATGTTCGAGCTGGGCGCCCGGCCGCATCCGCCGCGGCCGGTGTACCGGGCGTACCTGGCGCAGAGCCAGGTCTTCGTCGGCATCTACTGGCAGAGCTACGGCTGGGTCGCGCCGGGCGAGCAGATCTCCGGGCTGGAAGATGAGTACGAGCTGTCGGCTGGGCTGCCCCGGCTGATCTACGTCAAGACGCCGGCCCCGGACCGTGAACCGCGGCTGGCGGAGCTGGTGGCCCGGATCAGGGACGCCGGCGAGGTCTCCTACCAGCACTTCTCCGAACCCGCCGAGCTGCGGCGGCTGGTCGCAGACGACCTGGCGGTGCTTCTCAGCGAGCGGTTCGAGATGGCCCGCCCGGCTGGAGGTGACACGGACGGGGCCGCGTTGGCCGGGGCGCTTCCAGTGCCTGCCACGCCGCTGCTGGGCCGCGACCGGGAGGCCGCGGCGGTCGAAGGCCTGGTCGCGGGGGAGGCGGTACGGCTGGTAACGCTGACGGGCCCGGGCGGGGTCGGGAAGACCAGGCTCATGGTCGAGACGGCGCGCCGGCTCGGCCCGGGTTTCGCCGACGGCGCGCGGTTCGTGGACCTGGCCGCCGTGTCCGCGGCGGACCTGGTAGCGGCGGCGATCGCGACGGGACTCGGGCTGAACACGTCGGCCGGCCGGCTGATCACCGACCTGGAGGCATACCTGCGGCCCAGGCGGCTGCTGCTGGCGCTGGACAACTTCGAGCAGGTGATGGACGCGGCCCCGCTGCCGGTCCCGCCGGACGGCGCGGACCCTGACCCGGCCGCCCTGATCGGCTACGCCTCGGTGGCGCTGTTCGCCGAGCGGGCACACGCCGCGGACCCGGGCTTCGAGCTGACCGTCGGCAACACAGCGGCGGTGACGGAGATCTGCCGCCGGCTGGACGGGCTGCCGCTGGCCATCGAGCTGGCCGCGGCCCGGATCAGGTTGCTGCCGCCGCAGGCGATGGCCTCGCGGCTGGGCGAGAGGTTCAGCCTGCTGACCGGCGGGGCCCGCGACCTGCCGGAACGGCAGCGGACGCTGAAGAACACCCTGGACTGGAGCTTCGGGCTGCTGCCGGCCGGGGAGCAGGCGCTGTTCACCCGGCTCGGGGTGTTCGCGGGGTCATTCGGCCTGCCGGCGGCCGAGGCCATCGTGGGCGGGCCAGTCATCGACACCCTCGGCGCACTGGTGGACTGCAGCCTGGTCCGGGCGCAGACCGGGGGCGGCGAGCCGCGGTTCGCGCTGCTGGAAACCATCCGGGAGTACGCGCTGGACCGGCTGCGCGAGGGCGGCGACTGGGCGGGGGCGCACGACCGGCACGCCAGCTACTTCGCGGGCCTGGCCGAGCAGCGGGACGACCCGGAGCGCGCGGTGCGCCTGCTGGCCGCGGCGCGCTCGCTGCTGGAGGCCAGGGGCAGCGGCTGGCTGCACGCGTACGTGCCGCGCGACCCGCCCGGCGATGCCGACCTGGCCGCCCGGCGGTCCCGGCTGGGCGACGCGGGGTTCGAGGAGGCACAGGCGTGCGGCAGGTCCGCCGGGAGCAGGCGCGCCGTGGAGTACGCGCTGGGCTAAGGCGACCTCGGCCCGCAGGGCACCGACGGCGCGGGCGGCCCGGCCGGGAGGCGAACGCGGTGAGCGGCGCGCCATGGAATATGCACTCGCGCAAGCATGACCCGCCGCGGTCGCGCTCGGCCACGCCAAGCAGCAGCGGGCCCGGCTAGCGGGGCCCGGCACCGGGTATGGGCGACCGCGTGCCCGGTCCTGCTTCATCTTCCTGCGAACGATGCCTGTCACAGGTCATCCTGAGTGTCGTCGCACCGGCCACGGAAAGCAGCTACCAGCGAGAGCAAGGCCAAAGACATCCGCCAGGCGGGCACTGACGCCGTGAGAAGCCACAGCAGGGAGAATGCATGGTATGCGGGTGGCGGTTTCGGACATCTAGCCTCATGCGGGCCTCTGACCAGTTTGGCAGAACGCTGCGAGTGCCTGACCGGTCGCGCCACGGCGACCGGCATGCTGGGCGATGCCGCCTGTCGGTGATGAGGAGGAGAACAATGATCACCTCAGTCGAGAACCTGACCATCGTCTCGGCATTCATCGATCGGCTCTGCTCGGGCTCACGCGGCCCGGTGGTTCTTTCCTGATATCCGCACGATGACCACGGTCCTGATCACGCAGTGCCTTCAGCGCGATTTCGTCGACCCGATCGGGCCGCACGATCCCCTGCCCAACCTGCTGCATGTCGGCTACGGCGAAGCGGTCCGCCTCCTCGGGCCTGAGCCGTCGGCGGGGCCGATGGCGCAGCTGATCGACTGGGCCCGCAGCCTGCCCTCAGGCGCTATCGACCTCATCCACATCCGCGACTGGCACGCCGCCGATGACCCCGCTCAGCGCGAGCACCTGGAGCGATTCGGTGTACATTGCCTGCGAGGCTCCAGCGGGGCGCGACTTGTCCTGGGCATGGACGAGCGGGCCGTGGCCGCCGCCAACGAGCGGATTGTCGACTCGCTGACGCTGAACGACCTTGAGGGAACGGATCTGGCCCAGCAGCTCGGACGCATCCGCCAGGCCCACGGCGATGAGCCGTTGCGCGTGGGCGTCGTCGGGGTGTGGACCGAAGCCAAAGTGAGCTTCCTGCTCTACGACCTGAAGACCAGGCTCGGCATCGATGAGCTGGCGACCTGCAGTGCCCTGACGGCAAGCGCCTCGCGCGCCCAGCACTTCAACGCCTTGGCCCAACTCGAGAAGATCCTCGGCGTGCGCTGCTTCGACTCCCCGGCTGAGTTCGCCGACTGGCTCCGTCCCGGGGCACAGCTGGCCCTTCCTCATCATCATCCCCTTGGCTTCGAGCCCCGGATCGAGGGCGCCAACGTCGCGTCTGCCCTGAGCCCCACGGACCGGGCCATCGTCGCCCACCTGTTCCGGGACAGTACGCAGGTGGACCTGGAGCCGATTTCCGGCGGCTACTCAGGGGCCCTGGTGTGCCGGGCAACGAGCCAGGACGCATTGGGCCACCGCCAGGCGCCGGCCGTGGTCAAGCTGGGCCCGAACCGCGCCATCGCCCAGGAGCGGGTCGCCTTCGAGCAAGTGGAGGCGGTGCTCGGCAACAACGCCCCCCGCGTCCGCGGCTTCGTCGACCTGGGCGAGCGGGCCGGTCTCAAATACGCCTACGCCGCGATGGGCCATGGCCAGGTCCGGACGCTGCAGGCCATGTTCGCTGCCGAGGCGGCAACGCGTCGCATCGTTTCCGTCGTGCGGAGCGTATTCGGTGAAGTCCTCGGCCCGCTGTACGCCGCGGCCCGCTACGAACGCATGCCCCTGTTCGAGCACTACCAGTTCTCTCCGGCGCTGGCACCGGCGGTCCGGAACAGCGTTGCCGCCGTCACCCCTGACTCCGGCCAGAAAATGCTCGACTTCCCCGGAGGGATGTCGCTGCCCAACGTCTGCGACTTCTACCAGGACTTCCTAGCTCACCACCGGCTGCCGGCACACGACTACCACTACGTGGCCCACGTGCATGGCGACCTCAACGCCGCCAACATCCTGGTCGACGCCCGCCACAACGTCTGGGTCATCGACTTCTTCCACGCCGGACCCGGGCACGTGCTGAAAGACCTGGCCAAGTTCGAGAACGACCTGCTCTACCTGCTTACCCCGATCGAGGACGCCTCTCAGCTTCTGGAGGCCCTCGCCATCATCCGCGCTCTCCGCTCGGTCACCGACCTCCAGGCCGACCTCCCGGACCGCCCCGACCAGGCGCGCTCCCCCCAGTTCGTCCGGGCGTGGCAGGTGCTCCAGGTACTGCGCGAGATCGGCGGCCAGCTGTGCCGTGAGGACCGTCACCCCCTGCAGCTCCAGGTGGCGCTCCTGCGTTACGCGGTCCACGCGCTCAGCTTCCCCCAGGCGTCCCCCCTTCAGAAGCAGTCGGCGCTGGCGGCGGCGTGCTCGCTCGCCGAGCAGATCACCCGCACCGTCGAAGCCGAGCAAGCCCTGCGGGTGGATTGGATCGAATCGGATCTCATCGAGCCGGGCAGGCTCGGCATCACGCTGTGCCCCGGTCGGCGTGACCGGTCCCGCGAGTTGGGCACGGATCTGACCCAGCTCCGGTCGCAGGGTGCCACCCGGCTCCTGTGCCTGCTGACCGACTCCGAGCTCGACTGGGCAGGCGTACCCGACCTCGGCCCCCGGGCCCAAGCCGCCGGCCTCACCTACCGCCGTCTCCCCGTCCCCAGCCAGGGCACACCTGACCGCGCCGACGCCGTCGAGCTTGTGCAGTGGTGCCGCGGGGCGACAAAGCGAGGCGAGGCAGTCGTCGTGACCAGCATGGGCGGGCTCGGCCGGAGCGGAACGGTTGCGGCATGCTCGTTGGTCGCCGCCGGGATGTCTCCAGACGCGGCCATCGCCGCGGTCCGGACGGCGCGTGGCCCCCGCGCGCTGGAGACCTTCGCCCAGGAGGGCTTCGTGCGTGCCTTTGCCCCAGCCGAGCCACGTCGGCGCATCCGCTAGGCGACGGAGCCCCGGCCGCGGATGCTGGAGACGGTCCGCGAGTTCGTGGCCGAGCGGCTGGCGGCCCGGCCCGACATCATCGAGATCGGCCGCCGGCACGCCGGCTACTACGGGGCCCAGCCGAGCAGGCCGACCGGCCGCTGCGCCGCCCCGGACCGGGCCGGTGGCTGGAGCGGCTGGACGCCGAGGCGGGGAACCTGGCCGCCGCGGTGGGCTGGTGCCTGGCCATGACCGCGGGCGCGTCAATTGCTTGAGCCTTCATGACGGAGAGTAATGCCGCAGAGGCGGCGGCTGTGCCCGGACAGGGTCGGAATGAGCACTGGCTTGTGATGGGATAAGGAGGTGGCTGCGGTTGGCGGCGACATCGTCCGCCCGGCCGAGTGGCGGCGGGTCTGCGAGTTCGCCGGTGGGGTCCGCCCGTCGCCTGCCGGGCTGGCGGTGCGGGGGGAGGCGGGTGCGGGCAAGTCCACGCTGTGGCGCGCCGGTGTCGCGGCGGCAGCCGCCGCGGGCCACCGCCTGCTGCGCAGCGAACCGTCGCAGAGCGAGGCGGATCTGTCGTTCGCGGGCTTGACGGACCTGCTCGCCGGCGTGCTGCCAGCGGCCGTCGCGGAACTCCCCGATCCGCAGCGCGAGGCGCTGGAGGTCGCGCTGCTCGTGCGGCCCGCCGGAAACGCGCCGCCCACCCCGCGTGCTGTCAGCCTGGCAGTGCTGACGGTGCTGCGCGCCTGCGTTAGCGAGGGCCCGGTGCTGGTGGCGATCGATGACGTGCACTGGCTGGATGAGGCGAGCCTGGACGCTCTGGCGTTCGCACTGCGGCGCATCTCGGGCGGACCGCTGTCCCTGCTGGTAGCCGCGCGCAGCGAGGCGGCGGCGGATCCGCTGACACTCGGCGCTTCCCCGCCCTCACGCCGGTGGAACGACCTGCTGACGGTGCTACCCGCGGCCGAGGTGCTCGACCTGGCGCCGCTGGACATGTGGCAGATCCAGAATCTTCTGCCGCCGACCGTCACCGCGGCGCGGGCCCGTGTGGTAGCCAGGCAGTCGCGGGGCAATCCGTTCTGGGCGCTGGAGATCGCGGGGAGCCTGGACTCCTCGGCGGACCCCTTGCCAGCGCTGGCGCGCACCCTGGCCAGCAGGGTATGCCGGTCGCTCAGTGCCGATACCGTGGAGGCACTTACCGCAGTCGCCGCGGCGGGGCGGATCGGGGTAGCGGAGATCCTCACCGTGCTGGATGACCTCGACGATCCCGCTTCGGCGCTGGACGCCGCGGTCATGGCCGGCGTGGTGACCGAGAGCGGGGGCCGGGTCGCGGTGGCGCACCCCCTGATCGGCGCGGCGGCGGTACAGGCGCTGCCACCTGGCCGCCGCGCCCAGCTGTACCGGCGGCTCGCCGGGATATCGTCTGGCCCGGAACGGTACGCGCACTTCGCCGCGCTGGCCGCCGGCCCAGGACAGGACGCCGGTGTCGCGGAGGCACTCGACTTGGCCGCGGAGGCCGCGTACGCGCACGCCGGTAACGCCGCCGCCGCCCAGTTCGCGGCGCAGGCGGTGGCCTTCACTCCCGGGGCGGCCGGCGGGCCGCTGGCGCGGCGCCTGATCCGTGCGGGAGAGCTGTCGTTCCTCGCCGGCGACGTGGAACGCTCGCTCGGACACCTGCGCCGACTTGACCTCGGCGCCCTACCGACCGAAGACCTCGAGCGGGCGCTGCCGCTGCTGGCGGACATGACCGACCTGGCGGGCGACACCGCGAAGGCCACCGCGATCGTGACCCGGGCGGTCGACGCCGCGGGACCTGACCGCCGCCGCCGCGCCCTGGTGCTCTCGCTGGCCTCAGACATCGCCTACGGCGTCCGCGGTGGGCGGCGCGCGGCGGCCGCGGAGGCGATACGGAACGCCGAGGCCGCCGGACCGGCCGCCGACGCGACGTTGCACCGCGCGCTGATCAACTTGGTGGAGGCGAAGGTGATCGCCGCTGAGGGACTCGACTCCGCGATCCTGGACCGCGCCGAGGCACTGGAAGGGCATGTGTCCATCCAGCGGCTTTACGACACCGCGGACCTGCATCGCGGGCTGTGGTCCCGGTACGTAGAGCACCTGGACACGGCGCGGGCCGCGATACGGCGCTGCATCACGCGTGCCAGGGACGCCGGCGAGGACTATGCGCTGGCGACATTCCTGGCCTACCTGGCAGACACCGAGGAACTGGCCGGCGACTACGCTGCCGCCGCCGAGGCGGTGCGGGCGGCGGACGAGGCAGCCGCCTGGCACGACTGGCCGCCATCGCCGTGGCTTCTCGAGCCGCGCTGTGAGCTGCTGATCGCGGCGGGCGATCTCGACGGAGCCGTACGCCTGGTCGACGAGCAGCTTCCTGATAGCGAGGGCTCGCCCCCCGCATTTCGCTTCATGGCCGCCGGCGTGCGCGGCAGGGCCGGCATGTGGCGCGGCGACGCCGCCGCAGCAGTGCGCCACTTCGAGCGCGCCGCGTCCTGCGCGGACGAAAGCGACTGGGCCGACCCCGCGGTGCGTGGGCGGATCGATCCCGCGCTGGCCGATGCGTACGTCGCGGTCGGGCGGCCTGAAGAAGCGTCCCTGATCGCCGCGAGGCTGCGGGAGATCGGCGAGCGGCTGCGGCGTCCCGCGCTGATCGGCGACACGGCGCGGATCGACTGCCTGGTCGTCGCGCGGGCCGG
>Ga0335076_10001265_pt1 | contig 24479 bp, 17 predicted proteins | sample Lox_Sample_25_FD_206717 | JGI IMG/M metagenome (GOLD analysis project Ga0335076, IMG submission 206717) | Soil microbial communities from Loxahatchee National Wildlife Refuge, Florida, United States - Lox_Sample_2.5 | ecosystem: Environmental > Terrestrial > Soil > Wetlands | place: USA... | reverse complement strand
GTTGCTCTTCAGACAGCCCAAGCGCCTTGAAAAGCCGCTCCTGGATATCCTGGCGGTGAATTCGAATGCTGCCCGAGCCCAACTCGTACCCGTTCAACACCAAATCGTAGCCCTTCGAGCGTACTTCCCAAGGCGCGCTCTCCAACTTCTCCAGGTCTTCATCCACGATTCCGGTAAATGGGTGCTGCGCGCTCAGCCACGTTTTATCTGTCTCGCTCCATTCGAACAATGGGAAGCCGGTCAACCATACGAATTTCCATTGCGATTTATCGATGACGCCAAGCGTTTCACCTAAATGCAAACGCATTTGCCCGGCGACCAGCGCCGCGGCTTCGGTTCCTTTGATCTGCTCTTTCGCAGACACAGCCACGACCAAATCGCCGGTCTTCGCGCCACAACTCTCCGCTAATTTGCGGAGATTCTCGGCGCCAATCAGCTTTTCCACGGTTGATGTCGTGCCTTCCGCCGCTACTTTAACGAAGTAAGCGCCGCGCGCACCCGATGCCTTAGCCCTCTCCGTCAATTCGTCCAACTGCTTGCGCGAATACGAAGCGCCCCCCGGCGCCGCAAAGGCAAAAATATTGCCTTCGATCTGCAGTTTCTGTTTTGCTTCCTCGGGAAAACAGCCCGTCACTTCGTGGAGTTCCATCCCGAATCGCAGATCGGGCTTATCGCTCCCGTACTTCTGAATCGCGTCCTTGTACAACATATGTGGAAATGGCGCGGTTACCTGAATGCCCGTCACTGCGCACACGCGTACCATCACCGTTTCGATCACGTGAAAAATGTCTTCTTGCCGAGGGAAGGACATTTCCAAATCCAATTGCGTGAATTCCGGCTGGCGGTCTGCGCGTAAATCTTCATCTCGGAAACATTTGACGACTTGGAAGTAGCGGTCCAACCCGCCAATCATCAGGATTTGTTTGAAGATTTGGGGCGACTGCGGCAATGCGTAGAACTGCCCGTGATGCACTCGGCTCGGAACAAGATAATCGCGCGCGCCCTCTGGCGTGGACCTCGTCAGCATCGGCGTTTCCACTTCAATGAACCCCAATTCGTCCATGACCTTTCGCATTTCCAGGACGATTCGGTGCCGTAGGGCCAAATTCGCATGGGGCTTGGGCCGTCGCAAATCCAGGTACCGATAGCGCAGCCGCGTTTCTTCCGCCGCATTGATTTCCTCTTCAATCGGAAAGGGCGGAGTCTTGGCGTTATTCAAAATGTGAAGCTTGCTGGCCACCAACTCGATTTCGCCCGTGGCAATCTCTGGGTTGGCTTTCTCGCGCTTCACCACTTTGCCTTCTACCGCCACTACAAACTCGCTCCGGGCCTGCTCCGCCTTGGCGTGCGCTTCCGCCTGGGTCTCCTTGTTGAAGACAACTTGCACGATTCCAGTGCGGTCACGCACATCCAAGAACAGCAGGTTCCCCAGATCGCGTCGACGGTGCACCCAACCCATGACGATGGCGTCGCGGCCTGCATCACGCGCCCGTAGTTCCCCGCAATAATGTGTTCTCTTCAAGTTGCCCAGAAAATCCAGCACGATTATTCCCTTTCCCGACTAGCAAAACTCATCATCCTGAGGGGCGCCGTCTGCATATCCACTTCTAAATCCGCCGAACCGTGCTCTACGTTGAGATCCTTCGCTGCGCTCAAGATGACAACGCCCGCTTATCGCGCTCACCGCGCAAAAAGTCCAGCAACTCCGCTTCGCCAAGTTTTTTTTGCGTTCCATCTGCGAGCGTCTTGAGCGTCCATTGCCCACTCGTCACTTCGTCGTCGCCCAGAATTAAAGCGTAGCGCGAACCCAGTTTATGTGCTTGTGCCAGGGCTTTCCCAAACTTTTGCTCCGCTGGCGGCAATTCTACCCGCAATCCAACCGCGCGCAATTTTTGCGCAGCGCCAATCGCCGCGGCTTGCGCCTGTGAACCCATCCACGCAATATACACGTCGCGTTTCTGGGCTACTTCACCCTTTCCCGCTTCCTGCAGGGACAGAATCAGGCGATCCTCGCCAATGGCGAAGCCAATCCCCTTAGTCGGCGGGCCGCCCAGCAATTCCACCAGCCCGTCGTACCGCCCGCCGCCGCACACCGCATTCTGCGAGCCCAGTCCTTGCGCGGTAATTTCGAAGGTCGTGCGCATGTAGTAGTCCAGGCCGCGTACCAGGCGCCAATTCTCTTTGTATGGCACGCCACGAAGTTCGAGCTGCCGCTTCACTTCCGCATAGTGCTTCGCGCAATCATCGCAAAGGTAATCGCCAATGTGTGGCAGAGTAGCAATGATGGGCTGCTCATGCTCCAGTTTCGAATCCAGCACACGCAACGGATTCGTCTCAATTCGTCTCCGGCTGTCCTCGCTCAGTTTGTCCTTGACCTCGAGCAAAGCCGCGCGCAATTTCTCGACATAGCCCCTGCGGCATTCCGGCGCATTGTGGCCGATCGAATTAATCTCGAGTTGCACGCCCTGCAATTCGAGCCGCCCGAAAAACGTCATGACCATCTCGATCACTTCCGCATCAATTCCCGGCGCATCCGACCCACCCAAAACTTCCGCCCCGATTTGGTAGAACTGCCGGTAGCGTCCCTTCTGCGGCCGCTCCCGCCGGAACATCGGTCCCATGTAGTACAGCTTCACCGGAGCGGGCCACTGGTTCATGTTGTGTTCAATGTAGGCCCGGCACACCGAAGCCGTCGCCTCCGGCCTCAGACTCACAGACGTGTCGTCACGATCTTCGAAGCTATACATCTCCTTCGAAACGATATCGGTCTCGCCGCCAACTGCACGCGCAAACAATTCGGTAGGCTCAAAGATCGGCGGACGAATCTCCCCGTACCCGTATGTAGAAAATACCTCCCGCGCTGTCGCTTCCACCCGGTTCCACAATTCCGTCTCGGGCGGTAACAGATCGCGTGTACCCCTGATTGCTTGGAATTTTGCCTTATTGGCCATTGGAGGTTAAGAGAGATTCCTCGCTTCGCTCGGAATGACAAGGTTGAATGACGAGAGTATTAGCGCGAAACAGATCACGCGAGCCCACTCCAGTCGATGCGCTCGCCGCGTTCGGCGGCTTCCTTGCGGCAGATTTCGCGGTAACCCGCGTAGCGAACGGCATATTGCTCGATGGACGCGATTTCCTGCTCGGTCAGCGGCCGCTTCACTTTGCCGGGCGAGCCCATGACGATGCTCCCCGGTGGAATCACCGTGCGCTCGGTGACCAGCGTTCCCGCCGCGATGATCGAGTTGGTTCCAATCACCGCGCCATTTAGAATGACACACCCCATCCCGATCAGCACCCGCGACTCGATGGTGCAGCCATGCAGAGTCACCGAATGCCCCACGGTCACGTCGTCGGCCAGCACGAGCGGATACTGGTCTTTCATGACGTGAAGGATGCAGCCGTCCTGAAGATTGGTGCGATTCCCGATTCGAATGGAATGGACATCCCCGCGCACGACCGTCATCGGCCACACGCTGGATTCTTCGCCAATGGTGACGTCACCGATCACCACAGCGGCGGGATCGATGTAAGCCGAAGCGGCAATTTGCGGATACTTGCCGCGGTACGGTCGGATATCCGGGACTCGGGTCAAATCGTTCAGATTCCCTGTAAGTGGTTGCAGCCGTTAGATATAACACCAGCCGCGTTCGCGCACATCTTGCGTACCACCCAAGATAACACCCGCTCACACGACTGACAAGGAAGGCGGAGTTTGCAGCAATAATTCGCAACAAGCGAAATTGTCGATATTCTGGTTTAGCTCGCGCAAACTGCTCTCAGCGTCCGTGTGCGGCCACCGCCCCGCGTTCTGCTCGCGGCTCCAGCCGCTCTTCATATCGCTCCTGGAACAACCCGTTGTAAACGAGTCCTCCCAAAGCCCCGCCAATGATGGGCGCCAACCAAAAGAGCCACAGCTGTTGCACCGCCCAGCCGCCGACAAAAATCGCTGGACCCGTGCTGCGCGCCGGGTTCACCGACAAGTTCGTAACCGGGATTCCGATCAGATGGATTAACGTCAACCCCAGCCCGATAGCTATGCCGGCAAAACCGCCAGGCACACGCGTATCCGTCGCTCCGTGAATAATCAGCAGGAAAAAGAACGTCAGCACTACTTCCGCCACAAAGCAGGCCACCAGCGAGTAGCCGCCGGGAGAGTGCAACCCATAGCCGTTGGAGGCGAATCCACCGCTCAACGAAAAGCCATCCTTCCCGCTGGCAATCAAGAAGAGCACGCCAGCCGCGGCCATCGCGCCCAACACTTGCACCACGATATAAGGAATCACTTCGGACCATGGGAAGCGCTTGCCCACCGCGAGCCCAACCGACACTGCCGGATTCAGATGGCAACCGGAAATGTGCCCGATGGTATACACCATAGTCAGAACTGTAAGCCCAAATGCCAGGGCTACTCCCACGAATCCAATTCCCAATTGCGGGAATGCCGCGTCCAGCACCGCCGCGCCGCATCCCCCAAAGACCAACCAAAAGGTGCCGAAGAATTCCGCCGCTAGTTTTTTCGATAGAGGCATAGCCTGATGTCCTTTCGATACAGCACTGCTTATTTTGGGCGGTGGAATAAAAGTGCGAATTTTAGCTTGGCCGCCGATTCTACTGAATGGCATTCAGCAATACAAGGTGCGAATTGCGGCTTTCTGCTGCTCGCTTTACCCAACTCCTGCTTCACGCCATACTATTCCCGTGCAAAAAATCTGCGCCAAATGCGGCTCTGTGTTCGATTGCCATCCCGAAGGCAATTGCTGGTGCGCGGAGCTCCCCCATCTTCCATTGCCAGCCGATTTTGCTTCCGCCGGATGTCTCTGTCGCGCGTGCCTGCTCGAAAAAATCAAAGCCGCCGAAGATTCCCGCTCCAGCGGCTCGCAGATCCCAGTGCGTCCTTAGAGTCAGGCCTAATCCCAGTGCTTGATTTCCGGCCACAGTTTCTCCAGTGAGCCGAATTTCGGCTTGCGGCAGATGTACACATCAAAGTGTTGGTAAGGCATGGAGAGGGGATGCTCCACGTGGCCTGCGAATTTCACGTCCTCGAAAAGTTGATTTAACCGCTCCGGCCGGTCGTCCATCACGATCAGGCATTCGCCGGTATAGCCGTGTGTTCCCCAGTAATAATAATTCTGGTGACCGGAAATCGCTGGAGGCAGGCCCATTTTCGCCCCGAAGAAATCGATCGCACCCGCTTGTCCGTAATTCTGCCCAAAAATGGCGCACGACTTTCGCTCATCGGCAGGCAAACTGTTGTATGCATCCGCCACCACTTGCGCCATTTCTTTCCAGCCAAACTGGTCGGCATAAATCTGGGGCAGCGGTCCTAATCGGCTGTTCTCGATTCGGGGTGGCGCAAAGTGAAAAAAATGCGCGTATGCGATGTACTGATCCACGGTAAGCAACGGGAAATAGGCGAATGGTGCGTTCATAACTCCGGTAATCGCCAGCAGCGCGATATAAGCAGGCTTCAACCACCGCGCTGCGCGCATGGCGTTGAACCACCGTTCGAACACCAGCCCGCCCGCCGCAAACAGCATAGGGTACGCCGGAGCCGGATAGTACATTCGGCCGTGCATCGTCAGCATGCAAATCATAATGACCAGCCAAGTGATTCCCAACACGCGCCAACCTTTACCCTCCCGATCGCGCAGCAGTTCAATCAAACCCGCAATCCACACTGGCGCTGCCAACGGATGGAGAATCAGCACCTGGAGCAGCAGAAAGCCTACGGGACCGGACTCGGCGTTCCGGCCACTAGCCTGTACGTTTCGCAGCAGCTCAATAGTCGGAAATCCGCGATGAATCTCCCACATCAGGTTCGGCAGGAAAATCAGCAGCGCAATCAATCCCCCGAACCAGATCCACGGTGACGCAAACTGCCGCCGCTGCCGGGTCAGCAGTAATCCCACAAACAGCCCAAATCCAAAGAACAGCATGGAATGCTTATTGAGCAGACCCACGCCACAGATGAGCCCGAAAAGCAGCCACAGCTTTTGGCTACGTCCGTTGAAAATCTTCAGCACCACGAGTGCTGCTCCCATCCAGAACAGCGATTCGAACACGTTCATCGTGAGCAATGAATCCAGCCCAAGATAGATGGGCGCTACCATCACGCAGACGCACGCCAGTAGCATTCCGAATCGTCGCGCACCCAACTGCCGCGCAATCAATCCCGTCAACAAGACGCGCAAGCCTGCCGCCACTGCGGGCAGAAAACGCAGTGCAGGCAAAGAATCACCCAAAATCACGCGCTCTAACCAGGTGATCACTGCGATCAGGGGCGGCTGATCCACATAGCCCCACGCCAGGTGATGACTGCACGCAAGGTAATACAGTTCATCCACGAAGTAGCCATACCGCCCGCTGACCAGCATATGTGCGAGAAAAATCAGAAACGAGACTCCGCCCAGAAGTGCCCAATCTCCCGGGCGGGTTTCTGCGGCACGTTCGGATGGTTTGGATTCCAGCTCTACGGATCGGTCCATGGAAACGTCCTCACTGTTTCAGAACGATTTGAGGATGGAGAATGTTCCCTGCAATGTCTAACGCGAGAGCACCGAAAGAGCGCAACCGCTCACGGCAGGCAAAATAAATAATGAAAGCGGCAGACGCTCTCACTCAGTCAATCTGCACGGCTGGCCCGCCGGAGGTTGCCGCAACTTCTTCCAGTCGCGCGTTCACCGCTTTGGCAACCCGAAACAAACTCTGCGCCGCTGGCGCGCTTTCGCCTTGCGCCGCAACCGGCTTGCCCGTATCGCCTCCCAAGCGAATCCGCGGATCGATTTCGATTTCTCCGAGCACCGGAACGCCATACTCGATCGCCGTTTTCGCGCCTTCGCCGTGTCCAAAAATATCCACGGGCTTTCCGCAATGCGGGCAAGAAAACGTGCTCATATTTTCGACTACGCCCAACACTTCTACATTTACCTGGCGAAACATCTCGATCGCTTTTCGCACGTCCGCCAGCGCTACTGCCGAGGGCGTAGTCACCACCACTGCTCCAGTCACTTCCACGGTTTGAATCAGCGTCAACTGCACATCACCTGTACCAGGCGGCAAGTCAATCACCAGGTAATCCAGTTCTCCCCACTCAACGCTGCGCAAGAATTGCGTAATCACGCTATGCAGCATGGGGCCACGCCAAATCACCGGTTTGTCCCCGGGGTTCAGCAATCCCATCGAAATCATCTTGAGTCCCTGAGACTGGACCGGAATAATGCGTTGTTGCGGAGTGGCCATTGGCTCGCTCGTCGATCCCAGCATAATCGGCACATTGGGACCGTAAACATCAGCATCCAGCAATCCCACCTTGTTGCCCAATTTGGCCAACGCCAGCGCGAGGTTCACTGCCACGGTGGTCTTTCCGACTCCGCCTTTGCCGCTGGCAACCGCCACCAAATACTTCACACCTGGTATTGGCTGCCGCTGAGGCATCTGCTGTTGTCCTGGCATTCCCGGTGGCATAGGTCCTCTTCTCGCTGTCGTAGATGGCGCTTCTAGAACAAGATCACGAACAACGCGTCAGGCGCAGAGCACTTCCCTACCGATTCTTGCGCTCTCGGCCCACACATCACGCGTTCGTGCCGTGGCACTTCTTGTATTTCTTTCCCGAGCCGCAGGGACAAGGATCATTCCTTCCCACTTTTGCTCCCGCGCGAACGGGTTTCGGGGCTTCCGCCTGCGCGGGTCCTGTTTGGTATTGCAGATCCTTTTGCTGGCGCTCTTGCTTGCGTTCCAAAGCTCGCGCAAAATCAGGCACTCGCGTCGGCGCCTCCTCGGCTCGGGCGGCTGCACTGGCCACCGCAGCCGCGGCACTATGCAGTTGTCGTGGAGCCTGTGGCGCTTGGCGTGGCGGCGGAGGCGCTTCTTCCCTCTGAATCTGCACATGGAACAAATAGCGGATCGTCTCATTATCGATGCGCGCCATCATGTCTTCAAAGAGTACGAAAGCTTCCTTCTTAAACTCTACCAGCGGATCCTTTTGTCCGTATCCGCGCAGGCCGATGCCTTCCTTCAGGTGATCCAGTGAGAGCAGGTGGTCCTTCCACTGTGTATCAACGACATCCAGGATGATTCGCCGCTCCAGCCAACGCAGCAAATCTGAACTGAACTGTTGCTCCTTCTCGGCATAACGGGTCTTCACCGCCTCAACCGTGGCCTCCACCAGTTCCTCGTGGTTCAACGCAGTTGGATCCGCACCGGCGGCTTTGGCATCGATTCCGAATTGTGCGTTTACCTCGGCGAGAAACTGCGTGGTGTTCCACTGCCCCGGATGCTGCTCTCTTGGGCAATATGTTTCCACAAGACCGGCCGCGACGCTTTCCGCAATGCCCAACACATAGTCACGCTGGTCCTTCCCTTCCAGGGCCGAGCGCCGGATCGCATAGATGGTTTCGCGCTGCTTGTTCATTACGTCGTCATACTCAAGCAGGTGTTTGCGGGCATCAAAGTTCTGCGCTTCCACGGATTTTTGCGCTTGCTCGATGCGGCTGGAGATCAGCTTTGACTCGATAGGCACGCCTTCGGTCATGCCCAAACGAAACATCAGTTGCTTCACGCGTTCCCCGCCGAAAATGCGCATCAAGTCGTCTTCCAGCGAGAGGAAGAATCGCGAGGATCCCGGATCGCCTTGGCGGCCCGCGCGCCCTCGCAACTGGTTATCGATGCGCCGTGCTTCGTGCCGTTCGGTCCCCAGAATGTGCAGCCCACCGAGGGCTACCACTTCGTCGTGCTCCGATTTGCACTGTTCCGCGAACTGGTCGTAGACCGGCTTCCACTGGTCCTGCGGTACCTGGAAGATCTTGCCTTCATGCTGGAAAAGCACCATGGGAATCACCGGCTGTGCGGCGTCTCCGTTCGTACTTTCTGCGCCCATCACGGCAGGCGCGGCGGCATAAGGCATGGCGAGCTTATTCTTCAAAAAATATTCGCGGGTCAATGCCTCCGGATTTCCACCCAGCAGAATGTCGGTTCCGCGGCCGGCCATGTTCGTTGCTACGGTGACCGCGCCTTTGCGGCCGGCTTGCGCCACGATGCGCGATTCGCGTTCGTGCTGCTTAGCGTTCAGGACTTGGTGCGGAATGCCCTCTTTCTTCAGCAACTCCGCAATGGTTTCCGACTTTTCGATAGAGATGGTGCCGACCAGCACCGGTTGCCCGCGTTCGTGGTAATGGCGGATTCCGTGGGCTACGGAATTGTCTTCCTGTAAAATTCCGTTGACCACTGCTTCGAATTTCTCACGTTCCGTGCGATACACCACGTCCGGATTCTCAATGCGGATCAGCGTCCGGTTCGTCGGGATCACCACCACATCCAGGTTGTAAATTTTACCGAACTCCGCCGCTTCCGTTTCCGCCGTGCCGGTCATACCGGAGAGCTTTTTGTACATGCGGAAGTAGTTCTGGAAGGTAATGGTCGCGAGCGTCTGATTTTCTCGCTCAATCTTCACGCTTTCTTTGGCTTCCACGGCCTGGTGTAAACCGTCAGACCAGCGGCGCCCAGGCATCTGTCGTCCGGTAAATTCGTCGACGATGATCACTTCCCCGTCTTTCACGACGTAATCGACGTCGCGTTTGTAGAGTGCGTGAGCGCGCAATGCCTGGTACACGTGATGGATGGTTTCCATGTGCGCCGGGTCGTACAGGTTTCCCAAACTAAGCATGCGCTCGCACTTGCTCACACCTTCTTCCGTCAGCGTGGCTTGCCGGTGTTTTTCATCCAGGGTGTAGTCGATTTCCTGAATGAGCTTGGGAATGATTTTGTCGATCTTGAAGTACTTGTCGGTCGATTCTTCGCTTGGGCCGGAAATAATCAGCGGAGTACGCGCCTCGTCGATCAAGATCGAGTCCACTTCGTCGACGATGGCAAACTGGTGGCCGCGCTGAACGCAGCTGGCCAAATCATATTTCATGTTGTCGCGCAGATAGTCGAAGCCAAACTCGTTGTTCGTCCCGTAGGTGATGTCCGCTCCGTAAGCCGCGCGACGTTGCGCATCATCCAGATCGTGCACAATCACACCCACGGTTAGCCCTAAACCCTTGTAGAGAGGGCTCATCCATTCCGCATCGCGCCGGGCCAGATAGTCGTTCACGGTCACGATGTGCACGCCGCGCCCTGCCAGCGCGTTCAGTGCCGCTGGCAGCGTGGCCACGAGCGTTTTTCCTTCACCCGTTTTCATTTCCGCAATCTTGCCGGAATTCAAGACCATGCCGCCAATCAATTGCACATCGAAGTGGCGCATCTTCAGGAAACGTCGGCCTGCTTCCCGCGCCAGCGCAAACGCGGGCACGATTACCGGCTCTAGCGCGCGGGCGAGCTGGTCCTTGTACTCCGGCTCTGCTGGATCGCTATCCTTTAGTGCTTCCTGTACTTGCGTCTTCAGCGCAGAAAAGCGCTCTTTCAACTCTTCATCGCTTAGCGACTGAACTTCAGGTTCTTGGACGTTAATCGACGCAATCACCGGCTGCATCTTCTTGATGTCCCGGTCGTGTTTCGTCCCAATAAACTTGGCGACTACTTTGTCCAGTATTTGTGCTGCTTCCATGAAGAGTCCGTCACTTCCTGACTTGATGGTCTGTGGTACACACGCGTTCAGCCGAGTCGGTGATGCCTAGCTTTGCTCATTGCGGCGGCCTTGACCCTGCATCGTGCGAGCCCTGGCGCGCGCCTTCGACCTATCGGCTCGATAGCACAGCCTGATTCCACAGAAAAAGGCAAACATCTTATTGTAACTGGTTGGATGCGCCCCCGCCAACAATCGCCACCGACGTGCCCGCTGCGTCGCCTCGCAAACGCGGCGTATACTGGTTCAATGGAGCATCCGAAACTTGTCATCGTCCACGCCTATGGCACCCGCGCGGAGGCGGAACTGGCCGTTAGCGAACTCGAATCCGCGGAAATCCCCGCTATGATCCAGTCAGATAGCGTTGGCGGAATGCGCGAGCACATCGCCTGGTCCGGGGCAGGGTTCAAACTCTTGGTGCGTGAAGACGATCTCGCCGCCGCCCGCGCAATACTAACGCCACAACAAAACGAGGCTGCCGGGGACGATTCGGCCAGTGGCGAGCCGAAAAAAAACAATAGCTAGTTTGCTCGAACTGCTTCCCTCCGCAGCTCAGGGTCGGCGTTTCGCGCTAGCCACCACCCGGTCCACCAGCTCCGCCGCAACACCCTGTCCTTCCACTACGATCCATGCATCCCCAAACGTAATGACTCGCCGGTGCCCCTCGCCCTGACCCACGTAGCCGCCGCCTCGGCAGTACAACCGCCATTCGATGTGATCCGCCTGAAGAATGGTCATGTTATCGCGATCGTCCGAAGAAGCCACCGTGCATTTACTGGTGTTTTCGCACTTGCAGCCATACCCGTAGATCCATTTGTTCCCGCATTGAACGAAGTCGCTCGTTACCGTATTGGCTTCCGTTCCCTGCAGAATGTCAATTTCATTCCCTTCATAAGCCATCAGCGAAGGATCCGGGCAAGTGAGTGTGATCGTCTCAGCGGATGTGTTCACGCGCCACGAAGCCGGGTATGAGAAAGCAGCGGGCCAATGCTTATCGCTTATGAGCTTCCATGGCCCGCTACCATCACACTTCGGTTGCGCAGACGCTTTCAAATGCACCGGAATGTCCTTGGCCCCCTCCGCGGGCGACCAGACTCCCGTGAGGGCAGTGGCACTCAGTTGGCCGCTGAGGCGTCCCAATTCACTTTCCCGCTCGCCAAAAGCCGTCAATGCTATTTCTGGCTGTGCCCCGGCAATCCATTCACCTCCCAGTGCTACCGGAGCCCAATCTTCCGTGTTGTAGAATACGCCAACGACTCCGGAACCGCCCCGTTCCAAGTACATTCGCACGTGTTTCTGGCCAAACGAGCCCTCAAACCAAAACTTCTGGCTAGGGGCCACTTCAAGTTGTGCGGTGTTTGGGCAGAAAGCGCTTTGATACTGTTTTTGCTGCGGCGCATTGGGTGAGGCCGCTGTCAGAAAAACAATTGTGAGTAGGATGGCTCGCACGCGCCTCCCAGCAGTGTACAACCTTGATGCCTGGTATTGGATGTTGCTGGTGAGGTGCGTAGTCTAGATTCAAAACAGACGGCTTGGAAGCCCTGGTCAATCAGCCGCAACGATTGCTGATTTGGTGGTGCGGGGTCCCTCTATACGATTTGGACCAGGTCCGGTGGGCACTGCCGCAGATTTTCGATCGAAATGGATTTCTCGGTTCGGTATACGTCTGACGATGGCAACATACCGTAGCTTCGATTCCGGCCTTCTCGCTTCGCCAAATACAACGCTCGGTCGGCTAGTTCAATCACGTTATCAATCGAAAGCAAACCCACGTCTTCCTTCAACCACGGGAATGGAGCCCAGCCGATCGAACAGGTCTTGTGAATTTCCAGGCCATTCCCGACATCAAAGGGCATGTCGCGGATGGCATCCAGGACGCGGTTGCACAAAGACGAGGCGTTATCACGATCGGTGGTACGACACACCAACAGAAACTCCTCGCCACCCCAGCGCACTAGGTCATCGGACCCGCGCATTACGGACCCAATTCGTTTTGCTACTTCCTTCAGTAACTGGTCGCCAGCCGCGTGGCCCAGGTCATCGTTTACGCGTTTAAATCGGTCGATATCGACCAGCAGAAAGATCAGCTCTTGCTTCGCCGAATTGGGCTCGTTCGCATTTGGAGTTTTCAGATGCGAGCGCACCGCCTGAGCAATATCCTTCGAAATCGTTTCATAGAAGTACCGTCGATTGCGCGCTCCCGTCAGCGGGTCGGTCAGCGAAATCTCCTCAAGTTCTTTATTCTTCTGCAGCAACTCCACGCTGCGCTCGGCGACGGCTTGTTCTAACTCCAGCCTGCGCCGGTTCAGTGCTCGCGTGCGCAGGGTGGCATACCCCCAAAAACACCCGAGCAGGAGTAACGCTGCGCTGACCCGGGCCCACCAAGTCTGCCAAAAGCTCGGCAACACTTCGAACTCGAAAGTCGCCGGCGCTGACGGCACCATGATGCCCGGCTTACGACACTGGACCCAGAACTCGTATTTGCCGGGGCCCAAACTTCCATACTGGAGTTCGCGTTGCTGCGTGTCAGTAACTTGTTGCTCCAGCCCCTTTAATTGATACTGACACGCGATGCGGTCCGCATTACCGAGGATCGTGGGCGCGAACTGCACCGACAGCGAACCATCTGCGGACGGCACCTTCGCGGGGTTGTGCAGTTCCCGCTCCTGTCCTCCAAGCGCTACCTTTGTCAAAACGACGTTGATCTCATTGATTTTTGGTGTCTCTGCATCGGGGCGGTAGCGCGCCAATCCTCGGGATGTCGCGATCAGGTAGCTCCCATCCTGTTCTTCGCGAACACCGGTCCACGGGCTGACGTCATCCCAGATCAAGCCATCCGCGTGGCTAACGGTTTGCAGCGTGCCATCCGGGGATCGAATCGCTAGTCCGTCTGGACCGTCGAACCATACCCGACCTTTCGAATCGCGGCCCACAATGAGCCAGTCCCAAGGGTGATTTTCAAACCGCGCTTTGCCGCTATCGTCCAAGGTGATCCGGGTGACTTCCACGACGTCGTTGTAGGCCAACCATGCCTCTTTGTCGGATAGCGCCGTCATGCTGGTAATGGCTTGGCCCTGTAGCCCATCTTTCACCGTCAACGTCAGCCAGCTTTTTCCATCAAATCGATAGACCACCGCCGTTCCAGTGACCCAGACCGTTCCTTCGGGGGAAAATGAGACGTAAAAGAGCTCCGTTCCCGGTCCAAGAGGCAGTGGAACATCCTTCGGCTCCGCTGCCGGATTTCGCAAATCGAAGCGCACCAAATGATCCCGGGTGGTCGCCCAAATCTCGCCCTTTGGCGAAACATAGACTGTCTGATAAGGTCGCCCTCGGAATCCGGGCTGAATCGCGGTACAAAAATCGTCCGGATCGATTCGCACAAGTGCTCCCGTCAAAGTGAGCACCCAAATCGAGCCGTCTCCCGCTACTTGCATTTGTCGGGCATGGGATTGCGTACTTCCGCCGGGCAATGGAACCTTCAGCCAACGATGCTGCGAAGCATCCCAAACCGCGATGCCACGCGCTGTACTGACCCACAAGCGCCCGTGCTGATCCCGTTGCGTCGCCCAGATGGTGTTGTCAGGAAGACCTTCCGTCGTCGTCCAGCCGCTCCATTCGTGTACTCCCGGCAGTCGATCAAGCCCAGTTCCTGACCCTCCAATCCAAAGGCTCCCTTCGCGATCTTCCATCGCGAACTGGACGTCGTTGCTGGAAATCCCCTGATGATCCGTGATGATCTGCCAATGGGTGTCCCCGACTTGCCAGTACAATCCCGTCGTCGAGGGCACCAGAAGCCGCCCTCTTTGATCCAGCGTGGGCTTTCCTTCAACGTCATCAGCGGGACCGACCCCCGTTATTTTCATCGCGAGATTTTGCCCGCGCAGCTCCAAACGCACTAATTGAGTCATCGTTCGCAACCACAGATGGTGTTCGCCATCCCAGAGCAGCGCTACGACCCGGTCTTTCGGCAGATCCGTTTCGGCAGCCTCGACATGTATGGAGCCAGACGCCAAATGCGCCAGTCGCCTCCCATACGTGAACCAAATGGAATCGTCTTCTGCCCGGCAGATTCCTACGGCAGGCTCAGTAACTCCTTCCGCCTCTGCGAGCACGGTTGCATGGGCAGGGTCATGGGAATCGACTCTTAATAGCCCCCGGTTAAAGAGCAACGCGTACACGACTCCCTTTCCATCGACTGTGAATATCTGCGCACCGCTGGCGAGCGGCATCGCGGACGCCGGGATCGTCAAGCTCTCAAAGCGCCCATCCCTGTAGTACGCAATGCCACGATTCCCCGCGAACCAAGGCGTGCCATCGGGTGCGATTACCAGATCCAGCACGTAATGACCGATCAGACCTTCCACTTCGGTCATCTTCTGAGCCCGCGACCCGTCATAACGGAAAAGCCCAGTTTGCGTCCCAATCCAGAGGAAGCCCTGCCGATCTTGCCCCATCGCGGTTACGGTGACCGCGCTCAGACCAAAGTGATCGGCCAATCGTTGCACTGTGTATCGGGGGTTATCTGGGAAGGTAACTTCTGGACGACTTTGCGCGCCCACAGTCGTCCCCAGCCACGCGAGAGCGCACAGGACTGCCAATCTGCGGATATTTTTCGCTTCGAGCACAGTTGCGCCGTTTCACGAAAGGGCTTCTGGCACAAATTGGGCGGTTTTGCAGGCCAGGGCTTCGCGATTTCATGAGGTTACGGGGAGAACTCGACTGCGTAAATACAACAAAGGTACTTCGCCGTAGTACCAGCGAATCGTTACTACTTCGTAATCGTAACTCGTTTTGAGGAAGACTGGTCCGGCAACCGGCCCTTAGCTGGTTCGGAATCCTGTGAGCGCTCCACATTACTCATATTGTCGAGCAATAATCTGCGGAATTTGGCCCGCTCCTCCAAGCCAATGTCCACAATTTCAAAGGACATGTCCTGTGCCCGGAAGTCGCGCATGAGCGCGGTCGCCTGCAAATTGCGTAAGCCCAGCTGCATGCGGAGTTGCACCTGCGTTCCCGGCGCAAGGTGCATGTTCGTTGCCGCCAAGCCTCCACTCAGGCTTGCAGTCTTAATATCCAGATGGCAGTTCTGCTTCAGATTGGTGCTGACTGCGGAAATCGCTTTCTGCAAACGCACGCGCGTATGCCGGCGATGCCGAACGAATTTCGAATTGTGCGGCACCTCGAGGGGCGCCAGTTTCAAATCGTCGTTTTCGATTCCGCTTTTTGGCAGAAATTCCTGTACCCACGCAGGATCTAATTTCTCGAGGGACTGGAGCGCCGCAATCCGCAGTTCCTGGGGATGCACCCACCCGAAGATTTTCCGCGCTTCCAGAATTCGCTTCAGTGCGTTGACGGATTCCGGAGCTTTCACGCGACCCAAAGCCTCTACTGCCTTCACTCTCAAGTAGGGTGCGGCTCCAGCGGGCAGATCCCCATCCGCGAGGGTCAACAATCGACCCAGCGCTTCCCGCTCTTCCGTCATTCCTACCTCGTCCACCACCAGCGGCATAATGAGTGGGTCTACGTGGTCCAACACCCCCAGGAGGATTCGGCAACGTTCCGGGGCTCCGCAGGACGCGATCTGGCGCACCATGCGATCCTGTGCTGCACGAGGAAAATCTTTGATTCTCGCCGGCAGGAACACCCCTGCGGCAGTCGGATCGAGTCTTACCAGCAAACCCACCATGTCCACGGCCTCCGCCTGTTGGCCGCCACGCACGTTGCTCCTGAGGTATTGCAGCGCTTCCTCGCCCAAGTCATGCGCGAGGTTGGCGATATTTTCCGAATCGTCGCGGTACTGGCAGCGGTTGAATCGCGCTGATAGTTGTTCCATGGCGGTTTGCGGCAATTGCTTTAGCACGCCCGTGAGACCAGCGGAAATCTGCCGCGCCCGCAATGCCTCTTCGACAAATTCCGGTACTCGATCCTCAATGCCCATTTTCGCGCGCAGGCTCTTGGCTATCCCAGGCCGCTGCGACTCCACGCCCGCAAGCAGGTTAAGCGCTTGTTCCATCGCAAAGTAACAGCGCTTGGCTGCAGCTTCCTGGCAGAGGCGCACGAAGGCCGCACTCACCAGCGATTGCAGGTCCTGGTCTTGTTCCACACTCAACCGCAATCCAACATGACGCAGGGCTTCCGCCAACAGCCGCGGGTCCGCTTTGGCGTAGAGCTCCGCAAGTTCCGAAAGCCCTGTCGCCGCCCGTTTCCGCGCGTCTGGCTCTTCGCTGTCGGCACAGCTCGCATAGTTTTGCAGAATGCTGCTCGCTTCTGCCAAATCACCCTGATCAATTAGTTGATCCACATACGACTGCACGTTCTTCGGCGGAATACACCACGCTTCCGACGACAACAGCACTTCTCGTTTTGCGCTTTCGGGGACGCTGGCCCAAAATTGGCGATCGAGTAGTTCGCGGTGCGACTCCACCAGCAGGCCTGCTTCCACCATTTTGTTTTCATGCTGGCCAAGAATCTTTCGCAGCGCTTCAATTTCCTGGTTCATGCGATCAAGCATCTGCCGAACCGCGTTCACTTTCACTTCGCCCTTTTCGAACCGTTCTAGCGCAAAGCGAATGGAAAGGTGTTCCGCCAACTTCAGCAACATGCTCTGATCGAGTTTGCTGCTTTTCCCTTTTTCGGCAATTCCCGCAAGCGCGTTTCGCAGCAGATCTTGGGCGCGGCCTGGAAGTTGTGCGACTTGCGTCTGGAATTCCACCGCGGCTGCGGCGGGATTCGGCCCGCTGCCTACTTTTCCAAACGTCGCGAGCGCATGCAGAATGGCAAGAATTTCGTCGTCCGTCGGTTCGCCGAGGCTGTTGCCGATTCCGTGACCTGCCCCTCCGCCAACGCCAAATCCAAAGCTGGATCCACTTCCTCCGAACGCAGAACCCGAACCGCCTCCTGAACCAGTTCCAGAGCCACCGCCTCGAACCGCACTGCCGCCCGGGCCCGTCCCTCTGCCCGTGTTGGCCCCAGCTCCCACGCCCGTAGCCGGCCCCATGACAACTGGTCCAAGAGCCGCTCCAACTCCAGCGCTGCTTCCGGGCCACTGCGAACGGCCACTACCAGAGTTGGCAGTTCCCTCGCCGCCTGCTCCGATTCCACCGCCGTTTCCTGCAGACTTTGATCCCTCCGCCGCTGCGATCAGTTCCAAAAGCTTCTGTGGATCGTTCAGCATTTTCTTGAACGAGTCCTGCTCATCTCCCAGCGAAGCCGCGGCGATCTGCGCCGCCACGCTTGCGTCTTTCAATCGAGCATCGGTCGCCACAAAGCAGATCTCGTTGACGTGAATTCCTTGAGCTCCGCCAATGGCTTCTTTCAGCTGCTGCGCCAGTTCGGCTGGTTTGGCTTTACCTGTAGGGAAGGCATGCACGAATTTGGCAAGCTCTTCCTGGGTGACTTTGGCCTGGAACTGAATGCTCGCTAGACCCGCTGCGCTCAACAATTGCGCAAACTGCTTTTCTGCCGGCGAGCCGTCCAACGGAACGCCATCGAGCAATAGCTGATTCCCGGTTGCCCCCAGCAGCAGCCCATTATCGGCATCTTCAGGCACCGCCGACCTCAGCTCCGACCATGCAATCTGCAACTGTTCCATGGTGCGAGCGTGATCGTGGCCGTAAAGACGTGCAAACTTCAGCAAAATGTTCAGGCTGCGTACGAAGGCGCGAGCTGCTGTGGTTTTTGGATCCGTTTTCATTCCAGGTCGGTACCTTCCGGCCCCTCGATGGTCTTCGCCAGAGTACGTCTTCTCTAGTACGGTAGGGCCTGCACGCGGGTCTCACAATGGTACAGTCGTCCCGTGTGACACCCTTGCTAGCTCGGCGCTCGGCCAGTGGCCACACCTGCTCTTTGGGACGGGCTCGCGGATGCGTAGGCCAGGTTGAATTTTCTTGTGCTGAGAGGGAGCCAGCGCTAACCGGAGAAATACCAGCAGCGTCTTGATAATGCGGAAACTACTTCGAAATGGCCATTCGCCCTTGTCTCCTGCTGCGGTTGGTAACCTGAGCTGGTTGCGGCAAACCGCCCAACTCCAAGAGCAGTTTTCGTAGGCGTGCTCGTTCGTCCAGATCCATTTCTACGAATTCAAAGGCTGTCGCTTGTGGACGCGCTCCGCGCACGATCGCTTGCGCGCGAATGCTGCGCACGCCGCTGGAGATCTTGAGCGTCAGCAGTGAGCCGGGAGCGAGGTGCCGGTCCGCGGCGCCGATCCCTCCGGCCATATTCAACTCCGCAATGGTCAGCCTGAGGTTCTCGCGTAGATTGGTGGTCACCGCCGGAACGTGCTTCGTCAGTTTCAGACGCGCATAGCGCCTTTGCCGAATGACTGGAGCATTGGGTTCAGGATCCATCGGCTCCATGACCAATTCCTTACGATCCAGACCGCTCGCGGCAATTTTTTCCATAGCCAGGGCAGGCTCAATCTTCTGCAAAGCTTGTGCTGCGGCAATTCTCAATTCTGAGTGGTAAGCCCAGCGCCAAACTTGTTTTGCTTCCAATAATTTTTGTAGCACTGGACTCGCCGCGACGGCTCGCAATCTTCCCGCCGCCTCGATGGCTTTGATTCGCGTAAACCCAGGAGTGCTGTCGTCCTGCAGCAGATCCACCGCTTTGGTAATGCACTCGGGGCGCCCGCTCATACCCATCTCATCCAACGCGAGCGGCCGAATCAGCGGATCCAACGAATCGTAGAGCATCACCAGCAACCGCGCCCGCTCTAGCGTCGGCGCGCTGGATAATTGGCGCACGACGCGATCATGGGAAGCACGCGGCCATTGTGCCAGCCGTACAGGCAATATTCTCTCCACCGCGTCGGGAACCAATTGTGTCAGGAGCCCAACCACTTCCGTAGCCTCGTTTGCGGGCGAGTTTTGCAGCGTGTCTGTCAGCCGCTGTATCGCGTCTTCTCCCAGACCGCCGGCAACAGAACCCAACAGCTGACAATCTTCGTGGAATCCGCAGTTCGCAAATTTGGTCGTTACATACTGGAGCGTGGCCTTCGGCATCAGAGCCAGGATATCCAGCAAGCCGTCCGGAATTTGGCCGGTGCGCATGGTGTCTTCTACAAACTCGGGTACCCGTTCTTCGGCTCCGATTCTCTGCCGAAGGTTATTCGTTGAGCCGGGACGCAGAGCCTCCACGCTGTCCAAGGATGCTAAAGCTTGCTGCATTGCGGGATAAAACCGCTTGGAGCCTGATTCCTGGCTCATGCGCACAAACGCAGCGCCCACTAATGTCTGTAAGTCGCTTTCCCGTTCCACGGCGAGCTGATTTCCGAGTCTTTGAATTACGTCAATGAGGGCGCTGCCATCACCGCTGCCATAAAATTCCGCCAGGTCCGCCAGCCCGATGGCGGTCGTACGTCGAGCTTCCGGAGCATCAAGCGCCACGCACGCAGCATACTTGGTCAGGATCTCGTTTACCGTTTTCAACTCGCCGCGTCGCAGCATTTCTTCCAGGAAGGCGCGGACATTGCGCGGGGGCACGCACCAGGCTTCCTCGGAGGTTAATACCTCTTTCTTGTTTTCCTCCGGCACCTGCTGCCAGAATTCCTGGTCCAGCAGTTCCGTGTACGACTGAACCGAAATTCCTGCGTTCGCCATGGTCTCTTCTTGTTGACCGAGAATCTTGCGCAACGCTTCAATCTCAGCATTCATTCGATCCAACAGTTGCTTCACCGCGTTCACGCGCAATTCACCGCGCTCGTAACTGTCGAGAGCGAACCGGATGGCCACATGCTCGGCGAGCTTTAGCAGCATCGGCTTGTCGGGCTTGTCCATCGGCGCTTGCGCTGCCAAACCCGCCAGCGCCTGTTGCAGAGTGTATTGCGCTCGCACCGGCAATGCCGTCAGTCTGGATTGGAAACTTGCGGCGTCCATTCGGCTACTTTCCGGGTCTTTTCGCGCTTTCCCCAGTTGCGCGAACAAGCCAATCATCGAGCGCACTTCTTCTTCCGCAACGGCGTAAGCTCCGGGCTCGCCCGCACCTACGCCAACGCCGGTCCCTACGCCACTCATCATCGCTCCGCGCAACATCGCCGAAGCACTCACCCACTTTCCGGGCTCTGACCCGCCTCCACCTGCTCCTCCACCACCGGGGCCGCTGCCGAATCCCGAGCCCCCGCCTGCTCCTCCGCCGCCCGGACCACCACCCGGTCCTCCCGAGCCGCCGCCGGTTCCTGAGCCGCCGCCTGACCCACCACCACCCGGACCACTACCCGAAGCTGCACCCGCTCCATCTCCTCCGCCGGGAGCGCCTGTTCCCCTGCCGTCACCGCCACCAAATCCTGACCCCAGGCCGGAGCCACCTGCCCCTGATCCTCCACCAGTACCTACGCCTGCACCGCCGCCAGTACCACTGCCGCCTCCAGAACCACCTGAGCCAGTTCCACCGGAGCCGCCGCCAAACCCGCCTCCTCCTGTACCGCCTGTTCCTCCACCGGCCGTTGCGCCGGACGGCTTTCCGGCATCCCATAGGCTGCCGCTGCTGTCGATTCCTCCGCTCCAACTCGATCCGCTGCCACCGCCAGACCCGCCCGTCCCTCCTCCGCCCGGGCCGAATCCACCGCCTCCGCCAGCACGGCTGCTTTCCGCAGCCAGAATCAGCTGCAGCATCTTTTGCGGATCCTCGAAGACATCACGGTATTTCTCTCCCGCACCGCCGAGCGTTTTTGCGGTGAGTTGCGCCGCGACCTTTATGCCTGCAACGGATCCATCTTCCGCAACATATCGAATTTCGTTGATCTTGATGCTGCTGTCGCCAGCCAGCGCAGCCTTCAATTGTTCGGCCAGCATGCTTGGCTTGTTGTTTCCACTCGGGAAGGCGCGCACGAACCGCGCGAAGTTACTCTGTGTGGTGCTTGGAGAAAAATGGATGCTGGCAATTCCCGAAGTGGTCAGCAACTGCGCAAAGCTTTTTTCCGCCGCGGCCGCACCCAAGGGCACGCCGTCCAACACGATCTGATTTCCGGAAGCACCGAGAAGCAATCCCGCGTCGCCACCTTGGTCCAGTGCCGCACGCAATTCTTTCCAGGCAGTCTCAAACTGAGCTGCGGTGCGCACGTGCCCAAATTCATACAAACGCGCGAACTTCAACAGGATGTTGAGGCTGTGAACGAAAGAACGCGCGATCTGTCTTGTATCGGCGGCCATTCCTGCGAATTACCCCATTACTTGCTACTTCTACACTAGGCCGCTCGGCCCATGCAATACAAGCCCCCGTCGTCGTCGTGTAACGTGGATAACAACCTAAGGTACAGCATTACTGACTGGCCGAAGACAGGCTTATCCGGTGGCTGAGCGACGGGGTAGTCAATCGGCTACGGGACCCGCGGGGAAACTTGCCGATTTCATGGATCTGTCATTAAACTGAAGGTGGGCCGTTCGACAGGATGCGAAGCAAATCCAGTCGACCAGGGCCGAGCGTTCAAAATATTCCACGCCGCCCATGGGCTTGTAACCCGCACCTGGTGCGTGCTATTATTAGTTAGTAATCTTATTGGCCGGCATGCGCCGCCGGTACTTCTGTTCGCGGTGACGCTGCGTTGGCCGAGAGCAGGTCCGCCCGATGCACGAGAATGCCTCCGACTCGCGGTTCAAAGCTGAGATGCCCGCGATTCCTGGTGTCTCGCCCGGGCTTCGCCGCAATCGCTCCAATCCGCTTTCTTCTCTGATCGTGGGCGTTGTCGTATTTGGAATTGTTCTGGTTTTCGCCATTCGTTGGTTCACACACGCCCGACCGGCCCGCACTGTGCACCTGGAACCCGCTCCGCAACTGGAAGTGCCGCCTCCCCCACCCGATCCGGCGTCTCTGTTGCCACACGCGAACGCCGCGAATCCGGTGATTGCCCGAATCGCCGACTTCGCCAAGCCGTGGTCTTCCGCGGACTTTTTTATTCACGATTTGACCACCGGCGAAAACGTCCCTGCTACGATTGTCCGCTTGCCGACAGGGTCCGCCGCAAGGGCCGCCGGTTATTGGGCATTTTCGCGAAAGGCCCCGTATGGCAGCTGCTCGCTCGAGTACATCACCGACATGGATAAGCTGCGGGGCGAATACGATTTTCAGCACGCGACGCACCCGCTGGTGGGCAATCCGTGCAGCCACACATTGTACGATCCACTGAAGATGGCGAATATCATGGGCAATGTGTGGGTGCGCGGCGGGATCGTGCAAGGGAGCGACGTGCGTCCTCCGCTGGGCGTAGAAATCAAGATCCAATCCAAGCAAATCGAAGCGATCCGTACGGAATAGCGCTGGGGCACGTTCCAGAAGGAAAGCGACTGGTCGGTGCCTGGCCGCACCATTTTGGGAAATCGCACCGCACCCCCTCCCTTCTGTGCCTTTCTGCAGTACTAAATGCAAGTTGCTGATTCTGTGCCGAATAGATTGAATACGCGTACTGCAATGTACGGAATTGTACGGCGGAATACGGTACGTATCGCGCAGGGCTGGGAGAATGGAGCCGATTGGAAGGCGGAAATGGGGCGTGCCGGACATTGCACCGCCACGATAGCACATCATTTACTATACATAGTAATACTGAGTAAGTGTTTGTATTCGAACGCGCAAATTTGTCCAAAAACTAACGACTCCCATTCAGTGGGGTGAAAAAAAAGGGCGGCCACAGGGGCCGCCCTTTCCGCGTTATCGCGGAATATTCTAGAAGGTGAACTTCGCGGTCAGCTGTACGATGCGTGGCGAAGAGTCAAATCCGAAGAAGGCGCCGTACGGGCTGGTCGGAGTTGTCTGCATGCTGGAAATCTGGCCAAAGGTACCGTCTCCCAAAGTGTTATCGGGCTGTCCAAAGTTCGGATGGTTAAACGCATTGTATGCGGTAAGTCCGATACCCAGATTAGCCTTTTCCTTGATGGAGAAGTTCTTGAAGAGGCTCAGGTCGAAGTCGACGTAGCCGGGACCACGGAACTGGTTCCGCGACTGACCCGGCCAAGAAGTGTAACCGGCGAACGAAGGGTCTGCGGTGTTGGTGAAGGCGGAAGCATTCAAGCAACCACCAGAGCCATTGTTGTACGCAGTGGCAGCGCCCTTACCGCAACCCGTCTGTGCGCCGGCGGCAATCTGGTTTGCGAAAATGGTGCCTCCGCCGTTGTAGAATGCTGCGCCGTTCAGGTTTCCATCCACAACCGTGAAGGGCAGACCAGTACGCCAAATCATCTTTCCGGCGAACTGCCATCCCCCAACAAAGGTCTTGGCAAATTTATTTTGGAAGTGCATTTGTGGGCTGAGTACCCAATCCGCGTTGACGAGGTGCCGGATGTCATAGTCGGCATTCCCGTAATTGCCAGCGCGAAGGCTCAGTGGATTGTTCTGTTCCAGGGGGATCTGCGCGCTGCTGAAAGCGAACAGGCCGCCGTTGGACAGTTCGTCCAGCCCGTGCGAGTAAGTATAATTCACGTGCGCCAACAACCAGGAGTGATACTGTTCGCGCAACGAGAACGAGACCCCGTTGTAATTGGAAACGGCACCACTCTGGTAGACGCTCACGACACCATAGTTTGGCACCACTCCATAGCCATTGGACCCCTGACAAGACGAATTTATTCCAGGTATGGCTGCAAACAGCCCGGAACAGTCCGAGGCGTTGTAGTAGGAGTTGTCGTAAGGCAAGCGAATCACGTGGTTCCCCGAGTAGTTGATGGAGAAGGCCGTGGTTTTGGTGATCTGCTGGTCAAGCTTCAGGTTCCATTCCTGAGCCTGCGGAGCATGGATGGTTCCGTTTAGGCTATTAAAAGCGGGCGCCGGGAATACCACATTGATGTTGGCAAGATCCTGTTCGATCTGGTTGTAGCTCTTTGAGATGTTGAAGGCCTGCGAAGCTGCTGCGAAGGTCGCGGCCGATCCGGTCGCTGTCGGGTCGAAACCATAGGTCCCTGTAGGTGGCCGGATCCGGAAATTGACAGAAACC
>Ga0335076_10001264_pt1 | contig 24496 bp, 22 predicted proteins | sample Lox_Sample_25_FD_206717 | JGI IMG/M metagenome (GOLD analysis project Ga0335076, IMG submission 206717) | Soil microbial communities from Loxahatchee National Wildlife Refuge, Florida, United States - Lox_Sample_2.5 | ecosystem: Environmental > Terrestrial > Soil > Wetlands | place: USA... | reverse complement strand
GTCGACGTCGGCGGCGGACTCGGCGTGCCCGAGAAGGCGGGGCAGCCGCCGCTCGATCTGCGAGCGCTCGACGCCGCGCTACGCGAGGTGAAGCATGGCCTCGGCGATCGCGAGCTCTGGCTCGAGCCCGGCCGCTACGTCGTCGCCCAGGCGGGCGTCCTTCTCGCGCGGGTGACTCAGACGAAGGGCAAGGGCGACGTACAATACGTCGGCATCGCGACCGGGATGAACAGCCTGATTCGCCCCGCGCTCTATGGCGCATATCATGACATCGTGAATCTCACGCGGCTCGGCAAGCCCGCCACGGAGCTCGTGACGGTCGTCGGGCCGATCTGCGAGACGGGCGACCGGCTCGGCTCCGATCGGTTGCTGCCGCCGGCGAAGGAGAACGACGTGCTGTTGATCGCGAATGCGGGTGCCTACGGTTACGCGATGAGCTCGCACTACAACTTACGCGACCCGGCTGTCGAAGTGCTGATTTAGCGGAGCCGGCGAGGAGGGTGGCGATGCCGAGGAAGACGCCCAAACCCAAATGGCTTCCGAAGGTCGAGGAGCACGACTTTGCGGCGGCCGCATCGTATCTCGCGCTGATCTTTCCGCGCGCCCAGTGCAAGACTTTTATCGCGGCACTCCGCACGACCGACGTCGTTCAATTCGAGGCCAAGGACATTTTCCGCGCCTCGCAGCTCTCGCTGCTCGGCATCAGCAACTCGCACGTCGAGAAGGATCGAGCACAGATTGCGAAGGGCGAGGCCCTGTCGCCGATCCTGCTCGTGCGCGACGACAAGAGCCGGAAGGTGATCGTGGCCGACGGCTACCACCGGCTCTGCGCCGTCTACCAAGTCGACGAGGACGCGTTGATCCCCTGTAAGATCGTCTAGCGACCGAGCGGCGTCAGTCGCCGCGGTGACGCGTCTCGAGCTCCGCTACGACATCCGCGAGCCTGAGCTCGCGCATCCGCAGCAGCAGCAGCAGGTGGTAGAGGAGGTCGGCCGCCTCGTCGATCACGTGGCTCTTGTCCTGCGCGGCGGCCGCGAGCGCGAGCTCGACGCCTTCCTCCCCGACCTTCTGCGCCACTTTCAGCGTGCCCTGCGCCGCGAGGCGCGCCGTATAGCTGCCCTCGGGCGCCTCGTTCAGGCGGCGCTCGATGACCGTCTCCAACGTCTCGAGAAAGCTGCTCTCGCTCACGATGCCCCTCCTAAACCGGCCGGATCGCGATGCCGGCCGCCGCCAGATAACGCTTCAGCTCGCCGATCTCGATGGCCGCCGTGTGGAACACGCTCGCCGCGAGCGCGCCGTCGACGTGCGCAGTCTCGAACACGTCCTTGAAGTGCTCCATCGCGCCCGCTCCGCCCGACGCGATCAGAGGCACCTGCGTGACTGCGCGCACGGCCGCGAGCTGCACGACATCGTAGCCCTTGCGCACGCCGTCCTGGTTCATGCAGTTGAGCACGATCTCGCCGGCGCCGCGGCGCTCGACCTCGCGAACCCAGTCGAGCGTCTTGCGGCGCGCGGCCTGCGTGCGGCTCGGGTCGCCCGTGTACTGATAGACGTGATAGTCCCCATCGCGCTCGAGCGAGTCGATTCCGATCACGACGCACTGCGAGCCGAAGCGGCGCACGAGCTCGTCGATCAGCGCGGGCCGCTCGAGCGCGGGCGAGTTGATCGAGATCTTGTCGGCGCCGAGGTTCAGCACGCTCTCGGCGTCCGCGACGCTGCGGATGCCGCCCGCGACGCAGAACGGGATGTCGAGCACCTCGGCGACGCGATTCACCCAGCTGCGGTCGACCGTGCGCCCGTCCGGGCTTGCCGTGATGTCGTAGAAGACGAGCTCGTCGGCGCCTTCGTCGCGATAACGACCCGCGAGCGCTAGGATGTCGCCGACCACGCGGTGATCGCGAAACTTCACGCCCTTCACGACGACGCCGTCGCGAACGTCGAGGCAGGGGATTATGCGGCGGGTAAGAATGGCTTCATCTCCTCGGGAGTGAGCGTGCCCTCGAGCAACGCTTTGCCCGACACGGCGCCCGCGACGCCGACGCCCGCGAGCGCGGTGAGGTCGCGCGCGTCGCGCACGCCGCCCGATGCGACGAACGCGATCTGTGGCCAGCGGCGCACGCAGTCGGCGTAGAGCGCCACGTTCGGCCCGCTCAGTGCGCCGTCGCGCTCGATGTCCGTGCAGAGAACGTGACGCAGCCCATGCGCGAGATAACGCTCGACCGCTTCCGTGAGCGTGACCGCCGACGCCTTCGTCCAGCCGTGCGTCGCAATCGTCGGAGTCCCGTCTGCGCCTAACCGCACGTCGAGCGCGAGCGTGAGCCGCTCGCCGCCGACTTCCTCGAGCCACGCGGCGACCGTCGAAGGGTCGGTCACTGCGAGGCTGCCGATGACGGCGCGTTCGACGATCGCAAGAGCGCGGCCGAGACCGCCGCGGGTTCGCAGACCGCCACCGAGCTGGATCTTGAGGCCCGACGCGTGCCGCATTCGCTCGACTACGGCCAAGTTCTGCGACTCGCCGCGCTTCGCGCCGTCGAGGTCCACCACGTGCAGCCAGCGCGCGCCGGCGTCGCGGTAGCGAACCGCAAGCTCGACGGGATCGGGCTCGTACCGCGTCTCGCGCTCGAAGTCGCCGCGCAGCAGTCGCACGCAGCGCCCGTCACGGATGTCGATCGCCGGCATTAGTTCCATTGATATCAGTATCTTGCACTTATATCTTCAGAAAGTTTTCGAGCACTTGGGCGCCGACTCGCGCCGAGCGCTCCGGGTGAAACTGGGTGCCGAAAAAGTTGCCCTGCTCGATCACCGCGGAGAAGGGCACGCCATAGCGCGTCACGGCGCGCGTGAAGCTTCCGACCGGGGCCGCGTAGCTGTGGATGAAGTAGGCGAACGCGCCCCGCTCGACTCCGGCCAGTAGCGCGGAGTCCGCGACGAGCTCGAGCTGGTTCCAGCCCATCTGTGGCACCGGCAGGTCGCTGCTCTGCGGGAGCCTGGTGACGCGTGCTTCGACGACTCCAAGGCACGTCGCGTCATCCTCGTCCGAGCCCGCGAACAGAAGCTGCATGCCGAGGCAAATGCCGAGCACCGGCTGCGTGAGCGTGGGCACGATCTCGGCGAGTCCCGCGGCTGCCAGCCGCGCCATGCCCGGGGCCGCGGCGCCGACGCCGGGCAGGATCACGTGGGTTGCGCGCCGCACGCGCTCGGGATCCTCGGTCACCGGCGCGTCGACTCCGAGCCGCCTGAGCGCGAAGCCGAGCGACGCGAGGTTCGACCCGCAGGAGCCGATCACGACGACGTCGCGCTTCATAGCGTGCCTTTCGTCGAGGGAAGATCGTCGCCGCGGCGCGCGATCGCCTGGCGCAGCGCGCGCGCGACGCCCTTGAAGCAGACCTCGACCATGTGGTGCGCGTTCTCGCCGCGCACGCGGACGTGGATCGCGGCGCCGAGCGTCTCCGCGAGCGAGCGGAAGAAGTGCGGCACGAGCTCGGTGGGCAGCTCGCCGACGCGCTCGCGCGGGAAGGCTCCTTCGAACACGAGGAACGGGCGGCCACCGAGATCGACCGACACCTCGACGTCCGCCTCGTCCATCGGCAACAGGAAACCGTAGCGCTGGATGCCGCGCTTGTCGCCGAGCGCCTTGCGCAGTGCGTCGCCGAGCGCGAGCGCGACGTCCTCCACGGTGTGGTGCTCGTCGATGTGCAAGTCGCCCGTGCACTGCACTTCGAGCGCGAACCCGCCGTGCTTGCCGAGCTGCTCGAGCATGTGATCGAAGAAGCCGATGCCGGTCTTCGCGCGCGGCTCGGCCTCGCTGTCGAGATCCACGCGTACGCGGATGTCCGTCTCGCGCGTGCGGCGCGTGACTTCCGCGACGCGCGGCCGGTCGAGCACCGCGTGCGCGACGGCGGCCCAAGTCTCGGCGCCGGGGCTGCCGATCTTGTAGCCCGCGATCCCGAGGTTGCGCGCAAGCTCGACGTCGGTGTCGCGGTCGCCGACGACGGCGGAGCGCTCGCGGTCGAGCGGCGCGGCGTTCACGTAGTCCCTCACGAGCCCGATCGCCGGCTTGCGGCACGCGCAGCCCGCCTCGGCCGGATGCGGGCAGATGAAATTCGCGGCGAACTCGATTCCCTGGGATGCGAGCAGGCCGTGCACGAACGCGTCGACGCGCTCGAACGGCTCGCGCGGGTAGCTCGACGTCCCGAGGCCCCCTTGGTTGGTGACGATCACGAGCTCGTAGCCCGCGGCCCTGAAGCGGAGCAGGGCCGGGATCGCGCCGCGCACGAGGCGCACGTCGCCCGGCGACGTCGGCGACTTGCCGGCGACGTCCTCGATCAGCGTCCCGTCCCGGTCGACGAACAACACTTTACGCATCGCTCGCTCTCTCCGCGCCGGCGAGGGCGCGCAACAGGAGATCGTTGTCCGCGGGTCGGCCGACCGTGATCCGCACGCAGTCGAGGAGCAGCGGATCGTCGAACGTGCGCACGAGCACGCCGGCGCGGTGCGCAGTCTCGCGCAGCGCGGCGCCGTCGCGCGCCTTCACCATCACGAAGTTCGCGTCGCTCGGGTAGACCTTGCGGACCTGGGGCAGGTGCGCGAGCGCCGCCGACAAACGCGCGCGCTCGCGCTTGAGAAGAGCGACGCGCTCTTCGGACACGCGCAGCGAGTCCGCCGACAACGCCTGCACCACGTGCTCGATCGACGGCGTCGGAAACGTGTAGGGGGGCAGCACGTTCTGCGAGAACTCGATCACTTGCGGGGCCGCGATCAGGAGACCGCAGCGAACGCCCGCGAGCGACACGAACTTGGACAGCGTTCTGAGCAGCACGACGTGCTCGTAGCGCGCGCGGAACGCTGCGAAGTCCTCGGCCTCGGCGAACTCGTGGTACGCCTCGTCGAGCACGACGAGCGCGCGGCCCGCGGTCTCCCGGCAGACGCGCTCGACGTCGGCGCGCGCGAGCGATTGGCCGGTCGGATTGTTCGGCGAGCACAGGAACACGATCTTGGTCGTGGCGTCGATCGCCTTCAGCACGGCGTCCGCGTCGAGAGCGAAATCCTGGTCGGCGAGCAGCGGCACGCGCTTGATCGCGGCGTTCTGGATCGTCGCGTAGAGGCGATACATGTCGAAGGTCGGCGGCGTGATCAGGATCGAGTCGCGGCCGGCGGCGCAGAAACCGCGGATCAGCACGTCGATCGCCTCGCTGCTGCCTCGCGTCACGAGGATCTGGCGCTGCTCGACGCCGTAGTGAGCCGCGAGCTTCGCCGTGAGCATCGTCGGTCGAGGCGGCGGATAGACGTTCAGCCCGCGCTCGGTCGTGTCGCCCGGCGCGCGCCACGGCGATTCGTTCGCGTTGAGGCGCACGAGGCCGGGCTCCCATTGCCCGGGCACGTAGGGACGTATCGCGCGCAGCTCCGGCCGCGCAAGATCGAGCACGGTCATCGCGAGTCTCCGGCGCTGGGCGAGTCGATCGCGGCGAGCCGCCGCGTGACCGCGCGCGCATGCGCGTCCAGTCCCTCGAGCTCGGCGAGCGTGGTCGCGATCGGCCCGATCGCGCGCAACCCGTCGGACGTGAGCTCCTGCACGGTCATCGAGCGCAGAAAATCGCCGACCCCGAGACTCGAATAGCGCCGTGCGAAGCCGTAAGTCGGCAGCACGTGGTTCGTGCCGCTGCAATAGTCGCCGACGGTCTCCGGCGTCCACGGGCCGAGGAACACGGAGCCCGCCGCGCGCACGCGCGGCAACCAGTCGCGCGGCTTCTCGATCTGCAGGATCAGGTGCTCAGGCGCGTAACGGTTCGAGATCTCGAACGCCTCGGCGAGATCGGCGACGACGATCGCGCGCGAGTGCGCGAGCGCGCCGTCGACCATGCCGCGGCGCGGCAGCGTCGCCTTCTGGCTCTCGACCTGCGCGGCGACCGCGGAGGCGAGATCGGCGCTCGTCGTGAGCAGCAGCACTTGCGAGTCGGCGCCGTGCTCGGCCTGCGACAAGAGATCGGCCGCGACGAACACGGGATTCGCGGTCGCGTCCGCGATCACGAGCACCTCGGACGGTCCGGCCGGATAGTCACGCGCGGCACCGTACGGGTCGCGGTCGACTTGCGCCTTGGCCTCCGTCACCCAGACGCTGCCGGGCCCGAAGACCTTGTCGACCTTGGGCACGGTCTCGGTGCCGTAGGCGAGCGCCGCGATCGCCTGCGCGCCACCGAGCTTGAAGACGCGCTGCACGCCGCTCACTTGGGCCGCGTAGAGCACCGCGGGATTCACGCGGCCGTCGGCCTGCACCGGGCTGCAGAGGACTCGCGTCGGACAGCCCGCGAGCCGCGCGGGCACGCCGAGCATCAGAGCCGTGGAGGGCAGGGGCGCGTTGCCCGCCGGCACGTAGAGCCCGACGCTCTCGATCGGTCGCGAGACGCGCTCGCAGTGCACGCCGGCGGCCGTGTCGACCGCGAGCGGCGCCGGCAACTGCGGCTCGTGGAACGCCTCGATGTTCGCCGCGGCCGCCCGGATCGCGGCGCGCTGCGCGTCGCTGAGCCGCTCGCCCGCGGCCAGCAGCTCCTGCTCGCCGACCTCGAGCGAGTCCAGCTCGACGCGGTCGAGCTTCGCCGTGAGATCGCGCAGCGCGGCGTCGCCTTCGCTGCGCACGCGCTCGATGATCGCCTCGACGCGCGCCGCGAGGCTCGCGTCGTTCGCGAGCGCCGGGCGCGCGAGCACGGCGCGACGACCCTCCGCCGTGAGGTCCTGCCAGATTTCGATTCGCATGACGGCTACGCGAGCATCTTCTCGACCGGCAACACGAGCATCGAGCTCGCGCCGGCCTCTTTGAGCTGCTCGAGCGTCTCCCAGAACACGTTCTCGCGGCACACGGCGTGCAGCGCGACCTTGTCGTCGCGGCCCTCGAGCGGAATGATCGTCGGAGCCTCGCTGCCCGGCAGCAGCGCGCGGATCTCTTTCAGCGCCGAGCGCGGCGCGTGCAGCATGATGTACTTGCTCTCCTTGACCTGGAGCACTCCCTGGATGCGCTGCAGCAACCGCTGGAGCCATTGGGCCTTCTCGTCGCGGATCGGCGCCGGCGTCTGAATCAACGCGGCGCGACTCTCGAGAATCGTCTCGGCCTCGTAGAGCTGGTGCGCGCGCAGCGTGGAGCCGCTCGATACGAGGTCGCAGATCAGGTCGGCCTTGCCGAGGCTCGGCGCGATCTCGACCGCGCCCGAGAAGGAAATGATTTGCGCGCTCACGCCGTGCCGCGCGAGGTAAGCCTTGAGTATCCGCGGGTACGTCGTTGCGATCCGCTTGCCGTCGAGCGACTTCGGCCCCGCGAACGGCACGCCGTCCGGCATGCCGAACGACAGCCGGCACTGCCCGAAGTCGAGGCGGCAGAGCTCTTTGAACAGCTCCGTCCGACCCTGCTCGACCATCTCGAGCTTGCGCTCCTCGACGATGTTGAGCCCGACGATGCCGAGGTCGCAGATGTCCTCCTGCACGAGGCGCGGGATGTCGTCGTCGCGCACGAGCAGCACGTCGACCGGCATGTTCTCGCCGTAGCAGATCAGCTGGTCCTTGCCGCGCGAATAGCTGAGGCCGCAGCGCACGAGCAGCTCGAGGGAGTGATCCGTGAGGCGGCCCGATTTCTGGACCGCGATCTTGATCCTGGCTTCCGTGGAAACTCGCATGGTCATTCTCCTGCGCCTTCCCGCGTCAGAGCGGGCTCAGGCGCTTCAGCGCGACTTGGTAGCCGCCGTTGCCGCCGGTGAGAAAACGCGCGACGCGGCCGATCGTGGTGACCGACACGCCGGTGAGCTCATGAATCTTCCGATAGGGGAGGCCGTCCTGGAGGTACTTCACGACCGCCCAGCGATCGACGAGGGCCTCGATCTCCATGGGCGTGCAGAGGTCCGCGAAGAACTTCTCGCACTCCGCTTCGGTGCGCAAGCTCAGGATCGCGCGGTAAAGACCTTGCTCGGCGCGCGCCGCGGTGCGCGCCGTCAGACCCCGGTGAGCCTTCATCGACTGACAGCCTCGATTGTCTGGAAGGGACGGACGGACAAAATAACACGCTAATGTAATAGCACGCTAGTACATTAATACTAAATAGGAGCCAAATGCAAGCGACGAGCGGGCATAACGGCGGCCTTGGGGCTTAGGCCGCGCGGAGATTCTTCAGGACGACGTCCGCGAAGGCCTTGGTGCCGAGCCAGTCGCGAGCCCCGGACCCTGCGATGTCGCGAGTCCTGGCGCCCGACCGGATCGCCGCGCCGACGGCCGCCTCGACCGCGGCGGCCGCGTCGGGCGCGCCGCAGCTATGCCGGAGCAGCATCGCGGCGCTCAGGATCGTGCCGCACGGATTCGCTAGACCCAAGCCCGCGATGTCGGGCGCGGAGCCGTGGATCGGCTCGTAGAGGCCCGGACCGGCGTCGCCGAGCGACGCCGAGGGCAGCAGGCCCATCGAGCCCGCGAGCATCGACGCCTCGTCGGTCAGGATGTCGCCGAACATGTTCTCCGTGACCATCACGTCGAAGTCGGCCGGGCGGCTCAGCAGGTGCATCGCGGCCGCGTCGACGAGCAGATGCTCAACCTCGAGCTCCGGGAACTCGTCGCGGAACACGCGCGTGGCAACCTCGCGCCACAGCCGCGAGGTGTCGAGCACGTTGGCCTTGTCGACCGAGGTGATCTTCTTGCGGCGGCCCATCGCGAGCTTCGCCGCGACGCGGCAGACGCGCTCGATCTCGCCGGCGCTGTACTCGCACGTGTCGAACGCCGAGGTCGCGGTGCGGTTGCGCTTGCCGAAATAGATGCCGCCGGTCAATTCACGAATCACGAGGATGTCGACGCCGCGCAGCTTCTCGGGCTTCAGCGGCGACGCCGCCGCGAGCTCGGGCACGGCCGTGACCGGCCGCAAGTTCGCGAACAGGCCGAGCGCCTTGCGGATCCCGAGCAAGCCTTGCTCTGGGCGCTTCGACACCTCGATCGTGTCCCACTTCGGGCCGCCGACGGCGCCGAGCAGGATCCCGGTCGACGCCTTGCACGCCGCGATCGTCTCCGGAGGCAGCGGGCTGCCCGCCGCATCGTACGCGGCGCCACCGATCAGCGACTCCTCGAAATGGAGGTCGAGCTTGAACTGCGAGGATGCCGCCTCGAGCACGCGCACGGCCGCAGCCGTGACCTCGGGGCCCACGCCGTCCCCGCCGAGCACGACGATCTTCTTCATGCGTGCGCCTGCTCGTAGCGCTTGATCGCCGCGTCCTGCTCGAGCAGGAAGCCGAGCTGATCGATGCCGTTCATGAGGCAATAGCGCGAGAACTTGTCGATCGGGAACGGCACGCGTCGCGTCGGCAGCACGAGCGTCGCGCTCGCGACGTCGACCGTGACGTCAGCGCCCGGGTTCGCGAGGAGCCAGCGATGGGTGTCGACGTCGACGACTACGGCCAAGAGGCCATTCTTCAGCGAGTTGCTGCGGAAGATGTCCGCGATCTCGGTGCTCACCACGGCGCGGATGCCGAAGTCGAGTAGGGCCCACGGCGCGTGCTCGCGCGAGGAGCCGCAGCCGAAGTTGTGGCCGCCGACGAGGATCTGCGCGCCGCGGTTCTCGGGGCGCGTGAGCACGAAGTCGGCGCGCTCCTTGCCGTTGCGGTCGTAGCGCCAGTCGTTGAATAAATTCTTGCCGAGCCCTTCCTTCGTCGTGGTCGTGAGGAAACGCGCCGGGATGATCTGATCGGTGTCGATGTCGTCGTTCGGCATCACGACCGTCTTCGAGCGGATTTGCTTGATCGGTTCCATGTTCAACCCATGAGCTCGCGCGGATCCGCGATCGCTCCCTTGATGGCGGCCGCCGCGGCGGTGAGCGGGCTTGCGAGCACGGTGCGCGCGCCGCTCCCTTGCCGGCCTTCGAAATTACGGTTGCTCGTGCTCACGGAGAGTTGGCCGCTGGCGACCTTGTCGCCGTTCATCGCGATGCACATCGAGCAGCCGGGCTCCCGCCACTCGCCACCCGCCGCCTTCACGATCTCGTCCAGCCCTTCGGCTTCGGCCTGGCGCTTCACCTCGTAGGAGCCGGGCACGACGAGCAGCCGCACGCGCTCCGCGACTCGCCGGCCGCGAAGGAGCCCGGCGGCCATGCGCAGGTCGCTCAGGCGGCCGTTCGTGCACGAGCCGATGAACACGACGTCGACCGGTAGCCCAAGCATCGGCTTGCCGGCCTCCACTTGCATGTACGCGAGGGCCTTGCGGAACGACGGGTCGTCGCCGCGCGGGACCTCGTCATCGATCGGGATCACCATGCCGGGGTTCGTGCCGAACGTGACCATCGGCCCGAGCGCGGACACGTCGATGTTCACCTCGCGGTCGAAGCGCGCGCCCGCGTCGCTCGGCAGCGAGCGCCAGCGCTTCACGGCAACGTCCCAGGCCGCGCCCTGCGGCGCGAGCGGGCGGCCGGCGAGGTATTGGTAGGTCGTGTCGTCGGGCGCGATCATGCCCGCGCGCGCGCCGGCCTCGATCGACATGTTGCAAACGGTCATCCGCTCTTCCATCGACATCGCGCGGATCGCGCTGCCTCGGTACTCGATCACGTGACCCGTGCCGCCGCCGACGCCGATTTCGCCGATCACGCGCAGGATCACGTCCTTCGCGGTGACCCCCGGCGCGAGCTTGCCGTCGAGGTTGATCGCGAGCGTCTTCGGCTTGCGCTGCAGCAGACACTGCGTCGCGAGCACGTGGCCGACCTCCGTCGTGCCGATACCGAACGCGAGCGCGCCGACCGCGCCGTGCGTGCTCGTGTGCGAATCGCCGCAGACGATCGTCGTGCCGGGCTGCGACGCGCCGAGCTCGGGCCCGATCACGTGCACGATGCCGCGCTCGCGGTTGAAGAAGCCGCGCAGCTCGATGCCGAAATCCTGGCAGTTCTTCTCCATCTGCCGGACCTGCTTCGCGGCCGCGGGCTCGCTCACGATCTCGAGATCCTTGAGGGTCTTCATCGGCACCGTCGGCGTCGAGTGATCGAGCGTCGCGAGGCAGCGATCCGGTCGACGGACCTTGAGCCCGCGCGAGCGGAGGAGGTCGAACGCCTGCGGGCTGGTGACCTCGTGGATCAGGTGGAGGTCGACGTACAGCACGGCCGGCGTGTCGTCGGTCTCGGGCGCGACGATGTGCGACGCCCATACTTTTTCGAACAGCGATTGCGCGGACATGGGTTGAACCTCGGACGGCGGTCTCAGACCGCGATGGGCCGATCGATGCGGCCGGACTTCTGCTCCGCGGAGATCGGCTCGAGCCAATTCCAGCGGTCGACGGTCGAGCCGTCGAACAAGCCGAAGAAGAGTTTTTGCAGGCGCTCCGTGATCGGGCCGCGCTTGCCTTCGCCGACCGTGATCTTGTCGACCGAGCGCACGGGCGTGATCTCCGCCGCAGTGCCGGTCAGGAATACCTCGTCCGCGATGTAGAGAAGCTCCCGCGGGATGTTCTGCTCGAGCACTTGCAGACCCAAAGATTCGGCGAGCCTTGCGACCGTGTCGCGCGTGATGCCCGACAAGATCGACGCCGCGACCGGCGGCGTGTAGAGCTTGCCGTTCTGCACGAGGAACAGGTTCTCGCCCGCGCCTTCGCTCACATAGCCGTCGACGCTGAGCGCGAGGCCCTCGGCGAAGCCGAGCCGCCGCGCCTCGAGCGTCACCAGCGCGCTCGAGAGATAGTTGCCACCGGCCTTCGCGAGCGCCGGCACGGTGTTCGGCGCCACGCGCTGCCAAGACGACACGCACACGTCGACGCCTTGCTCGAGCGCGCCGTCGCCGAGGTACGAGCCCCATTCCCATGCCGCGATCGAGACGCTCGCGGGCTGCTCGATGTTGCCCGCGACGCCGAGCTCGCCGTAACCGCGAAACGCGATCGGCCGGATGTACGCGCCCTTTAGCCCGTTCTCGCGCACGACCTCGCGGCACGCGGCCGTGATCGCCTCGCGCGAGTACGGGATTTTCATCCGGTAGATCTTCGCGGAGTGAAACAGGCGGCGGACGTGGTCCGTGAGCCTGAATCCCATGGCGCCATTCGGCGTCTGGTAGACACGGATGCCCTCGAAAACGGAAGAGCCGTAGTGCAGGGCGTGGCTCAACACGTGCACGGTCGCCTGTTCCCACGGCACCAAGCGTCCCTCGTGCCAGATGAACTTCGTCGTCTTCAGAGGCATTCGTCCACTCCTGCGGATACCGATCCCGTCGTCAGCGGCTCGCGTCTAAGCGAGCTCGAGCTCACTCTTGCAGCCAGCTCATGCGGCCGCGCAGCTCCCGGCCGACCTTCTCGATGCCCTCGTCGAGGTCCGCCTGGAGCAACTTCTTGTAGTTGCCCTGGCCGGCCTTCGTCTCGGCGATCCACTGCTTCGCAAACGTGCCGTCCTGAACTTCCTTCAAGACCTGGCGCATGTTGTCGCGCACGTGCGAGTCGATGATCCGCGGGCCGCGCGTGAGGTCGCCGTACTTCGCCGTGTCGCTCACGAACTGATGCATCTTCTTCAGCCCGCCCTCGTGGAGCAGGTCGACGATCAGCTTGAGCTCGTGCATGCACTCGAAGTACGCCACCTCCGGCTGATAGCCGGCCTCGACGAGCGTCTTGAAGCCGTTCACGACGAGCTCCGTGGCGCCGCCGCAGAGCACGGCCTGCTCACCGAAGAGGTCCGTCTCGGTTTCCTCGGCGAACGTCGTTTTCAGCACGCCGCCGCGAGTGCCACCGATCCCGTGCGCGTAGGCGAGGGCGCGTGCTTGCGCCTTGCCGGTCGCGTCCTGCGCCACGGCGAGCAGACACGGCACGCCGCGACCTTGCTCGTACTGGCGCCGCACGAGGTCGCCGGGTCCCTTCGGCGCGATCAGCACGACGTCGAGGTCGGCGCGCGGCTGGATCTGCTTGTAGTGGATATTGAACCCGTGCGCGAACAGCAGCGTCGCGCCCTTCTTGAGGTTCGGCTCGATGTCCTTGTAGAGCTGGGCCTGCGCCATGTCGGGCGCGAGGAACGCGACGAGCCCCGCCCCCTTGACCGCTTCGGCCGGCGTCTTGACCGGCAAACCGTCGCGCTGCGCCGTCGCGGAGGTCTTGCCGCCTGGCCGCAGGCCCACGACGACGTCGTATCCCGAGTCGCGCAGGTTCAACGCGTGCGCGCGGCCTTGGCTGCCGTAACCGAGCACCGCGATTTTTTCGCCGCTCAACAGCGCGGGCTGAGCATCCGCTTCCACGAAGATCTGCATTTCCGCTGTCCCTTGTTTCGTTCGCGTATCAAAAAAAAACCCCGCAGCCTTTCGGGTGCGGGGTCTTTCTAATTGGGCTTCGTCGTCAAACCAAGCGTCCGCACCTTTGTCGGTTGTGTACTACCGTAAGGGCGCGGCGCGCAGGGTTAATCTCAGTCTGATGATTCATCGGAACGGGCATGATCTAGAAAAGGCCTGGGCATGTCAAACGGCGCCGGCCGAGCGCCGGAACGCAAGACCCAGTGGCCGCGAGCCCCGAGAACCGTCGAGGTCGCACACGAGCTTTTCGACTTAACTCGATGACCCGCCAAGACATGCGACGCACGTGTCACGGGCCGTTTGGAACGGCGCGCGACGGGCGTTGATCGCGCCACGGCGGGGCGCCCACAATCCCTCTCCTTTTTCTTTCTTACCGTCCAGGAGCTTCAACCCATGACCATCAAAGTAGGCGACAAGATGCCGAAGGGCCAATTCACGCGCTTCGGAGCGAACGGCCCCGAGCCGCTTTCGACAGACGATCTCTTCAAAGGCAAGACGGTCGTTCTGTTCTCCGTCCCGGGCGCGTTCACGCCGACTTGCTCGGCTAAGCACCTGCCGGGATTCGTCAACAACGCGGACTCGATCAAGAAGAAGGGCGTCGACACGATTGCCTGCATGGCCGTGAACGACGTGTTCGTGATGCGTGCCTGGGGCGAGTCGAGCAAGACCGGCGACAAGGTGTTGATGCTCGCCGACGGCAACGGCGAATACGCGCGCGCGCTCGGCCTCGAGCTCGACGCGAGCAAATTCGGAATGGGCACACGCAGCAAGCGCTTCTCGATGATCGTGAAAGACGGCGTCGTCAAGCAGCTCAACATCGAGCCGCCGGGCGAGTTCGGTGTGAGCTCCGCCGAGACCGCGCTCAAGCAGCTCTAGCTCGAACTCGGCGAACGAACCAGCGGAGCACGCCGCGGATCGGACGCGCGGCGCTCCACCCAAAGCAGCGACAACAGGAGGGAGTTATGACCGACGATCGACAACCATCAGGCCTTGACCCGAATGCCGACGACTTCTCGCGACGCGATTTCGTCGCGCTGTCGATTGCCGCGGGCGTGGCCGCCGCGACGACCACGTCGGCGCGGGCCGCGAACCTGCCCGTCACGGAGAACAACGTCACGGTGAAGACGCCCGACGGCACGTGCGATGCGGCGTTCATCCATCCGACGACCGGCAAGCATCCGGGCGTGCTGATCTGGGCCGACGCGTTCGGGCTGCGCCCGTCGATGCGCGACATAGGGAAGCGCATCGCGGCCGAGGGTTACAGCGTCCTCGTGCCGAATCCGTTCTATCGCACTGCGAAGGCGCCGGTGTTCAGCGACGTCTCGAACTTCAACTTCGGCAATCAGGACGACCGCGCGAAGCTGCAGTCGTTCATGGGACCGCTGAACGCCGCCGGCAACGCGGAGAAGGACGCGGCCGCGTACATCGCGTTCCTGGACGCACAGCCGCAGGTCGACAAGGCGAAGAAGATCGGCACTCAGGGCTACTGCATGGGCGGCCCGTTGGTCGTGAAGACCTGCGCGACGGTTCCGAACCGCGTCGGCGCCGGAGCATCGTTCCACGGCGGTGGTCTCGTGACGGACAAGCCGGACAGCCCGCACCTGCTCATCCCGAAGATCAAGGCGCGGATGTACTTCGGGATCGCATCGAACGACGACATGAATCAACCCGATGCCAAGGTGAAGCTCCGCGAGGCGTGCGACGCGGCGCACGTGCAGGCCGAGATCGAGGTCTACTCCATGTCGTTACACGGCTGGTGCGTCCCCGACATGCCGAAGGGCGCGAACGGCATGCCGATCTACAACAAGCCCGACGCCGAGAAGGCGTGGGGCAAGCTCGTCGCGCTCTACTCGACGCTGACTTGACTGCGAACGCGCGCGCGGCTCGCGTCGGGCGAGCCGCGCGCGCCTAGCTCGACGCGCCGCGCAGCGCCGCGATGAGCTCCGGCAGCGCGCGCGTCCAATCCGCGACGAGCGCCACGTCCGCGATCTCGAAGATCGGCGCGTCGGGGTCGCGGTTGATCGCGACGATCGTGCGCGCATCCTTGATGCCCGTGACGTGCTGGATCGCGCCCGAGATCCCGATCGCGACGTAAAGCTCGGGCGCGATGATCTTCCCAGTCTGGCCGACCTGTAGGTCATTCGCCACGAAGCCGGAGTCGACCGCCGCGCGAGACGCGCCGACGGCCGCGCCGAGCACGTCGGCGAGCTCGTAGAGGCGCGCGAAATTCTCGGCGCTCCCCAGGGCGCGCCCGCCCGCGACGACGCGCGTCGCGGTCTGCAAATCGGGCCGGTCGGCGTGCTCGGCGCGCAGCTCGACGAAGCGCGTGTGGCTCGGCGCCGCGGTGCTCGGCGAGCGGATCTCGATCGGCACGCGCTCAGTGCCCGCGCCGACGGCGGCGTACGAAGCGAGCCGCACGGTCGCGACCAGCGTCGCGTCGCTCGGCGCGCGCACCGTCGCGATCGCGTTGCCGGCGTAAATCGGCCGCTTGAAGCGGTACGGGTCGAGCACGCTCATCACGTCGCTGATCTGGCCGACGCCGAGAAGCGCCGCGACGCGCGGCAACAAGTCCTTGCCAAACGTGCTCGACGGCCCGAGCACGTGTGTGCAGCCGGAGGCGAGCCTAACGACCTCGGGCGCGAGACTCGCCGCGAGCGGCGGCGACGGCCACTCGACGTGCAGCACGCGGCTCACGCCCGCGAGCGCGGCCGCTTCGGCCGGGGCCTGGGCGCCGCGCGCCGCGAACACCGCGACGACGACGTCGGCCGCGATCTCGCTCGCGCAGGCGACGCACTTCGCCGTGCTCGCGTTCAGCCGTTCGCCGCTGCACTCGGCGACCACCAGCACGCGTGCCATCAAAGTACTCCGCGCCGGCGCAGCAGGCCGACGAGCTCCGTCGCGTCTTGGACGCGGATGCCTCGCGCGCGCGGCGCGGGCGAGTCGACGCGCTCGACGACCAAGCGCGCGCGAGCGTCGACGCCGAGCGAGGAGAGCGGCACCACATCCAGCGGCTTCTTCTTCGCCTTGAGGATCTCGGGCAGCTTCACGTAGCGCGGCTGGTTCAAGCGCAGGTCGGTCGTCACGACCGCCGGCAGATCGACGTCGATGACCTCGAGCCCGGCGTCGACCTCGCGAGTGACGCGCGCGCGGGCGCCGTCGATCTCGAGCCGCGACGCGAACGTGGCCTGCGGCCGGTCCCAGAGCGCCGCGAGCATCTGCCCGGTCTGCGCGTGGTCGTCGTCGATCGCCTGCTTGCCGAGCAGCACGAGGTCGGGCCGCTCGCGCTCGACGAGCGCGCGCAGAGCGCGCGCGACGACGAGCGGCTCCGTCGGGGCGGACGTCTCGAGCAGCAGCGCGCGGTCGGCGCCCATCGCGAGGCCCGTGCGCAGCTGCGGCTGCGCCTCCGCGTCGCCGACGGTCGCGACCAGCACTTCGGAAGCCTGCCCGCGCTCCTTGAGCCGCAGCGCTTCCTCGATGGCGATCTCATCGAAAGGGTTGATGCTCATTTTCAGCCCTTCGACCGCGACGCCCGAGCCGTCGGGCTTCACGCGCACGCGGACGTTGTAATCAACGACGCGCTTTATGCAGACCAGCACCTTCAACAAACCGAGATCCTCCGCTCGCCCAACGTCGCGAGATTCTAGCGGCGCGGCTTCCGAACGCACGTCCGGCCGTCCGCGCCTTACAATACGCGGGTGACCTCACCGCTGATCACGACTGCCGACTTGGCGGCGCGTCTAGGCGACCCGAGCTGGGTCGTCGTCGACTGCCGCTTCACGTTGACCGATCCCCCCGCGGGACCCGCCGCGTATGCGCGCTCGCACATTCCGGGCGCGCGCTACGCGCACCTCGACGACGATCTCGCGCGCCACCCCGGGCCGACCGATGGCCGCCATCCGCTGCCCGCCGCCGCCGACTTCGTCGCGCGGCTAGGCGCGTGGGGCATCGGCAACGACTCGACGGTCGTCGCGTACGACGAGGCCAGCGGCGCGATCGCGGCGCGCCTCTGGTGGCTGCTCGGCTGGGTCGGCCACGAAGGCCGCCTCGTGCTCGACGGCGGCTTCGCGGCGTGGAACGCCGCCGGGCTGCCGCTCGAAACCCAGCCGCCCGCCTGGCGACCCACGCGCTTCCTGGCGCGCAACGTGGGCGAGGAGTCCGTGGTCCGGACGGCGGACCTTCCTGCGCTCCTGGCCGGCGGCGGCCTGCTCGTGGACGCGCGTGCCGCGCCACGCTACCGAGGCGAGCAAGAACCGATCGATCCCGTTGCAGGCCACGTGCCGGGCGCCGTGAATCGGCCCGGCTCGGTCAACGTAGGGGCCGACGGACGCTTTCGCACGCCGGACGCGCTGCGCCGCGAGCTCACGGAGCTGCTCGGCGGCCGCCCGCCCGGAGCGCTGATCGCGATGTGCGGCTCCGGCGTCACGGCCTGCCAACTGCTGCTGGCGCTCGACGTCGCGGGGCTCGACGGGGCGAAGCTCTATCCGGGCTCGTGGAGCGAATGGATCCGAGACCCGGGACGGCCCATCGCGAAGGGGTCGAACCCTTAGGGTGCGCCACCCGTGGCCCGAATTGCGGCGCCCGCTCTTGGTCTTATGGCGTCGGCATGCTAAACAGCGAGCCTGATTGGCTCGTTCAGGTGCACCGTGTTACGCCATTCTCACGACGTCGAGGTCAGCTCCCAGCTCAAGCACGTCCGCTACGAGATACGCGGCAAGCTGGCTAGGCGCGCGCTCGAGCTCGAGCACCAAGGCTACGAGATCATTCAGCTGAACATCGGCAACCCCGGCCTGTTCGGCCTGCGGACGCCGGAGACGATGCGGCTCGCGATGATCGAGAACCTCGCCGTGAGCGAGGCGTACTGCAATCAGCGCGGCATCTTCCCGGCCCGCGAGGCGGTCGTGATGCAGCAGCAGGCGCGCGGCGTCGCGAACGTGAGCTCGGACCACGTGTTCATGGGCAACGGCGTGAGCGAGCTGATCGACCTCACGCTCCGGGCGCTCCTGAACCCCGGCGACGAGGTGCTGATCCCGACGCCGGACTACCCGCTCTGGACCGCCGCAACCGTGCTCAACGGCGGCAAGGCGGTCCACTATCCGTGCCCCGAGTCGCAAGGCTTCAACCCGGACGTCGCGGCGATCGAGTCGCTGATCACGCCGCGCACGCGCGCACTCGTGGTGATCAACCCGAACAATCCGACCGGTGCGGTCTACAGCCGCGAGGTGCTGACCGCGCTCGCGCGCATCGCCGAGCGCCACAACCTCGTGCTGATGTGCGACGAGATCTACGACCAGATCGTCTACGACGACGCGGAGTTCGTTCCGCTCGCGACGCTCTGCAAGGACACGCTGGTCGCGACGTTCAGCGGGCTGTCGAAGGTCTATCGCGCTTGCGGCTATCGGGTCGGCTGGGTCTCGTTCAGCGGCGCCGTCGACCGGTCGGAGCGCTACATGGGCGCGCTCGATCTGCTCGCGGCCCTGCGGCTGTGCAGCAACGTGCCGGGGCAGTGGGCCGTGCAGACGGCGCTCGGCGGCTTCCAGAGCATCCGCAAGCTCTGCTCGCCGGGCGGACGGCTCTATCAGTCGCGCAAGGCCGTGCTCGACGGCGTCGCCCAGAGCCGCTTCCTGACGCTCGTTGCGCCGCGCGGCGCGATGTACGCGTTCATCGGCGTCGACCGCCAGAAGCTGCCGGGCTTCGACGACGAGATCTTCGCGATGGAGTTGCTCGAGCAGCAACACGTGCTGATCGCGCCGGGCTCGAGCTTCAACACGAGCTACCGAGACCACTTCCGGATCACGATCCTGCCTGAAGAGGAGCAGATCGCCGAGGTGTTTCAGCGCATGGAGCACATCCTCGAGCAGCTCGCGGACCGTCCGCCGAAGCTAGAAACCGCCTGACGTTCTGTTCGCAACTTATTGATATATAAGTGTCCTCTACGGGGACAGAACCGGCTTTCGACGAGCGCACGACGATCGTCGTAGCAGGCGGCCTCGCGGCCCGCCAGTGGGAGCTGCACCTCAGCGGCGACGCGATCGTGGCCGATCGCCGGGCCTGGGTGACGCCGCCGATCGTGACCTACGGCAACTGGCTCGAGCGGCTTTGGCAGAGCTCCGCCGAGCCGCGCCGCCTGCCGCTCGAATCAGCGCAAGCCTTCGCGCTCTGGCGGCGCGTCGTCGCGAAGTCGGACGAGGGCGCCGATCTGCTCGGCGAGCGCGGCGCTGCGCGCTGGGCCGCCGAAGCCTTCGCGCTCTGCTGTGATTGGAACGTCGATCTCGACCGCGAGCGGGCGAGCCCGAGCCAGAGCGACTTTCGCGCCTTCTTGACCTGGCGACGCGGGTATCTCGCGGCGCTGGCCGAGAACAACTGGATCGACCGGGCGCAGATCGCGGGCTTCCTGGCGAATGCCGGCTCGGTTCCACCACAGCGCCTAATCCTCGCGGACCTCGACGAGCCGCCGCCGCGACAACGCGCGCTCCTCGCGCGGCTCGAGGGCGACGGCTGGCGCATCGAGCGCCGGTCAGCGCCCGAGTCTTCCGCGTTGCGCCTGCGCGTCCGGCTCGCCGACGCGCGCGACGAGCTGCGAACGGCGGTCGCCTGGGCGCGCCGCCGGATAGCGTCGGCGCCGCATGCGCGGATCGCGCTCGTCGTGTCGTCCCTCGACGAGCGCCGTGCGGAGCTCGAGCGTGCGCTAGAGGAGCCGCTCGCCGGCGGGCCGCGCGAGGACGCGCAGTTGCCACTCTGGTACGGCGGGCGTGCGCTCGCCGAGTCGCCGCGCGTCGGCGCGGCGCTCGATGCCCTGGCACTCGGCACCGAGTCCGCCGGCTTCGAGACGCTGAGTCGCTGGCTGCGGAGCCCGTTCTTCGGCGAGCCGCTCGAGCACTCCGCATGCGCCGCGATCGAGCGCGAGCTGCGCCGCGACGTGCTCGCGCAGCTGCCGTTCCTGGTGGCGTATCGCGAAACCGAGCTGCCGGCCCTCTTGCGCCGCGCCGCGCCGCGCGCGGCGGCCTATCTCGCCGAGGCACTCGGCGAGACACGGGGCATCGAGCGAGCGACGCCGACGAGCTGGGCGCTCGCATGGCAGCGCGCGCTCGCGAAGCTCGCCTGGACGGGGGCGAGCGATCCCAACGACTCGCCGCGCTGGCAAGCGGCGCTCGACGCGCTCTCGCGGCTCACCCCGATCCTGCGCAACGTCGGGCAAGAGGAGGCGCTCGCCGAGCTGCGCCGCGCGCTCGAGGCGCCCGCGCCCGTGCCGTTGCCCGTGCGCGGCATTCACGTGCTGGAGCGCATCGCGGACGTCGGCCCTGGCTACGACGCCGCCTGGCTCACCGGTCTCACGGACCAGGCGTGGCCCGAATCTGCGCGCGGCAACCCGCTTCTGCCGCGCGCGCTGCAGCGCCGGCACGAGATGCCGTGGAGCTCGCCGCAAGACGCTCGTGAGCGCTCGGCGCGTGCGCTGGCGCAGCTCTGCCGGCGCGTCACGACGCTCGTCGCGAGCTGGCCCGCACGCGTGTACGACTACGAAACGGAGCCGAGCCCGGTGCTGCACGATTGGCGCGATCTCGACGCGGCCGCTATCGCGCTCGATCGGCGCACGCCCGCGCCGCGGCGGGAGACGGTAATCGACCGCGCGCCCAAGATCACCGGCACGCGGTTGCAGGGCGGAGCCGCGGTGTTGAGCCGCCAAGCGCGCTGCCCGCTGCGCGCGTTCTGCGAATTCCGGCTCGACGCGCGCGCGCTCGAGCGGCCCGGCATCGGGCTGGACGGCCGGTTGCGGGGCATGGCGACGCATCGCGCGCTGGAGCTGTTGCTCGCGGACTTGCCCACGCGAGAGCAGCTCGCCGCGAAGCTCGCGGAAGTCCGCGCCGCGGCCGAGCGCTCGCTCGGCGAGCTCTTCGGCGGCGCGCGTAGGCCGCTGCGCGCGTTGTTCACGCTCGAGGCCGAGCGGCTCGCAGCCGCGCTCGCCCGATTCGTCGCGCTCGAGCAGACGCGCGCTCCGTTTCGAATCGTCGCGGTCGAGCAAAAGGTGCGGATTGAGATCGGTGGGCTGGAGCTCAAGGTGAGGTTCGACCGCATCGACGAGCTCGGCGATGGGGGCGTCGCGATCCTCGACTACAAGACGAGCGAGCGCGTCACGACCAAGGACTGGTTTCGCGAGCGGCCGCGCGACGTCCAAGTACCGCTCTATGCGTCGCACGCCGCGGAGCCCGTGAGCGCCGCGGCGATCGCGGCGGTGACCGTGGACGCGGAATATCGCGGCTATTGGCCCGACGGCGCGTTCCCCGATAAGCCCGCGCGACTCGGCGAATACGATTGGCCGGCGCAGCTCGCCCGCTGGCGCACGCAGATCGAGGCGCTCGCGCGCGAGCATGCGGCCGGAGACACGCGCGTGTTCGTCGACGACCGCGAGGAAGCGGAGGGCGCGTATGCGCCTCTCACCCGCATCGACGAGCAGCTGGCGCTCGCACGCGGCTCGCTGGAGCGGTGGTGAGCGGCGACGACGACGGCGCGGCCCGCGCGGCGGCGCTCGATCCGGCGCGCTCGTTCATCGTCCAGGCGCCGGCCGGGTCCGGGAAGACGGAGCTCTTGATCCAGCGCTACCTCGCGTTGCTCGCGACGGTCGACGAGCCCGAGCAAGTCGTCGCGATCACCTTCACGCGCAAAGCCGCCGCGGAGATGCGCGGGCGCGTGCGACACGCGCTGGAGCGCGCGGCGGCGGGAGAGAAGGGCGACACGCCGCACCGCGAGGAGACGCTCGCGCTCGCACGCGCCGCGATCGCTCGCGACGCGGAGCGCGACTGGGCGCTGCTCGCGCAACCGCAACGCCTTCGCATCGACACGCTCGATGCGTTCAACGCGTGGCTCGCACAGATGCTGCCCGTCCTCGCGGACGGTGTCGCGGCCGCGACGATCGTGGACGACGCGCGCGACCACTATCGCCGCGCCGCGCGCAACGTCGTCGCGGCGGTCGCATCCTCCGGCGAGCTCGGCGACAGCGTGCGAGTGCTCGCGAGCGTGTTCGACGACCTCGCGCAACTACAGAAGCTGCTCGCCGAGCTGCTCGGCCGTCGCGAGCAGTGGCTCGAGCGGTTCGTCGCGGCCGACGCCGCGGCGCTGCGCCCGCTGCTCGAGGGCGCGCTGCGCAGGCTCGCCGACGACGAGCTCGGCGCGCTCGCGCCGCTCGCGGGGCCCGTCGTGTTCGCCGAGCTGCACGCGGCTCTGCGCCAAGTCGCGACACACGCGACGAGCGAGGGCTTGCGCGCGGCCGCGGAGCCGTGGCTCGCCGTGAACGCGCCGCCGGCTCTCGTGCACGGCTCGCTCCGAGAATGGCGGGGCGCTGCGTCGTTCCTGCTGACGCAAGCGGGGGAGTGGCGCAAGCAGCTGACGAGGAAGGAAGGGTTCGGCAAGGAGCACGGCTCCGCGCGCACCCGCGCGGAGCGGCTGCTCGATCGACTCGCCGGCGACGAAGATCTTCGCGCCGCGTTGCGCGCGGTGCAAAAGCTTCCCGAGCCGCGCTACACGGACGCGCAATGGCGACAGCTCGAGGCGCTGCGCATCGTCCTGTTGCACCTCGCCGCGGAGCTCAAGGTCGAGTTCGCGGACGCGCGGCGCATCGACTTCGTCGAGCTCGGGCTCGCGGCGCGCCGCGCGCTCGGTCGCGTCGACGCGCCGTCCGAGCTGCTGCTCGCGCTCGATCGGCGGATCCAGCATCTGCTCGTCGACGAATTCCAGGACACGTCGCAGTCGCAAGTGAGGCTGCTCGAGCTATTGACCGCCGGTTGGGAACGCGGTGACGGCCGAACTCTGTTCCTCGTCGGCGATCCTATGCAGTCGATCTACCGCTTCCGCGATGCTGACTTGTCGTTGTTCCTCGAGGCGCAACAGCGCGGCATCGGCGACGTTCCGCTCGAGCCGCTCGCGCTGACGCGCAATTTCCGCTCGGCGCCCGAGATCGTGTCGTGGGTCAACGAGACGTTCACGCGTGTGTTTCCGAAGGTCGACCAGATCGCGTCCGGCGCGGCCGCGTTTCGCGAGAGCGTCGCGACTCGCGCCGCCGCGGGCGTGCGGGCCGTGCATCTGCACGGGTCGCTCTCCACCGAGCCGCGCGACGAGAGCGCGCGTGTCGCCGAGCTGATCGCGGCCGAGCTCGAGCGCAAGCCCGAGCAGTCGATCGCCGTGCTCGTGCAGAGCCGGTCGCACCTCGTGGGCCTCCGCGAGCGGCTGCGCGAGCGTGGCTTGCCGGTGCACGCGGTCGAGATCGACGCGCTCGGCGAGCAGCCGATCGCGCAGGACCTGGTCGGCCTCGCGCGCGCGCTCGCGCACCGCGACGACCGCATCGCGTGGCTCGCCGTGCTGCGCGCGCCATGGTGCGGTCTCACGTGGTCCGACCTGCACGCGCTCTGTCACGACTCGCGGCGGCGCGCGGTGTGGGATCTGATTCGCGAGCCGGAACGGCTCGAACGGTTGAGCGCCGATGGCCGCGCGCGTCTCCAATCCGCGCGCGGGCGTCTCGACGCCGCGTTCGCCGCCCGCGCCGAGAGCTCGTTCGCGCGCTGGGTCGAGCGCACGTGGCGCGCGCTCGACGGACCGGCGTGTCTCGATCGCGAGGACGAGCTTCGGACGGCCGAGCTCGTGTTCGCGCTGCTCGCGCGGGAGGAGCGGCTCGGCGATCTCGACGACCCCGCGCGGCTCGAGGATGCGCTCGCGGTACAGCAACCGCAGGGCGATCCGCCGCGCGGTCACGGCGTCGAGATCATGACCATGCATCGCGCCAAGGGTCTCGAGTTCGACACCGTGATCGCGCTCGGCCTCGGCCGCGACCCGCCCTCGGACGACGAGCGGCCGCTGCACTGGCTCGAGCGCGCGGCGGCCGACGGCAGCAAGGACCTGCTGCTCGCCCCGACGCTCGCCGACGAGAACTCGAAGCGTCTCACCGACTTCGTGCGCCGCGCCGACCGCGACCGCGACCGCGCCGAGCGCGCGCGCCTCTTGTACGTGGCGGCGACACGCGCCCGCGATCGCCTGCATCTGGTCTGGCAGCTGTCCGCGGCAAGGTCGGACCCGAAGCCGAAGCCCGGCTCTCTGCTGAGCTGGCTGTGGGACACCCTCGACCCCGCGGCGACGGTCGCTGCCGCGAGCGACGCCGCCGCCGAGACGAGCGAGCAGCAGGCGCTCGAGCCCGTGCTGCGACGCCTCGCGGACGTCGCGGTGCCCCGAGATACCGTGCCGCGCCCGCAGGCGCCGCAACCCGC
>Ga0335076_10001263_pt1 | contig 24500 bp, 24 predicted proteins | sample Lox_Sample_25_FD_206717 | JGI IMG/M metagenome (GOLD analysis project Ga0335076, IMG submission 206717) | Soil microbial communities from Loxahatchee National Wildlife Refuge, Florida, United States - Lox_Sample_2.5 | ecosystem: Environmental > Terrestrial > Soil > Wetlands | place: USA... | reverse complement strand
GGGAGCGAAGGCAATCGGACGAGGCCGAGCGAAGGCCGCCCTGAGCGAGGCCGCAAGGGCCGCAGGCCCGCGCAGCGAGCCGCAGGCGAGCGAAGTCAATCGGACGAGGCCGAGCGAAGGCCGCCCTGAGCGAGGCCGCAAGGGCCGCAGGCCCGCGCAGCGAGCCGCAGGCGAGCGAAGCAAATCAGAACTCTGTGAGCATCTTCTCGAAGCGGTCGGAGACCCCGCTGTCCGCCGCGCGGGCGAGCTTCACGAACACGCGCAGGAACGGATCGGGATCGGCGAAGCGCAGCGCGCCGCCGGCGGGCGTGTCGCGCACGAACTTCGCGAGCATCGAGACCGGCTCGCTCTTCTTGAACCAGCGCAGCTCGATCGCGACCGAGGTGCCGGGCGCCAGCCGCAGCGGCGGACACTCGACGCGCGCGCCGCTGTCGGAGATGTCCACGACCTGCGCGTCGATCTTGTTCTGTCCGACGTGGAGCACGACGGGAATGCGCACGATGTAGCGCGTCGCGATGCGCCGCGTGGGCACTTCGAGCAGCGCCGCATCCTCGTCGATGGACATGTCGCTCGCTTCGGCGGATGCGCGCTCGCGTTTGAGTGCAGCGACGGGCGCCCGGCGCTGGGGCCGGGTCGGGCCGTCAAGGAACCGACACCAGCGCGCGTAGCCCGCCTCGTCCGCCGGTCTGGACTGCAGCGCGCCGGTGCTGCGATTCCTTTTTGGTTCCGCAGAGTTGCGCGCGAGTGGAGCCGTGCGATGAGGGCTCAAGCCCACGCCCGCGAACGCCGATGGTCCGCCGGGCACCTCCTTTGCACTGGCCGGTCTCCCGCATGGGGTCTGGTCCCACGGGGGCCTGAAGGAGAGAGAGCGGATGGAGTCCCTCATCCGGCAAGCTTGGCAACGGCATGGCCGCATTCCGCCCGAGCTCAAAGAACGGATCGTCATCGAGCACACTTCCTTGATCAGTTACATCGTGAGTCGCATCGCCGTGCGACTCCCTTCGCACGTCGATCTCGAAGACCTGCACAACACCGGGGTCATCGGGCTCATGGACGCGGTCGACAAATACGACCCGACCAAGGACTGCAAGTTCAAGACGTATGCGGAGTTCAGAATTCGCGGCGCGATACTCGACCAGCTCCGCTCCCTGGACTGGGTGCCGCGCTCGGTGCGGCAGAAGAGCCGCCAGCTCGAGCAGGCGACCAACGCCGTCGAGCAGCGCCTCGGCAGGCCTGCGACCGAGGACGAGGTCGCGACGAGCCTCGGTCTGGGCATGGAGGACTTCCACGTCCTGCTCAACCAGACGCGCGGCGTCTCGATGGTGAACCTGGACGACCTGCGCGGGCAGAGCGACAACGATCAGCCGCTGCCCAGCGGGAACCTCGAGGACGTGAACGCCGAGGACCCGTTCGCGCAGCTGAAGCAGCGCGAGCTGACGCAGGCGCTGGCGAACGGCATCGCGGGGCTGCCCGAGAAGGAGCGCCTCGTGATCTCGCTGTACTACTACGAGGACCTGAACCTGAAGGAGATCGGGCAGATCCTCGGCATCACCGAGTCGCGCGTCTGCCAAATCCATTCGAAGGCCGTCTCCCGACTTCGCTCGCGCATGCGGGCAGCGATGCTGAACTAGCGGGCGCGCGCTCGCCCTTCCGCGCTCGCTCGCGGTACTGCGCCGGAGCGTTGGGGTATGCTCGCTTCGTGCTCGTGAAGCTCGCGATCGACTTCGAGTGTCCGGCGCCGCTCTGGTGGAAGAGCGGCGGTCGCGCGCTGTGGGAGACCCTGCTCGAGTCGTTCGACAATTCGAGCGTGGTCGTCGAAGAATCGATCGCTCGGTCCTGGCTCGAGCAGGCGGCCGAGATCCCCGGCTGGACGGGCGGGCCCGAGTACGCGCCGTCGCCCGTCCTGCTGAAGCCGATCGACGAGGACGAGGACGTCTGAACCTCCGAGGCCCGTGGCGATCGCTCTAGTCCTCGTGCGGGGGTGCGCCCGCCGTCAGCGGGTCGTCGGTGCAGCGCGTGACACGGACTTGTGTAATGCGGTTGCCGGAGGTGTCGGCGACCTGGAACTCGTAGCCGGGCACGTGCACGGTGTCGCCTTTGCGCGGCGAGTGGCCGAGCGCGTTCCACACCAGACCCGCGAGCGTGTCGCCGCGCTCGGCGGGCACGTCCCACTCGGTCTCGCGGTTGAAGTCGGCGACCTTGAGCCGGCCGAGCGCCTGGAAGCCGCCGTCGGGGAGCTCGTGGATCGTCGTCAGCTCCTCGCGGTCGAACTCGTCGCGGATCTCGCCGACGATCTCCTCCAGGATGTCCTCTTGCGTGACCAGGCCGAGCGTCACGCCGAACTCGTCCTTCACGACCGCCATGTGCACGAAGTTGCGCTGCATGTCGGCCAGGAGGCGCAGGATCGGCTTTCGCTCGGGCACGCGCAGCACGGGCTTCAGCACGCTGCGCAGCTCGCCGCCGCCGGTGCTCTGGAGCTTCACGAGGTCCTTCAAGTGCACGACGCCGGCGATCGCGTCCATCGAGCCCTCGTAGATCAACACGCGCGTGTAGCGCTCCTCCATGACCTTCTCGAGCAGCACCGCGGGGTTGATGTCGATCGGGAAGCACACGATCTCGGCGCGCGGGACCATGATCTCCTTCACGGTCATCTCGGCCGCGCCCGCGGCTGCGCCCATGATCTCGAGCGGCTGCGCGTCGGGCTGCGCGGCCTGCGCCTCGCGCGCGAGGTGCACCACGTCCTCGAGCGTCGCCGCGGCGCCGCGTTCGGGCGAGCCGCCCGCCAGCCGCACGAACGAGTCGATGAGCCGATCGAACACCGCGTGCACGGGCCACAGCGCCTTGTGCAACAGGTAGAGCGGCAGCGCGACGGCGTGCGCGACGCGCCGCGGGTGCGCCGCCGCAAACGCCTTGGGCAGGATCTCGCCGATGACGAGGATGAGCACCGTCATCACGAGCGTCGAGACGATCACGCCCTTCTCGTCGCCGAGCCAGTGCACCGACAGCGCGGTCGCGACGCTCGGGCCCAGGATGTTCACGAGCGAGTTCGCGAGCAGGATCGTGACGAGCATGCGCGGCGTGGAGCCGAGCAGGTCGCGGATGGCGAACGCGGACGGCCCGCGGGCCTCGCGCACGTCGCTCTCGATTTCGTGCGTCCGCATGCGCAGCAGCGCCGTCTCGGCCGTCGAGAAGAAGGCGGACGAGGCCAGGCAGGCGAGAATGAGCAGAACGCCCGTGACGAGGTCCATCCCCGTTCATGTTAGCGGCCGTTGGACACGGCGCCGGAGCGGCCCCCACAATGGGGCATGGACCTCACCTACGGCCCCGAGTACGAGGCGTTTCGCGCCGAGATCCGCCGCTTTCTCGACGCGAACGCCGCGGACGCGCCGCGCGCGGGCCTCGGCCGCGGCATGGCCGCATCGCGCGAGAAGGCGCTCGCCTGGCAGCGCAAGCTGATCGAGCACGGCTACGCCGCGCGCACGATCCCGCGCGAGTACGGCGGGTTCGGCGCGAAGCCCGATCTCGTGCAGTCGATCCTGATCGACGAGGAGTTCGCGCGCGCGGGCGTGTCGCGCGGGATCGCCGGCCAGGGGCCGTCGATGCTCGTGCCCACTCTGCTGGAGCACGGCACGGAGCTCCAGAAGAAGGAGTACGTCGGCCCGACGGTGCGCGGCGAATTGATCTGGTGTCAGGGCTACAGCGAGCCCGGCTCCGGCAGCGATCTCGCCAGTCTGCAGACGCGCGCGGTCGAGGACGGCGACGACTTCGTCATCAACGGGCAGAAGATCTGGACCTCGACGGCGCGCGAGGCCGACATGATCTTCGCGCTCGTCCGCACCGAGCCGAACGCGAAGAAGCACGAGGGCATCTCCTATCTCGTGTTCCCGATGGCGACGCCGGGCATCGAGGTGCGCCCCCTCTACACGCTCACGGGGAACGCGGAATTCAACGAGGTGTTCTTCAGCGACGTGCGGGTGCCGAAGTCCAGCCTGGTCGGGCGCCGCGGCGAGGGCTGGAAGATCGGCAACACCACACTGCGTCACGAGCGCAACATGCTGGGCAGCACGTCGCAGACCGAGTCGATGTTCGCGTCGCTCGTGGAAGTGATGGCGACCGAAGGCCCGGCGGGCGCGCGCGCGATCGACTCGCCCGTCATGCGCGACCGGCTCGCGCGGCTCGAAGCGTCGGTGCTCGCGATGAAATACCACGGCCTGCGCCTGCTCACGTGCGAGCTGCGCGGCGAGTCACCCGGCGTCGCCGGGCTGATCGTGAAGCTGCGGGGCTGCGAGCTGAACCACCAGATCGCAGCGCTGGCGCTCGACGTGCTGGGCGAGCTCGGCCCGCTCTACCGCGACAGCCCGCACCTGCGCGCGCACGGCGCGTGGCCGGCGCAGTGGATGTTCTCGCTCGGGCTGATCATCGGCGGCGGCACCGCGCAGATCCAGAAGAACATCATTGCGGAGCGCGGCCTCGGCCTGCCCCGCGAGCCAAAGGCGGCCTGAGCCGTGGACTTCGGACTGAGCGACGAGCAGAAGCTCCTGCAGGAGACGGTGCGGAAGCTGCTCGCGGACGCGTTCCCACCGACGCGGGCGCGAGAGATCTCGAAGACGGCGACCGCGCACGACGACGCGCTCTGGGCAAAGCTCGCCGAGGCGGGCGCGCTCGGCGTGCTCGTCCCCGAGGCCCACGGCGGCAGCGCGCTGTCGTTCCTCGACGCCATGCTCGTGGCCGAGGAGATCGGCCGCGCGGCCGGCCCGGGCGCGTTCGCGGCGAGCGCCGTCATGGCGGTCGTCGCGCTGCTGGGCGCCGCCGACGAGTCGCTGCGCAAGGAGCTCCTCGCCGAAGTCGCTGCGGGGCGTACACGAATCGGTGTAGGTCTGGCCGAAGTACACGGCGGTCGCGACGGCGCGAAAGTCGAGCTCGTGCGCGGGCGCGCCGACGGCACCGCGCTGTTCGTGCTGGACGCCGTGGAGGCGGACCTGCTGCTGATCCACAGCGACGGCGGCCTCGCGCTCGTGCGCGGGTCGGCCGCCGAAGTCGTGCCGCTCGCGACCGTGGACGGCACGCGCCGCGTCGCCGAGGTGCAATTGCGCGGTGCCGAGCCGCTCGCTCTGCTGGAAGGCACCGAGCGCGTGCTGGCGGCCGGCCGTCTCGCGCTCGCCTTCGACTCGCTCGGCGCGAGCGAGCGCGCTCTGGAGCTCGCCGTCGAGTACGCCGGCCAGCGCAAGCAGTTCGGCCGCGTGATCGGTTCGTTCCAGGCCGTGAAGCACATGCTGGCCGAGATCGCCGCCGAGCTCGAGCCCGCGCGCTCGCTCGCGTGGTATGCGGCTCACGCGTTCGACCACGAGCCGCACGAAGCAGTGCGGCTGGCGGCGCTGTGCAAGGCGCACCTGTCCGAAGTGGCGACGGAGACGCTGCGCAAGGCGACCGAGGTGCACGGGGGCATCGGCTTCACCGAGCAGTACGACCTGCACCTGTGGTTCCGCAGAGTGGCGCTGTCGCGGCCGCTCCTCGGCGGGCCCGAGACGCTCCGCGAAGAGGCGCTGCGGCTGCGCCCCGACGCCCGCCCGTTATAATCCGCGGCCCGACGCCGGCCCGCAGCCGGCGTGCCATTTCGCGAGGAGCCGCGCGTGCCCGAGTTCGTGTTCGTGATGGAGGACCTGCGCAAGGTCGTCCCGCCCGATCGCATTCTGCTCGACGGGATCTCGCTCTCGTTCTATCCCGGCGCGAAGATCGGCGTGCTCGGCCACAACGGCGCGGGCAAGAGCACGCTGCTCAAGATCATGGCCGGCGTCGACACCGAATTCGTCGGCGTGGCGCGGCCGCACGAGGGCCTGCGCATCGGCTACCTGCAGCAGGAGCCGCAGCTCGACGAGACGAAGACCGTGCTCGACGTCGTGCACGAGGGCGTGGCCGAGACGCGCGCGCTGCTCGCAGAGTTCGAGGAAGTCTCCGCGAAGTTCGCCGAGCCGATGGACGACGACGCGATGAACGCGCTGCTCGAGCGGCAGGCCAAGCTGCAGGACAAGATCGACGCCTCGAACGCTTGGGAGCTCGACCGCCAGCTGGACGTCGCGATGGACGCGCTGCGCCTGCCGCCGCCCGACGCAGAAGTGCGCAACCTGTCCGGCGGCGAGCGCCGCCGCGTCGCGCTGTGCCGCCTGCTCCTGCAGCGGCCCGACATGCTGCTGCTCGACGAGCCGACGAACCACCTGGACGCCGAGTCCGTCGCCTGGCTCGAGCGCTTCCTGCACGAGTATCCCGGCACCGTCGTCGCCGTCACGCACGACCGCTACTTCCTCGACAACGTCGCCGGCTGGATCCTCGAGCTCGACCGCGGCCGGGGCATCCCGTACAAGGGCAACTACACGGCCTGGCTCGAGCAGAAGAAGAAGCGCCTCGAGCTGGAAGAGAAGAAGCAGACCGCGCGCCAGCGCACCTTGCAGCGCGAGCTCGAGTGGGTGCGCATGGCGCCGCGCGCGCGCCAGGCGAAGTCGAAAGCGCGCGTCGCCGCGTACGAGAAGCTGCGCGCCGAAGAAGAGAACCGCGCGCCCGAGACGGTCGAGATCGCGATCCCGCCGGGGCCGCGCCTGGGCGACAAGGTCGTCGCGGCGACGGGCCTCTCGAAGGGCTACGGCGAGCTCTTGCTCATCGACGAGCTCGACTTCAAGCTGCCGCCCGGCGCGATCGTCGGCGTGATCGGCGGGAACGGCGCGGGCAAGACCACGCTCTTCCGCATGATCACGGGCAGCGAGAAGCCCGACGCGGGCGAGCTCGAGCTCGGCGAGACCGTGAAGCTCGCGTACGTCGACCAGGCGCGCTCCGAACTCGACCCGAAGAAGACGGTGTTCGAGGCGATCAGCGCCGGCGAGGAGAAGATGAAGGTCGGCAGCCGCGAGCTGCCGAGCCGCGCGTACGTGGGCTCGTTCGGCTTCAAGGGCCCCGATCAGCAGAAGCGCGTGTCGATGCTCTCGGGCGGCGAGCGCAACCGCCTGCACCTCGCGCGGACCCTGAAGGCCGGCGGCAACGTCCTGCTCCTCGACGAGCCGACCAACGACCTCGACGTCGACACCCTGCGCGCCCTCGAAGAAGCGCTCCTCGGCTTCTCGGGCTGCGTCGTCGTCATCAGCCACGACCGCTGGTTCCTCGACCGCATCGCCACGCACATGCTCGCGTTCGAAGGCGACAGCCACGTCGAATTCTTCGAAGGCAACTACCAGGAATACGAAGCCGACCTGAAGCGCCGCCGCGGCGTCGACGCCGACCAGCCCCACAAGCTCCGCTTCAAGAACATCCACTAGCAAACGCGCGAGTCCGCGACGCGCGAGTCCGCGACACCAAGCCCGCCTCGACCCGAATCACCATCTTCCACTCAAAAGAAGTGAATGACGGTGCATCCGATTTCTGCCCGCGGGGCGGCTGCGGCGCGCGTAGCGAGCTTTGAGCGCGGCCCGAGAGCACGCCACCTCGACCCGCCCTTCCGCGCGAATCGCGAAGCGGCGCGCCGCAGCCGCCCCGCGGGCAGCCAGAGCGCTCGGGTTCAGAACAACCGGCGCAACACCCACACGATCGGCACGGCGACGGCCGCCAGCGACGCCGCAGCCTCCACAGCCGCCAAGCTACACCAAAAAGCGTAGCCAACGACGTCCCGCGCCCGCGCCGCAGGCGCCGCCCGGTCCAGCCCGAGCCGCGCGCGCAGGCTCGTCACGCTCTCCCGCAGCAGCGTCTCCGAGAAACCCGCCTCGCCGTACAAGTTCCGGCTGTGCCGCCCGCGGACGAACGCGCGCCAGGTCGCACCGGGATTCACGACCCACCCCATCACCATGCCCTGCAAGTTGATGAACCACGCGAACCAGAAGGCACCGCAGCCCGACGCGATCTCCCACGCGCTGATCTCCGCCTCGCCGGTCCAATCGGTGCGGTAGCCCGTCGCCACGTGGTGCAAGTCGTGCAGCGCGACGGCGCGACGGCGCGCGTCGCTGTTCGGAAAGCCGACGGGGATCGGGCCCAGCTTCGCGAGCTGGACGAACTTCTCCGCGTAGCCTCCGTCGGGCGGGAAACCTGCGTCGGCGAAGTAGCGCGCGCGCGCCTGGCCGACGGTCTCGAGTGTCTCTGCAGCGGGAGTCATCGCTCTCTCCTTCCGGCGCGCGGCCGCAGCCCTTCGAGCTGCAGCTCCAGCGCGCCTCGCAAGCCGTCTTCGAGGCCGTCGCGCGAGAGGACCCCTGCGCCGAGCCAGCCCTGCACCCAGTACGCGTAATGCGCGAACAGCGCGTTCGCCGCCGCGGCGGCAGGCACGTCGCTGCGCAGCTCGCCGCGCGCCTGCGCCTGCCCGACCAGGTCGGCGACGTGCGCACCGAACTCGAGCGTGAGCCGGCCCATGCCGTCGGGGTCGTGCTCGCGGAAGAACAGCTCGCGCACGAGCTCCTTCGCGTGCGCGACGTCGCGCGAGTAGTGCGCGATGAAGCGGCCGAACAGCGCCATCAGCTGGCCGACGAGCTCGCGTTCGCCCGCCGCGGCGGTGCGGCCTTCCGCGAAGATGCGCCGCGCGTCCTCCTCGAACGTGAGGAACAGGAGCTCGCGCTTGTCGCGCACGTAGAGGAAGAGGGTCCCGGTGCCGATGCCCGCGCGCTCGCAGATCTCGCGCGCGGTGGTCGCCTCGAAGCCGCGCTTGCGGAACAGAGCGCGCGCGGCGCTGCGGATACGCGCCAGCTTCTCGCGCTTGTTCCGCTCGCGCAGCCCCGGGGCGACCGCGGTCCGCCAGCCTCGATTCATGATCATGATCAATTATGAACATGATCAGATCGACGCGCAAGGCCGACGCGGCTCGTGCGCAGCGTGGCTTCGGCCCCGCATCTGTTAGAGTTCGCCGCGTGAAGCGCGCCCCCCTCTGGCTCCTGCTCACCGGCCTGGCCCTCCTGCCGCTCGCGGCGCGCGCCGGCAGCGACTCGAACCCGCTCTTGGCGGACCCGAACGGCAACCCCTGCTTCGAGATCGATCAGGTCGCGGCGCAGACCACGTTCGCGGATCCCAACAACCCGCTCGACCACGTCGCCAGCTGCGCGAGCCTGTGCAAGAAGGACGGCGCGAGCTGCTCGCGCCTGGTGAAACGCGCCGTCAGCTGCCAGATGCACTTCGCGAGCGACACGGCGGTGATGAAGACGAAGGTGCACTGCGACGGCCTGAAGGGCACCGATTTCAAGGACTGCCAGACGCCGTTTCTGGACGAGAAGAGCGCGGCGCTCGCCAACATCCAGGCCGAGCAGACGGCCGAGCTCGCCAAGTGCAACGCGAACGCCACCACCTGCGCGGGGAACTGCAGTGCGAGTCCTTGAGCGCGCCGCCGCCGCGGCGCTCTGCGCCGCCCTCGCCTTCGCCGCGCCCGCGGGCGCGACGCTGGGCACGGCCTACAGCGACCTCGTGTGCCGCGACCCCGTCGACGTCGCCAACACCTTCGACTTCGCGACCAGCTTCATCGGCATCACCAACTGCCAGAAGGTCTGCATCCAGGCGTTCGACATCTGCGTGCGCGACGTGAAGGCCGCGGCGTCGTGTCAGGTCGCGCAGGCCAGCGACTGGATCGCGAGCGACAGCGCGGTCGACTGCGCGGGACTCAAGGGCGCGGACCTGTCGACCTGCAAGCAGGGCTGGAACCTCGACCTGGCCGCGTGGAAGTCGTCGATCATGAACACGGGCAACGGCACGCGCATCCAGGGGCTCGCGATCTGCCAGCAGAAGGGCAACCAGTGCGTCCTCTGCTCCGGCCACTAGCTCAGAGCGGCGCGAGCTCCACGGGAATTCCCGTCAGGAACGCCTGACTCGAGAGCGGCTCGAAGCTGCCCGGGCCGCTGGGGGCGAGCACGTTGGCGTTCACGCCGGGCGTGCGCGCCGCGACGCGCATGCCCGTGCTGCCGCGGTTGCCCCAGCCGTGCGTGAGCGCGACGACGCCGCGCAGGAGGCCGTCGTCGTAGGCGATCTCGAGCTCGAGCGCGCCGTGCGCGTTCGAGACGCGCGCCTTTGCGCCGTCGGCGAGCCCGCGCTCGCGCGCGTCGTCGGGGTGCACGTACAGGCGATTGCGGTCGTGCGCGCCGTGCTTCATCACGGGCACGTTCGCGTACCAGCTGTTGTGCATGTGCAGGTCGCGGCGCGTGATGAGCTTCAGCTGCGCCGCGCCCTCGGCCTCGAGCTCGACGAAGATGTGCTCGGCGCGCGCGAGCGCATCGGCGAACGCGGGCGGGCAGCAGTCGACCTTGCCGTCCGCGGTCTGCAGCTGCGCGGCGAAGAAGCGGCCGGGCGCGAGCGGCTCGAAACGCAGCGCGGGGTCGCTCGCGCGCACCTCGTCGAGCGAATGGCCGCGCGTGCGCAGCATGTGATCGATGCGGCCCCACAGCTCGGGGTTCGGCCCGGCGTCGAGCGGGCTGCGCAAGCCGAGCGCCTGCGCGAGCCGCGCGAAGATCCACCACTCCTCGCGGCGCTCGTGCTGCGGCGCCACGACGGCACCGGTGAACTGGATCCACGGCTCGTGCTGCAGGCCGAGACCGGTGATGTTGATGTCGGAGCGCTCGAACATGTCCGTCGCCGGCAGGAGCCAGTGCGCGTACTCGGCGGTCGCGTTCCGGTACAAGTCGATGCAGACCAGCAGGTCGAGCTTCGCGAGCGCCTCGCGCAGGCGCGCCTCGCCGCCGATCGACAGCAGCGGATTGCCCGACACCACGATGAGCGCGCGCACGGGCTCGCGCTCGGCGAGCACGAAGTCGGCGAGCAGGTTGCCGGGCAGCGCGCCGCGCCGCAGCCGGCCGAACTCGGTGTCGCCGAAGCTGTTCGCGAACTCGCGCCGGCCGGCCTTCGCGGCTTCGTAGAAGCCGACCGACAGGATGTTGCCCCCGCGCCGGTCCAGGTTCCCGGTCGCGAACGACAGCATGTGCAGGAGCCAGTACGCGAGCGTGCCCTGCCGGCCCATGTTCACGCCCGTGGACATGTGGACCGAGGCGCTCCGCGCCTCGCCCAGCTCGCGCGCGATACGCCGAATGGTGTCGGCCGGAACACCCGTGACGCGCGCGGCGCGCTCGGCCGGGTAGCGCGCCGCGAACGCGAGCAGGCCGTCGACGTGCTCGCCATGCGCCGCGAGCTCCTCGCGGTCGAGCCCGCCGGCTCGGTCGAGCTCGCGCAGCAGCGCCGCCATGAAGTACAGGTCGGTGTCCGGCCGGATCAGCACCGTTTCGCCCGGCTCGGCCGACTCGATCGTTCGCGGATTCACGAAGTAGAGCTTCGCGCCGCGGCGGCGCAGCTCGCGCAGCTTCCGCATCGGATCCGCGATCGAGATGAAGCTGCCGTGCGACACGCGCGGGTTCGCGCCGAACACGAGCAGGAAGTCGGTGTGGTCGAGGTCCGGGATCGGGTGGATCGTCGACGAGCCGAACACGGCCTCGCTGCCGGCGAACTTGTTCGCGCAGTCCTGCGTGCCCGACGAGAAGGTGCGCTTCACGCCGAGCTGCGCGCTGAACGCACCGATCGCAGGCGCCGCGAGCGTGTTGAACGCGGACGGGTTGCCCACGTAGGTCGCGATCGCGCGCGGGCCCGACTCGGCCGCGATCGCGCGCAGGGCCGCGGCCACGCCGTCGAGCGCGGCGTCCCACGGCACGCGCTCGAACGCGCCGCTCGCGCCCCGCCGCGCCGGGAAGTTCAGCCGGTCGGGGTCGTGGTGGATCTCGACGCCGGCGAGCCCCTTGTTGCACGCGAAGCCGCGCGTGACCGGGTGCTCGCGGTCGGGACGCAGGCGCGCCAGCGCGCCGTCGCGCACGGTCGCCACCAGCCCGCAAGCGGGCTCGCAGACCCGGCAGAAGGTGCGCACCTCGCGTTCGTCCATCGCTGCGAGCCTAGCAGATCGCGGCGCGCGGCCCGGCGGCCCAACCCAGCTGGCGCTCGACCTCGATCCGGACGAGCCGCGGCTCGCCGGCGAAGAGCGGCGTGGCGCCGCTCGCATAGCGCGGGTACTTCGCGCGCAGCGCGGCGGCCGCGCGCTCGGCGGCAGCGCCGCCCGCCGCCACGAGCTGCGCGCGGCCGTCGACGCGCAGCCACCAGAGCTTGTCCCAGTCGTCGTCCCAGTGGTCGAGGAGCAGACACACTCTCGTGTCGCGCCGGACGTTCCGCACGCGCGACAGCTCGGTGCCTCGCTTCGGCTTGCCGTCGAGCGGCGACCAGAGCGCGCCGTCGCTCCGCGCGAACACCACCGGCACGAGCTCCGCGCGGCCGTCCTCGGCCAGCGTCGCGAGCCGCGCCACCGGCCACGTGTCGAGGATGCGCTCGATCGCTTCGCGCCCGAGCCGCACGCGCTAGTGCAGCGAGTGCGGCTCGGCGAGCCGGAAGCGCGCGATCTCCGCTTCGAAGCGCTCGCCGTTCGCCGTCACCATTTGATAGGTGCCGCGCATCGAGCCGAACGGCGTGGTGAGCGGACACGCGGACGTGTACTCGAACGCTTCGCCGGGGCCGAGCACGGGCTGCTCGCCGACGACGCCGGGCCCGCGCACTTCTTCGACGTGCCCCTCTGCGTCTTCGATGAGCCATGCGCGCGACACCAGCTGCACGGTCTCGCGCCCCTCGTTCGAGATGCGGATGGTGTACGCGAAGAAGAACTCGTTCATCATCGGCCGGGAGCGCTCCGCCACGTAGCGCGAGCGCACGGCGACGCGAATTCCGCGCGTGACGGCTTCCGAATCGTTCAACGAATCCTCCGCGGGTCGCATGGTACGATTCGCCGCGGGGGCGGACCAGAGGAGTGCGACGATGAGCGAGCTGGCGTTCTCGACCGCGACGGAGCTGGCCGGCATGTTGCGCCGGCGCGAGGTCTCGAGCCGCGAGCTGCTCGAGCTCCAGCTCGCGCGCGTCGCGAAACACGGCAAGGCCCTGAACGCCGTGGTCACGCTCGACGAAGAGAAGGCGCGCGCCGACGCCGCCGCTGCAGACGAGGAGCTCGCGCGCGGGCGCGCGCGCGGCCCGCTCCACGGACTGCCGATCACGATCAAGGACACGTTCGAGACGGCCGGGCTGCGCACGACTGCCGGCGCGCCGGCGCTCTCGAGTCACGTGCCCGACCGCGACGCCGACGCCGTCGCGCGCCTGCGCCGCGCGGGCGCGGTGATCTTCGGCAAGACGAACGTGCCGTTCATGGCCGGCGACTGGCAGAGTTTCAACGAGATCTTCGGCACCACGAACAACCCGTGGAATCCGGCGCGCGTGCCGGGCGGCTCTTCGGGCGGCGCGGCCGCGGCCGTCGCGACGGGCGAGACTTCGCTCGAGCTCGGCAGCGACATCGGCGGGTCGATTCGCGTGCCGTCGCACTGGTCCGGTGTGTTCGGCCACAAGCCGACGTGGGGGATCGTGCCGCAGCGCGGGCACATCCCGCCGCTGCCGGGCGTCGTCTCGGCGCCCGACCTGAACGTGTGCGGGCCCCTCGCGCGGAGCGTCGAGGACCTGTCTCTCGCGCTCGACGTGCTCGCGGGCCCGAGCGAGCTCGACGCCGCGGGCTGGCGGCTCGAGCTGCCGCCCGCGCGCCGCACGAAGCTCGCCGACTACCGCGTCGCCGCGTGCTTCCACGACGACGCCTTCCCGGTCGACGCGTCCGTGCGCGTGCGCCTGGAAGCGGCGGTCGAGGAGCTGCGCCGCGCCGGCGCGAAGGTGCAGACGCTCGCCAAGCTGCCGTTCGACCTGCGCGCCGCGCGGCGCGCCTACGAGGCGCTCCTGTTCCCGCTCATGGCCATGAGCTTCCCGCCGGAGGCGCTCGAGGCGATGCGCGCGCTGGCGGCGAACGCGGCACCGGGCGACACCTCCATCGCCACGAGCAACGCGCGCGACATGACGGCGAGTCACTCCGCCTGGCTGGGCGCGAACGAAGCGCGCGAGCAGCTGCGGCTGCTCATGCACGCGCAGTTCCGCGAATTCGACGTGCTGCTGCTGCCCGTGAACCAGCTGCCGGCGATCCCGCACATGCAGACGCCGCCGATGCCGCTGCGCACGCTCGAGGTGAACGGCAAGGCGATCCCCTACACCGATCTGTTGTCGTGGATCTGCCTGGCGACGATGTGCAAGCTGCCGGCGACGGTCGTGCCCGTCGGCCGCACGGGCGACGGGCTGCCGGTGGGCATTCAGATCGTGGCCGCGCACCTCGAGGACCGGACGTCGCTCGACTTCGCCCGGCGCCTCGCCGAGCGCACGGGCGGCTTCACGCCTCCGCCGGGCTTCTGAACTTCGCCACGCCGACGGCGAGCGCGGCGGCGCACAGGACCGCGGCCACGCCGTAGGTGCCGTGCGCGCCCGTGCTCGGCCACAGGCCCGCAGTGAAGAGCAGCGGCGCGACGACGCGCGACAGCGCGGTGGCGCTGCCGTTCAGCCCCTGCGCCTCGCCCTGGGCGTCCTCCGCCGCGCGCGAGAGCAGCGCGGCGAGCGGCGGCGACAGCAGCGCGAAGCCCCCGGCGACGCAGAGCCCGGCGAAGGTCACGCCCGCCCAGCTGCCCGCACCCGCCAGCGTCGCGAGGCCGAGCGCCATCCAGCCGCAGCCCTGCGCGAACATCGCGCGGTCGGACACGCGGCCCGACAGCGCGCGCACGACGCCTCCCTGCACGAGCGCGCCCGTGATGCCCATTGCGCCCAGCAGGTTTCCTACACCAACGGGTGTAGCCGCGAGGGCGTTCTGCAGGAAGAACGCGACCGTCGCGTCGACCGCGATGCGCGCGGTCGACGTCAGGAAGTTCGCGGCGAGGAACGGCGCGAGCGGCCCGAGCAGGCTCGCCCACGGCGCGCGCGACGGCGCGGCGCGCGAGGCCGCGCTCGTGCTCTCGGGCAGGAACGCCACCACGAGCAGCGCGTTCGCGAGCCCGATGGCGCCCGACACGAAATAGGGCGCGCGCAGCCCGTACAGCCAGTAGGTCGCCTCGCCGAGCAGCGGGCCGAAGGTGACGCCGAGCCCGATGCCCGCGCCCAGCAGGCCCATCGCGGAGCTGCGCTGCTCGGCGCTCGTCACGTCGGCCACGTAGGCGAAGAGCGAGGGCATCGCCGCGGCCGACACCAGCCCGCCGAGCACGCGCGCGGCGAGGAGCTCCCCGAAGTTGCGCCCCAGCCCGAACAAGGTGAAGCCCACGGCGTAGCCCAGCAGCCCGAGCACGAGCGCCGGCTTGCGGCCGCGACGCGACGAGAAACGGCCCCAGGCCGGGCTGGCGACGAACGCGGCCAGCGGCAGCGCGGCCAGGAGCGCGCCCGCCGCCGCGTCCGAGATGCCGAGCTCGCGCGTCAGGAACGGCAGCACCGGGAAGAGCACGCCCAGGCCGAGCATCAGCACGAAGGCCGTGAACGCGGCGAGCAGCACGGGGCGTGGCATGGGCCGCGAGCTTCGCACACGCGCCGCGACCGAGAAAGCGCCGAGTGACTGTAGAATGCGGCCATGCGCGAGCGTCCGGTCCCGATCCTGCGCGGCTTCGGCGGCGGCGTGGCCGCCGGTCACCACCTGGCGGCGCAGATCGGTGCGCGCATGCTGGGCGAGGGCGGCAACGCGGCCGACGCGGCCTGCGCGATGGGCTTCGCGCTGCAGGTGCTCGAGCCGCACATGAACGGCCCCGCGGGCGAAGTGCCCATGCTGGTCTACGACGCGCGCGAGGACCGCGTGCACGCGATCTCGGGCCAGGGCGCCGCGCCCGCGGCAGCGACGCTCGCGCGCTTCGCGGAGCTCGGCCTGGAGCTGATCCCGGGCGACGGCCTGCTCGCCGCGACCGTGCCCGCAGCCTTAGACGCGTGGTGTCTCCTGCTCGCGCGCTTCGGCACCAGGAGCCTCGCCGACGTGCTCGCGCCCGCGCAGTCACTCGCCGCGCGCGGCTACCCGATGTACCCATTCCTGCGCTCGGTGCTCGGCTTCCTCGAGCCGCGCTTCCGGAACGAGTGGCCGACGAGCGCCGCGGTGTACCTGCCGCTGCGCGCAATCGGCGAGGCGCAGACGAACCCGGCGCTGGCGGCGTTCTTCGGCGAGCTCATCGACGCCGAGCGCGCGGCCGGCGGGACGCGCGAGGCGAGGATCCGCGCCGCGCGCGACGCGTTCTACCGCGGCCGCGCCGCGCGCGAGCTCGAGCGCTTCCTCGCCATGCCCGTGCGCGACGCGAGCGGGCGCGCGCACGCGGGGCTGCTTCGCGCCGAAGACCTGGCGCACTACGAGGGCGCGGTCGAGGCGCCGGTCGCCGCGGACTACCGGGGCGCGCGCGTGTGGAAATGCGGCCCGTGGAGCCAGGGGCCCGTGTTCCTGCAGCAGCTGCGGCTGCTCGAGGGCTTCGACCTGCGCGCCGCGGGCGCGGGCTCGGCCGACGCGCTCCACTTCGTGCTCGAGTGCGCGAAGCTGGCGTTCGCCGACCGCGAGGCTTGCTACGGCGATCCCCGCGCCGTCGGCGTGCCGCTCGACGAGCTGCTCTCGCCGGCCTACACCGAAAAGCGTCGGGCGCTCGTCGACCCGGCGCGCGCGTCGCGCGAGCTGCGCCCGGGGCTGGGCCGGCTGCCGCGCGGCTGGCCGCGCCTCGCGGCCGAGGCCGTCGTACCGCAGGAGCCGCAAGCCTTCGCGGCTTCGCGCGGGCGCGGGGACACCACGCACCTCGACGCCGTCGACCGCCACGGCAACGCCGTGTCGGCCACGCCGTCGGGCGGCTGGATCCCGTCGTCGCCGCTCGTGCCCGGGCTGGGCTTCCCCGTGGGCACGCGCGCGCAGATGTTCGTGCTCGACGCCGAGCATCCGAACGCGCTGGCGCCGGGCAAGCGGCCGCGCACCACGCTGTCGCCGTCGCTCGCGCGGCTGCGCGACGGCAGCCTCGTCGCGTTCGGCACGCCCGGCGGCGACCAGCAGGACCAGTGGACCCTGCAGTTCTTCCTGAACCTGGTGGACTTCGAGGCGCGCGACCTGCAGAGCGCGATCGACGCGCCGACCGTGCACTCGCACCACATGCCCGACTCGTTCTACCCGCGCACTGCGCAGCCGGGCGTCGCGGCGGCCGAGTCGCGCATCGCGCCCGAGGTGCTCGAAGAGCTGGAGCGCCGCGGCCACACGATCAAGCGCAGCGGTGCGTGGGAACACGGAAGGGTGTTGGCCGTCGCGCGCGATCCGGCGACCGGCCTGTGCGAAGCGGCCGCCTCGCCGCGCTTGGCGACCGCCGCCGCGGCCGCCCTGCCCTGACGTGGCGGGCACGGGCGGCGCGGAGCGCGTCTACGCGCAGTCGCTGGAGACGCTGGTCGGCGGGCTCGAGCCGCGCGAGCTGTGCACGCGCCTGTTGCGCGGCGCGCTCGCGCTCGCCGAGGCGCGCGCGGGCGACGTCCGGCTCGTCGGCGCCGACGGCGGCGAGCGCGTCGCCGTGAGGCGCGGCCGCGCGGGCGCGGAGCCGTCGCTCGCCGTGGCGCTGCGCGCCGCGGGCGCGGCGCTCGGCGAGCTGCGCTTCTACGGCCGAGTGACTCGCAGCGCGGCACGGCGTGCGCTGCTGCGGAAGCTCGCGGCGGCGGGCGCGCGCTCGCTCGCCGCGGCGGCCGTGCACGAGTCGGCGCTGCGCCGCGCCGACCTCGACCCGCTCACGGGGCTGGCGAACCACGGGCGCTTCTGGTTCTCGCTCGAGCGCGAGGCCGCGCGCGCGGCGCGCTACGGCCGCGCGCTCTCGGTCGTCATGATGGACCTCGACTTCTTCAAGAGCTGGAACGACCGCAACGGCCACCTGGCCGGCGACGCCGCGCTCGCGCGCGCGGCGTGCCTCGTCGCCGAGCGCTCGCGCTTGAGCGACACCGCGGCGCGCTACGGCGGCGACGAGTTCGCGCTCGTCCTGCCCGAAACGGTGCGGGCGGGCGCGCTCACCGTCGCCGAGAAGATCCGCGCCGCCCTGGAGGCGGACGCGCCGCCCGGGGCCGCGCTCACGCTGTCGGCCGGCGTCGCGACCGCGCCCGAGGACGGCCGCACCGCGGCCGAGCTCATCCGCGCCGCCGACGCGCGCCTCTACGCCGCGAAGGCGGGCGGGCGCAACCGCGTGGTCGCGGACGGCTGAGCGGGTTTTCGCTTACACTCGCGCGGTCGGAGGGACGGGCTTGGCCGAGATGCAGTTCGGAGCGACGCTGCCGCAGATCAAGCGCACCTGGGCCGAGGCGCGCGCCGTGGCCGAGGAGCTGGACCAGCGGGGCTTCCACTCGGCCTGGGTGTGCGACCACGTGTACGGCGTGCCCGCGCCCAACCTGCCCATCTTCGAGGCGTGGACCGAGCTCGCGGCCGTCGCGGCGGTGACGCAGAAGCTCGAGCTCGGCACGCTCGTCACCCCGCCGTTCTTCCGCAATCCGGCGATCCTGGCCAAGCAGGTGGCCACGCTCGACCACATCTCGGGCGGCCGCGCCATCGTCGGGCTGGGCGCCGGCTGGTTCGAGGCCGAGTTCCGCGGCACGGGCAGCGAATTCCCGAAGCTCGGCGAGCGCATGCGCGCGCTGGAGGAGACCTGCATCATCCTGCGCAAGCTGTTCACGGACGAGCGCGCGACCTTCGCCGGCCAACACTTTTCGGTGTCAGACGCGGTGTGCGAACCGAAGCCGCTGCGCCGCACGCCGCTGCTCGTCGGGGGCTCGGGCGAGAAGGTGCTCCTGCGCATCGCCGCGCAGCACGCCGACATCTGGAACAACCTGGCGGTGTTCCAGGCGCAGCTCGGCGCCAAGGTCGAGGCGCTGAAGCGGCGCTGCGACGAGGTGAAGCGCGATTTCGGCGAGCTGCGCGTGTCGCAGCAGTGCGTCGTCGTGATCGAAGAGAACGAAGCCCGCGCGAAGGAGTCGCTCGAGAAGGCGAAGAAGATCTACGGCGGCCACATGGGCGCCGCGCTCGAAGAGCACGGCATCTGGGGCGCGCCGGACCGCGTGATCGACTGCATCGAGCGGCACCGCAAGCTCGGCGCGGGCCTGCTCGTGATCGAGTTCTTCGGGCGCGACACGCGCGTGCCCGCCCGCCTGTTCGCAGAGAAGGTGCTCCCCGCCTTCGCCCGCGCTTGAGCGAGTCTCCGTGACGCGATTCGACCGAGACACCGCGGTGCGCCGGCTCGGCCCGGGCGAGTTCGAGGCGACGCTCGACCCCGGCTGGTGGATCGTGGTCGGGCCGAACGGCGGCTACCTGGCGGCGACGCTGCTGCGCGCGCTGACGGAGACCGTGGGCGAGCCCGAGCGCCCGCCGCACTCGCTCACCGTGCACTACGTGTCGCCCGCGCGCGAAGGCGCGGTCGCGATCCGCACGCGCGTGGAGCGCGCCGGGCGCTCGCTCACCACGCTGTCGGCGCGCGTCGAGCAGAACGGCGCGCTCGTGGCACTCGCGCTGGCCGCGTTTGCGCGGGCGCGGCCGTCCGCCGAGTTCACCGACGTGCGCATGCCCGAGGTGGCGCCGCCCGAGACGCTCGCGCAGCTCGCGAGCCCGCCCGACCGCACCGTGCCCATGCGCGAGCGGATGGAGTCGCGCCCCGCGTTCGGCGAGCCCATGCGCGCGAGCGCGGCGCAAGCGCTCGCGGGCGGCTGGATCCGCACGCGCGAGCCGCGCGTGGCGGACTACGCCGAGCTCGCGCTCCTGTGCGACGCCTGGCCGCCGGCCGTCGCGCAGCACCGCGCGCTGGCGGCGCAGGCGCCGCGCGGCATGCCGACGGTCGACCTCACCATCCACTTCCGCGCGCCGGTCCCCGCCGACGCGCAGCCCGGCGACTTCTACCTCGGCGTGTTCCGTTCGCGCACGTTGCGCGCCGGCTTCGTCGAGGAGGACGGCGAGATCTGGACGCGCGGCGGGCTCTTGCTCGCGCAGTCGCGCCAGCTCGCGATGCTGATCTAGTGGCGGCGGAGGCCGCGGCGACGCTGCTCCTCGTGCGCCACGGCGAGATCGCAGCGAACGCCGCGCGCGTGTGGCACGGCTCGACCGACAGCGCGCTCACGGAGCTCGGGCACGCGCAGGCCGAGCGCACCGGCCTGCACCTGGCGAAGCGCGGCGCGCGCCCCGCCGCGCTCTACACCAGTCCGCTGTCGCGCGCGCGAGAGACCGCCCGGCGCATCGGCGGGCCGCTCGGGCTCGAGCCTCGGGTCGAGCCGGGACTCGCGGAGTACGGCATCGGCGAGCTCGAAGGCCAGACGTACGAGGACCTCGTCCGCGTGCACCGCTTCTTCGCGCGCATCGCGCACGACCCCGAGTTCGCGCCGCCCGGTGGGGAATCGCCGCGCCAGGTGGTCGCGCGCGTGACCGACGCGCTGGCGCGGCTCGCGCGCGAGCACCGCGGCCGCGAGGTCGTCGTCGTGAGTCATGGCGCCGCGCTCGGCCTCGCGCTGGGGTCCCTCTTGCACGGTGACCCCAACCAGTGGCAGCGCTATCACCTGGCGAACTGCGCGGTGTCGGAGCTCGTGCTCGAGCCCGCGCCGCGCCTGCTGTCCTGGAACGGGATCGAGCACCTGTAGCGCGCTTGTCTCGGCCGGCTCGTTCGAGGACGATCCCGGCATGGAACGCCCAACCGAAGACGTAGATGCGTGGGTGGTCGCCCGGCTCGGCGCGCTCGAGCGCGCGAACCGGCGGCTCTGGATCGGCGTCGCAGCGAGCTTCACGACGCTCGTGAGTCTGTGCATCGCGGGCGCGATGTTCGCCGCGCACCTCGAGGTGCCCGAAAGCGCAGGCACGGCGGCTGCCACCGGCGGGCTCCTCACCGTGGACGACCTCGAGGTGCGCCGCGCGGTCCGCCTGGTGGACGAAGCCGGCCACACCTTGATCTCGCTCGGGCGCGAAGTGCCCGCGCAGGGCGGCGGCGAGCCGCAGGCCGTGCTCGCGCTGTTCGCGGGCGGCGCGCGCGAGCCGCAGCAGACCGTGCGCGTCGCGACGTCGAGCTTGGGCTCCGCGCTCTCGCTCGCGTCGGTCGACGGCTCGACGTCGTCGTCGCTCTTCGCCGGCGCGAGCGGCGTGTCGCTCGAGCTGCGGCGCGGCGCGGCCGTGCGCACGTGGACGGAAGCGCGCGAGCCGGGGACGGCCGTGGCGGCAGCGACTGTACCCGCGCCGCCGCCTCCGCCCGTCGCAGCGAAGCCCGGCGCCGCGGCGCCGCGCACCGAGGCCGACGCGCTCGCGCCGAAGAGCGCGGGCGACGGCTCGGCGACGATCGACCTCACGAACCCGACCTTGCAGGCGATGGGCAGCGGCTTCCTCGTGGGCCCGACGTCGGTCACCGATTCGAGCGGTGGCGTGCGCGTGCGCGGACGCATCGTGAACGCGACGAGCGTGGACCAGGCGCGCGCCGAGTTCAAGCTGGCGATCGGCTCGCGCGAGGTCTCGTTCAGCGTCGCGCGCGTGGCGGCGGGCGGCAGCGCGCCTTTCGCGGTCGAGCTGGCGGTCGGGGGGAAGGCGGACGTTCGGACCGCTCGGATGCGGTGGGTGCGGTCGGCGGTGAGTTACTCGGAGGAGTGACTCGACGGAGTGTGGGAGCCCGGCGGGGCGGCTGCGGCGCGCCGCTTCGCGATTCGCGCGGAAGCGGCGGGTCGGGGCCCGCTGCGAGGGCGCCCGCGCTCAAAGCTCGCTACGCGCGCCGCAGCCGCCCCGCCGGGCAGAATGAGCCGTTGCGCCGCCTCGCAATTTTGAGTGGGGGAGCAGCGGGGTCGGGGCGATCACTTCTGTGCTTCGCGCGCGAGTCTTCGGAGGGCGGTGATGAGCTCGGCGAGCGCGAGTGAGTCGCGGCCGCAGTAGGCGCGGAGCTCGCTGAGGATGCGGGCGGCGGCGGCGGGGCTGAGCTCGCCGCGGGCGAGGGCGTGCCAGCTGCGGGAGGCGGCGCCGCCGTCGGCGATGCCCGGCAAGTCGCCCCACGTGAAGCGCGGCGAGAGCGCCGGGACCACGCGCTTCAGCGAGAACGAGCCGAAGAACGCCGGGTGATAGACGGTGCGGCGCACGAGCGGCAGGAGGTCGAAGAGGCGCGCGCGGATGCGCTCCAGCGGCTCGGCCAGCTCGGGGAACACCGCAGCCTGGCGTTCCAGCACGTCGGACTCGAAGCCCGAGTAGACGGCGATCGGCCGCGCACGCCCCGCGAACGCGGCGGCGAGGCTCACCGCGAACTCGCGCCGCGGGTCGCGCGCGCCGTCGGCGAGGAACTCCAGGTGGCGCAGCCCGCCCGCGTCGTCGCCGAGGTGCGCCGACCACTGGAACGGGACGACCTCGTACGGGCGCGTGCCCGGGTAGACGGGTAGCTCGGGCAGGATCGCCTCGAAGTCGAGGAAGTCCGCGCCGCCGTCGAGCGGCGCGAGCTCGGCCGCGAGCTGGGGCGCGGCGAAGGGCGCGCCCGCGCGCGCGCTCGCCCGCGCGTTCTTCTGCGCGGGCGTGAGCGGGAAGTCGTCGGGCACGTCGCCCATGCGCGCGACGCCGAGCCCGCGCAGCGCGGCGTCGGTGTCGGGGCGCAGGGCGGGCAGGAAGCCGAGCCAGTCGGCGGGCCGGCCGCGGGTGCAGCGCGGCAGGAACGGGCACGGCGACGGGCGGCGGCAGTGCGGCGACGGCTCGATCGCCGGCGCGCGCTCCGCCTCGGCCTCGCACAGCTGCGCGGCGACGCGCTGCTCCAGATCGCGCGCCAGGAACTCGACGTCGCGTGACACATCTGTGTGTCGCACGAGCGCGCGCGCCGGGCCGGGCTCCGCGCCGCGCACGAAGTCCGCCTCGAGGTGCAGGAGCGCGACCGAGCCCAGCGGCCGGCCCGCGCGCGCCGAGACGAACGCCGTGAAGGCGAGCTCGTCCAGGTGCGACTCGCTCGGCCGCAGCGCCGCGCGCACCTGGCGCAGGCCCGTGCGGCCGTCGGCGTCGCGCACGAGGAAGTCGGCTCGCGCCTCGAGCGGACCCGCGCGCAGCACGACGTCGCGCTCGGCGCCGGGCAGGAGCTCCGCGACGCGCTCGCGCAGCTCGGCGCGCGCGCGCCCGCCCTCGGCCAGCTCGGCCGCGCGCGCGGGGTCGTCGCCGGGCTCGCCGCGCAGCTCCAGCCACAGGCGCAGCGCGCACTGCAGTCCCGCGAGGTGCCGCGGCCCGTCGAGCGCGAGCAGCTCGCTGCGCTGCGCGCCGCTCAGGCGATCGCCTTGCTCTCGCGCAGCTTGCGGATCTCGTCCGTGCGGAAGCCGTAGCTGGCGAGGACGTCGTCGCCGTGCTCGCCGGTGCGCGCCGGAGGGCTCGCGACTTCCGGCGGCGTGCGGCTGAAGCGCGGCGCAGGCGCGGGCTGAGTCACTCCGTCGAGCTCGATGAACGTGCGGCGTGCGACGTTGTGCGGGTGCGTCGGCGCCTCGCTCATGGCGAGCACCGGCGCGAAGCACACGTCGCTGCCCTCCATGATCTTGCACCACTCGTCGCGCGTCTTGCGCTTGAACACCGCGCCGAGGCGCTTCTTCATGTCGGGCCAGTGCGCGCGGTCGAGCTGCGGGAACTCCTTCGGGTCGAGCTCCGCGAGCTTCACGAGCTCCGCGTAGAACTGCGGCTCGATCGAGCCGAGCGAGACGTACTTGCCGTCGGCGCACTCGTACACTTCGTAGAAGTGCGCGCCGGTGTCGAGCAGGTTCGTGCCGCGCACTTCGTTCCACATGCCGATGTGGCGCATGCCCCAGAACATGGACATGAGCAGCGCCGCGCCGTCGACCATGGCCGCGTCGACGACCTGGCCGCGGCCCGAGCGCTTCTGCTCGAGCAGCGCCGCGAGCACGCCGAACGCGAGCAGCATGCCGCCGCCGCCGAAGTCGCCGACGAGGTTGAGCGGCGGAAGCGGCGGCTCGCCCTTGCGCCCGATTCCCTCGAGCGCGCCCGCGAGCGCGATGTAGTTGATGTCGTGGCCCGCCGCTTGTGCGAGCGGACCCTCCTGGCCCCAGCCCGTCATGCGCCCGTACACGAGCTTCGGGTTGCGCGCGAGGCACACCTCGGGACCCAGGCCGAGGCGCTCCATGACGCCGGGCCGGAAGCCCTCGACGAGCGCGTCCGCGCCGGCCACGAGCCGCAGCACCGCCTCGACGGCGGCCGGCTGCTTCAGGTCGAAGGCGATGCTGCGCCGGCCGCGCAGCAGCGGGTCGACGGGCGCGCGTCCCGCCGCGCTGCTCGCGCGATCGATGCGCACGACGTCGGCGCCCATGTCCGCGAGCAGCATGGCGCAGAACGGACCCGGACCGATCCCGGCGAACTCGAGCACGCGAATGCCTTGCAGGGGTCCCATCGCGCCCAGCATATCACTCGCCTATCCTCGCTCGCCTCAAGCGCGGACCGGCGCACTTCGATAAGCCCGGCGGGGGAAATTCTTGAGCCGATTCGGCCTGCGGACGACGGTCCTTGCGTTCGCCTGGATGCTCCTGGCGAGCGCTGCGCCCGCGGCAGAAGAGACCTTCCCCGAGCCCGCAGCGCTGTCGCCCGCGGTGTCGTTCTGGGTGCGCGTCTACACCGAGGCCACGACCGACGGCGGCTTCCTCCACGACGCGCGGCTCCTCGACGTGGTGTACGAGAAGATCCGCTTCGAGGG
>Ga0335076_10001261_pt1 | contig 24512 bp, 23 predicted proteins | sample Lox_Sample_25_FD_206717 | JGI IMG/M metagenome (GOLD analysis project Ga0335076, IMG submission 206717) | Soil microbial communities from Loxahatchee National Wildlife Refuge, Florida, United States - Lox_Sample_2.5 | ecosystem: Environmental > Terrestrial > Soil > Wetlands | place: USA... | reverse complement strand
GGCGTGATCCCGGTCATCGTCACTTTCCACGATACGAATACCTTCACCGCAAGCCACATGGAGGAGTATCTTCACATCCTGGTCGACCAAGCGCAGGCGGTCGGTTTGCCTCTGGCCCGCCTGCCTTTCTACAATAGACGGGAGCAGATCCAGCAGGTAGCTGGGCTGCGCGCCGAGGCCGAGGTCTATGCCGGCCCGTGGTGACGCACGACAGATGCGCGACCCAGGAGCAGATGTGAATATAAGGCGCATCCCCCGCGCTGCGTACGAGTCCTTCTGGCACTACTTCGGCTTCCTGTACTTCGGTGCCGTCGGGGCTTTGTACGGTATCGTGGCGGGCGTGCTGCACCTCATTCTGCCGGCGCACCTGCGCGCCCCGCTCGGCAGGCGATTGATCGGCTTCCTGTTCCGCGGCTTCCTCAGGATCATGACGGCTAGCGGAGTAATGAAGCTCGATCTGACGGCGCTCGATGCACTGCAAGGCCAACCCGGACTCGTCATCGCGCCCAATCATCCCTGCCTGCTCGATGCGGTGTTCGTCATTGCGCACGTCCCTGAGGTGAGCTGCATCATGAAGGCCGAAATCTGGGACAACGTAGTGCTGGGCGGCGGTGCGCGGCTAGCCGGATACATCCGCAACGATTCGGTCAACAGCATGGTGCGCGCGTCCGCGCAAGAGCTCCGCGACGGCCGGGCATTGTTAGTCTTCCCCGAGGGGACCCGCACCCGGCGCAGCCCGGTGAATCATTTCAAGGGCGGCTTCGCTTTGATCGCAAAAGTGGCGCGCGCGCCGGTCCAGACCGTTTTCATTGAAACCGACAGCCCGTTTCTCGGAAAGGGCTGGCCGCTGCTGAAGAAGCCTCGCTTCCCATTGGTCTATCGGGCACGGCTCGGCAAACGGCTTACCGTAGACGGCGATCTGAAGCAGTTCATGCACCAGCTCGAGCTTTACTACCGGGACGAGCTCTCCGGACACGCCACCGAGCGCCCTTCCCCTGTTCTGCATTCGTCCAGCTCGCCTCGCCCTGGCCCGCCGCGTGAGCTCGACCAAAGTTCTTGAGCCAAGCGATCGGCTCGACCATTTGTCCCGAAGGCAGACGGCATCCGGCACCCACCTCGTTCTCATCCCGAGCTACAACACAGGCGAGAAGGTAGTCGAAACCGTAACTGAGGCACGCTTCCACTGGAATCCGGTCTGGGTCGTGGTGGACGGCAGCACCGATGGCACCGCGGAACGGTTGCGCGAACTGGCAACCCGAGATTCTGGGCTGCGTGTGTTCACTCTCCCGCGCAATCAGGGCAAGGGGGCCGCGGTCCTGCACGGCCTGCGCGAAGCCCTGGCACGAGGCTATACGCACGCTCTGACAATGGATGCCGACGGACAGCACCCGGCCGCTTGCATCCCCGAATTCATGGCGAGCTCCGAGCACGCCCCGGACGCATTGATCCTGGGCAAACCGGTATTCGATCGCAGCGCCCCGCGCGTTCGCGTCATCGGCCGCCGCGTCTCCAATGGCTGGGCCAACCTGGAGACACTTTGGGCCGGAATCGGGGATTCGCTCTACGGTTTTCGCGTCTATCCGATCCAGCCTCTGATCGCAATCATGGAGGTCCGACGCTGGATGAGACGCTTTGATTTCGACGTTGAAGCAGTCGTGCGGCTGGTATGGCGCGGCCTCGCACCGATCAATCTACCCGCGCCGGTCCGCTATTTCAGCCCCGAGGAAGGGGGGGTATCCCACTTCAAGTACGTGCGCGACAATCTGTTGCTGTCTTGGATGCATTCGCGCCTGTTCGTCGAGTTCCTGCTTCGGTTGCCCCAGCTGACCTGGCGACGAGCATTCAAGAATCGTCGGGGCTGACGGTGCCGGAGCCGACTCTGATAGCACCGCGAATTAGGCCCTCCTGCCAAGAATCGCGGCAAACAGCAGACTGAGAAAAGCGCCTAGCGCCACCGTCGTTCCTACGGCGCTGAGCACAGGAGCTCGGGCGAGCGACAGCAACCCGAAGCCAATGACCGTCGACGCGTTGCACAGCGCGAGCGACACGAGGGTGCGCTGAGGGTCGGTGCGGCCGAATGTCTCGCGTTCGAAGAACAGCGTGTAGTTGGAGCCGACGCCGACGACAAGGAGCAAGCCCACAAGGTGGAAAATGCTGAGCTGACGTCCGCCCAGGCTGAGCGTCGCGCAGGTCACGATGACAGCAGCGGCCAGCGGCAGCAACGCTTCCGCCGCGCGGCGCAATGAGCGCAAGCTCACCACGAGCAGCAGAACGATAGCAGCCGCGCCGACCAGAGAGAACCGCAAGGCTTGACCACGGTAACCGCGGTACAGCGCGTCCGCCTCGGCTTTGAGGTCGACTAGACTGACGCCGTTAGCGCTGGATAAAGCGCTGGAGAGAGCAGTCCCGTCGCGCACTCCGCGCAACGGCAGCATCGCCATCCAGCCGCCAGGCCGTGCAGAAAGCAGCCATTCCAATCGGAGCGCGAGCCCGGTCCCCGCCAGGTCGGCCGCACCGACGAGCGCAGCTTGCCGTGCTGCTGGAGCCTCCTGCAGGAACGGTTCGAACAACTCTATCCGGAACGGGAGGCCGTCTGACGCCTCGTTCAACCTTGTGCGCAGAACATCCGCATCGGGGATGGATGCCCGGCGTGCGCGCTGACTGGCATCGCTGGGAAGAATGAGCGCCGGGGATTCGAAACCGTCGAGCTCGCCCGCCTGTCGCAGACGTTCGAGTTGGACGCCGATGGCCTCCGCCGCCTGCAGCGACGCCTGCTCGGTGCGAGCTGAGGCAGTCGCCAGATAGCGTACGTCGGGCGCGCCGAGATCGCGCCGCATCGCCTCGTCGAGTCGCTTATCGCTCTCGGTTATCGGACTCAGACTCTCCAGCCGATCGTCCCACAATGTTCCGCTCCGCAACGCGAGCCAGACGACTGACAGCACGACCACGATGAGCAGCGGAATGCGCAATCGCGCCGCGCGTTCGGCTGCCCAGACGAGCACGGAAGCCAAGCCGGCGGTAGGCCGCACGCCGAAGTGCTCGGGCATCAATTCAGGCAGCACGAAGCGCGTGACTGCATAGGCGACGATCAGACCTGCGATAGAAAACAGCCCGAGCTGCGCAAGCCCCGTGAAATCCGAAAACATCAGCGCACTGAACCCAACCACCGATGTCAGCACTCCGAGCGTGATGGTGGGCCATACGCGTGCGAGGTTGCGTCTCGAGCCACTGCCCGGGGCACTGTTGGTGAATAGATAGATCGCGTAGTCCACACCCTCGCCCAGCAGCGTAGCGCCGAAGCCAAGGGTGACTCCGTGCACGGAGCCAAAGGCGAGACTGACTGCCGCCACGCCAGCAGTCGCGCCGCTGGCTACCGGCAGAAGCGTCAGCAATACGGCGCGCGGCGATCGATAGACCAGCAGGAGCAGGAGCGCGACCAGGACCAACGCCAGAATCGAGATTCGCGATACGTCCTGTTTCATGCCTGCCCGCGCGCTTACCGCGAAAACACCCGGCCCAGAAACCCGGAGGACGACTCGCCCCGCATTTTGTTCGACCGCTGCCTCGTCCAGCGCAGCGCGGATGCGCAGAAGCGCGTGCTCCTGACCGTCGATGTCGAAACCCGCCACCCGAGTTTGCGCTAGAAGCAGCGCCCGAGCGTTGTCCGCGCTGAACCAGACGCCCTCGGTTCTGTGCGGGCCGGACTCGGGTTCCAGCAACTCGAGCAGGTGAAGAAACTCCCCGGTCGGATCGGACGGCAACAGCCGACTCACCAGGCTGCTCAGCGGAGACGCGAGCAATGCGAGGTCGTCCTCGAGCGCTTGACGCAGGCCGGATACGGTGAAGCGCTCTGCAGTTACACGCGAGCTCAGCAAATAGCGATGACGCAGCAGGAACTCGCCGTCCCCGGTCAGCCGCGACTGAGAGCCGTTGTTGACATAGGCAAACTCCTCCTCGCGTGTGAGCCGATCGGCAACTGCCTCGCTGAGCGCGGCCAGCCTCGGCGCCGGGGGACCTTCGATCCCGACGAGAATCAGGCGCGAGACCACGCCCTGACGCAGTTGGTCCACCAAGATCTGCTGTGATGGCGACGGTGAGCGCGGCAGGAAAGCGCTCAGATCCGCGGTGTAGCGCGCATGCAGTGCGAGCCACGCGCAGCCAGCGACGAAGACGGCCCAAGCCAAGACCGCAAGGCGCCCGCCAAGCTTCAACCGACGTCCTCGAGCGTCGTCAGCAGCGCGTGCCTAGCCATGCTCAGGAGATCCAATCCTGCACTGATGCCGCAGGCACGCACTCAGGCACGCACGTATGTGAACAACGCTGGAAATCCTGCCGGGCATTTGTGCGCCCTTGCGACTCACCTACTCCTCCTTGTCGTTCACATGGTCGTCGTAGACAGTCATGACTGACCGATCGCCCTGCGCCTCCTGAACTTCGATGCGGCCAATCCGTCCATGGCTACCGGCAATCAGAATCGACTTGATCAGCGCACTCATCCCAGGATCGCGAGGTACGAGCGTTAGCTGCCAGCGCTTTGCATCACCTTCCAGCGTCACTCTGTAGAAGCGTTCCAGTGCCGCCAGATCACCCTTGAGCGTGGAGCGAAAGCTTTCGACGAACGCCCACAGGACCGGGTACTGATCCAAGCGCAGTGCACGGCTGCGCCCGCGTGTCGCACTGTCGATCACCAGGCGGTCGTCTTCCACTGTCAGCGTCTCCGGCTTCGGCTCGAGCGTACGTTTGACCACCCGATTCGGAGCATCGTATGCCAGCGTGCCGGTCAGCTCCAAAGGGCTCTTGAGCAGTTTCAGATATTTGCGCTCGACGAAGCGCGCCCGTGAATGCTGGACCTGCCCCAACTCCACCATGAGCTGTTCCACACCCCACGGCTGCGCGCTCTGCTCGAGTGTCTGGGGCTCTGCTGTCGGGTGCTCTGCGGCCAGTGCGCCCGGAACCATCGCGACCAGAAGCCACCGCAAACACCTACTTATGTTCACTCGAGTCATTCCAGAAGTCATAGAAATTGAACCAGTTATAGGGTGCCTGCAGGCAATATTGCTCGAGTCGTTGTGCGTACAAGCGCACCGCTTGCTCGATGGCGTCGGCGCGATTGGTGCGCTCCACGCCTCGCGGTTCGAAGAGCTTCTCGAAATGCATGGAGTAGCGATTGCCTCCGAGGTAGAGGCCCACCATAAGCACGACTGGTCGCCTGAGCATCAGCGCGAGGCGGAACGGGGCGGTTGGAAAGCCGGCCTCTGCACCCAGAAACGGCACGCGCAACTGGGCCTCTTCATGCAGGGCGCGGTCGCCCAGCATTCCCACCCACTGGCTCTGGCGCAGGCGCTCCTGCACCTTCAGCATCGAGTCGAAACGCCCCAGACTGATCACGTCCTCGGCCAGGGCAGGATTGATGGCCTTGGCTACCGCATTGACCATCCTGACGTTCTCTTCATACATAACGAGTCCGATGCGCAGACGCTTGGACGTGCCGAACGCGCGCAGGATCTCGAAGCTACCCAGGTGGGCGCCCAACAGGAAACATCCCTGCCCGCCACGAGTGACGTCGAGCAGCACGTCCTCACCGGAGATCTCGGACTGGAACAGCTCGACGCGATCCTTGAGCAGGTACACTCGATCGAGTCCGACCGCGCCGAAGGTAAAGAAGTGTCGGAACAAATCCGAAAAACGCGGCGCCCGACCCAGGACCCTGCGCAGATACTTGCGCGACGCGGCGCGAAGATGCGATGCCGACACCAAGAAATAAAGGCAAGCCGGGTACAGGAGCAAGCGTGCGACCGGCCGGCCGAGCCACAACGCTACGCCGACGAGCAGGCGGATGGCGATGATATTTCCGCGCTCCCGCTGTTCCAGCCAGGCTTGGCTCACACCTGCACCAGCCCGGTGACGACCTCCGAAGCTCCCATCCAACAGCGGAAGCGGATGTCCCCAGTTGGAGCCGCGGCCAACTCGATTTCCAGCTCGGCCCCGGGGCGTACGGGCCGAAGAAACTTGACCGATTTCACCACCCATCCTTGCGTTCGCGCTCCATGCGCGCGAGCGATGATGGCAAGAATCTCGTCCAGCAGTACTGCGCCCGGCACGATGGGATCTCCGGGAAAATGACCCATGGCGCTGGCATGGTCCGCGGGCAGGCGAAGGACGATCCGATTCACCCGTCCGCTCCGCGCTCGCGTGCCGCTTCGGCCAGCCGGATCAACTCTTCCCGCGTCAGCTTTCCCGTGGCCGCGCGGGGCAGCGAGTCCACGTAGTACAGCGGGCGTGGCATGAACGCCGGATCGATGCGCGCCCGCAAGGCAGAGACCAGCGCATTGCGAGACAGCGCAGGGGCCACAACAAACGCGATCAGGCGCGTTACGCTTTCTTGCGCCCCGTCCGGCAGGAAGAAAACCCCATCCTGTACGCCTTCGATCGACAATAGCTGCTGATTGAGGTAGCCGATCGAGCTGCGTTTCCCGGCAATGTTTACGAGGTCGGCACTGCGCCCGTGCAGCGAGAAAGTGTGCGCATCCTCCAGCTCGATGAGATCGGCAAATGGGACGTCGGCGGGAACGTGGCCGCCGCCGACTCGTATGCCTCCCCTGTCGCGCCACAAGCGTACGCCGGGTAACGCATGCCAGTTCGGTCCTTGCGTTGTGCGTCGGGCAGCCACCATTCCGGCCTCGGTGAAACCAAAGATTTCGTGCACCGGCGCCAGGTAACGTGCCTCGGCCTCTGCCGCCATCTCGGCGGACAGCGGTGCCGTGGCACACAGGATCAAATGCAGCTGCGGCAGTTTCTTCTCTTCCGCCAGCAGCGCGCGCAGATGCACAGGCGTCGTCACGAGCACGCGTCGTTCGGGAATCTGCTCCAGTGCAACACGAATGTCAGCGGGATAGAACGGACGTGCGGCGTGCAAAGCGAGGCCGTTGTGCAACGCCAGTAAGACGGTCGATTCGAGACCGTACATGTGCTGGGGAGGAACCGTCCCCAACAGCGTGATGTCGCCTGCGAGCCCGAGGCACTGCGCTTCGTGTACGGCGCCAAGAGCCAGCCTGCCCCAGCTCTTGGCGTGCGGCGTGGGTTCCCCAGTCGAACCAGAGGTGAAAGCGATGGCCGCTGCGCGCGATGCGGGAAACGTCGGCATATCGTCCAGGGTTGCCGCTGTCCCCCTTTCCGGATAGTCAACGGTTTCCAGCACATCGCTCTGTACACCTCCGTCCCCAAGAGCGTATAACCCGGGATACGTTTTTTTCAGCCTCTGCAACAGCTCGGGCGCGTGCGTGGGCGGCAGCAGGCTGACTTGTTCGCGTATCAATGCCGCGGCAAGGCCCACTGCAAAACGATAGCGGTCGACGCAGAGGTTGACCAGGAAGCGCCGCTCCGGGAGCTTCGCACTGACCACGGCGAGATCGCTCAGGAACTGGTCGACGCGCACCGGCTGGTCGCCACGCCAAGCAACCACGGCGGAACGGTCACGATGCCCCAAGAAAGGGATGTTCGACATCGCTCGCTATCCTGGAGCCGGAATCGGATGCCGACTCGAATGCGCGAACGACACGCGGTCCCTAGTCGCCGCGACCGGGCGCTGCGAGGCCGCGCCCAAATTTGCGGAACGCCCACACTGAGGCGAACAGCGGAGCGTGTGTGAACTGCCGGTAGCGGAGTACGCGATAGATGTACTCGACAACGAACATCGCGACGATCAAAGGCAGGCCTAGCACATTCACGAACAACGACCAGGCCGCCAGCGAACCGAACGCAAACAGCAGAGCTGATGTGAGTCCCATGGCGGCGAAGAAGACGCACCACGCCCACGTCACTTGCCGTGTGTAAGCGGCGATATCCTCTGGCAAAGTCCCGTGCACCAGGCGCGCCAAACGCGTTACGAGAGCTTCACGTCCAGGCGCGAGAGTACGGGCAAATATCCACAAGAGAGCACCGTAGACAAGAATGGATGGCAGCGGATACAGGAACGCCAGACTCGGGGGACCCCGGCGCAGTGCAACGAGCATCAATCCGAGCACCAGGATCACAGCAAGGCCAGCGGCCCACCGGAAATGTCGCATGCGCGCGGCGAGCCATATTGTTCCGACCAACAACGGCCCCAGTGCCAGTTCGATCCCGAGCGAGGCTCGTCCCGTCGCTACGGCCCAATGGGTCGCAGCGGCATAGGTGATCACTACCGCAACGAGGCCGACAGTGATGATCCGCGCGCGCCGCGCGTCTGTCCTATTTCGTGCGGCTGCGCTGGACATGCTCGTTCAGGCTGCGCAGCGAGCTGAAGATCTTGATGTTGTCGCTATCGTCTGAACGCAACTGGAAACCGTAGGTTTTGGACACGGCCAGCGCTATCTCCAGGATGTCAATGGAATCTAGGCCCAACCCTTCCCGATAAAGGGCGGCATCGGGATCCACTTCCTCCGCGGACAGATCCAGGTTGAGGGTAGTGACGATCAACTCTGCCAGCTCCCGTTCCTGTGTGCTCATGATCTTGGCTCGGTCCATGCCTCGCTCGTTTCGCCTTTGACAGCGCGCTATTATAGCGGGGCGCAAGCAGTGCGGCGCCTGCCTTGGACTACGATTGAAACCCCTGACCCTGAGTGCATTCACATTGACGAGCAGCCTGGGCGCAGGGCTGAGACCGCACGTGAAGGCACTGCGAGCTGGGCGCTCAGGGCTGGCTCCGTGCGCGTTTGAGACTGCACGTCTCGACACTTGGGTTGGCCAGGTCCCGGATGAGGAACTGAGCGCGTTGCCAGAGCCAGCGGCGGACTGCCGCAACAACCGGCTGGCGCAGTTGGCCCTCGCACAAGACGGTTTTCTGGGGGCCGTCGCGCAGGCGCGAAGCCGATATGGGCGCCACCGCGTCGGTTTATTTCTTGGCACCAGCACTTCCGGTCTACTCCACACGGAGCTTGCGTACCGGCAGCGCGCGGCGGACACGGGTTCGCTGCCAGCAGAATTCGACTACGCCGCCACACAAAACACGTTCTCGCTCGGACGCTTCGTGCAGTCTCAGCTCGAGCTGCAAGGTCCGGCGGTGGTCGTTTCCACTGCTTGCTCTTCCAGCGCCAAGGCATTTGGTTCGGCCGCGCGCATGATCGCTGCCGGTTTGTGCGACGCCGCAGTCGTGGGCGGTACCGACAGCTTGTGCCTCACCACGCTATATGGTTTCGCCTCGCTCGAGCTGCTTTCCAACGCGCCCTGCCGTCCCTTCGACACCGAGCGCAGCGGGATCTCGATCGGCGAGGGAGCGGGGTTTGCGCTGCTGGAGAAAGGACAGGATTCGCCGGCTGCGGGCACGCTTCAGTTGCTGGGGTTGGGCGAGAGCAACGACGCCCATCACATGTCGACGCCGCACCCGGAAGGCGCGGGTGCACGTGCAGCAATGGAGCGCGCACTTTCGAGTGCCCGGCTGTTGGCCTCAGACATCGACTACATGAATCTGCACGGGACGGCAACGCGCAGCAACGACGCGGCAGAAGACAAGGCGGTCTATGCTCTGTTCGGAGCCGGCACGCCGTGCAGCTCCACCAAGGGGGCGACCGGTCACCTGCTCGGGGCGTCGGGAATCGCAGAGGCAATTGTCTGTGCGCTGGCGCTCAGGGAGCAGTTCATGCCCGGCAGCGCCAACACCCAGTGCGTCGATCCCGCGCTGCGCGTCCGCTATCTGCTTGCGAGTGCGGGGCGAGCGCCCACGCGAGTCATGAGCAACTCGTTCGGGTTTGGAGGCAGTAACTGCAGTCTGGTATTCGGTCGGGTGCAGTGATGCGCCGTATCTGATGCAGGTCTTCGTGGAAGGAGTTGGTTTGCGCGGGCCCGGCCTCAACGGCTGGGTTGCGAGCCGCGGGATCTTGGCCGGCGCCGAGCCCTATATTCCGGATGAGCTTATTTTGCCACCGCAGGATTTGCTTCCCGCCGCGGAGCGGCGGCGCATGGGATTGCCTGCCAAGCTGGCATTGAACATCGGGCTGGAAGCGCTGGCCAATAGTACGCACCCCGCCGATACCCTCGCTTCGGTGTTCGCTTCCTCCGGGGCCGACGGCCAGGTGATCCACCAGATCTGCGAATCTCTCGCCACAGAAGAACGCGACGTATCGCCCACCCGCTTCCACAACTCGGTGCACAACGCTCCGGCCGGATACTGGAGCATTGCGCTCCGCTCGAGGGCGCCATCGACGAGCCTATGCTGCTTCGATTGCAGTTTCGTCGCTGGTCTGCTGGACGCGTGCGCGTATTGCGCCGCTGAAACCGAGCCGGTGCTTCTTCTGTCCTACGACCTGCCCTATCCCGAGCCTTTGAACGCAGCGCGGCCAATCACAGGGGCGGTGGGCGCGGCGTTGCTGCTTGCTCCACGGGCTACCTCCGCCAGCTTCGCACAGCTGGCCGTACAAGTAGAGCCAAACGACTACCAGCCCACCATCATGCAGGACCCGGCTTTGGAGGCGCTGCGCGCCGGCAATCCCACGGCTCGCGCGTTGCCGTTGCTAGCCGCGCTGTCCGGCTGCCTCTCTGTTCCCAATCTCGTGCTCGAATACCTGCGGGGAACCGCGGTGACGGTGGCAGTTTCGCGATGCTGATGGACAAGAGCGAGATTTGCGCGCGAATCCCTCACGCGGGCGCTATGTGTCTGCTGGACGGCGTATTGTCCTGGGACGAGCGGCACATCGCATGCACAACCAGCAGTCATCGCGCCACCGACAATCCACTGCGGCGCGAGGGACGTCTACACGCCGTCTGTGGCCTCGAGTACGCAGCGCAGGCGATGGCCTTGCATGGCGGCCTCACGAGCGCCGTTCATGCACCCCCGTGCCGGGGCTATCTTGCGAGCCTGCGCGAGCTCATTTGCGGCGTCATGTATCTGGACACGATCGAGGGTGATCTGATGGTGGAGGCGGAGCGCCTTCTGCAGCAGGGCTCGGGCATCATCTATGAGTTCAGGGTGAGTTGCACTACCGGCGCGCTGGTCTCGGGTCGCGCCGCAGTCGTGCTGCAACCGTGATACGCCCCGCGTCTTCCACCAGAGCTGCAGAGCTCCGGCGCCGTCTGGCAATCCTATCCGGTTTCAGCGTGCGAGACTCAGTCCGGAGCCGACTGCTCCCGCGCGCAGCGCCGCGATCCGCTCGTCGAGCGGCGGGTGGGACATGAACAGCAGTGCGAATCCGCTGGTCTCACCCCCGGCGATACCGAAGGCCTTGACCTGAGCAGGCAGCGTTGTCGGCTCATGTGCCGATTTCAGCCGCTCCAGTGCAGCAATCATTTTTTCGCGCCCAGCTAGCTGTGCGCCGCCCGCGTCAGCACGGTATTCGCGCCGTCGGCTGAACCACATTACGATCATCGTCGCGACAAAGCCGAGCACGATTTCCGCCGCGATAGAAGTGATCCAATAGCCGATTCCGACCGAATCACGATCGTTCTTCAGCACCATACGGTCGACGACATAACCAATGACCCGCGCCAGGAAGATGACAAACGTGTTGACCACGCCCTGTATCAATGCCAGCGTCACCATGTCGCCGTTGGCAACGTGGCTGATTTCGTGGCCGAGCACCGCCTCGGCCTCATCCGGTGTCATGTTGCGCAGCAGCCCGGTGCTGACGGCGACTAACGCCCTGTTCCGGTTGGCCCCCGTGGCGAACGCATTGATCTCGGGGGCTTCATAGACTGCAACTTCGGGCATGCCGATGCCGGCCAATTGCGCATGCCGGCGTACCGTGTCCAGCAACCAACGCTCGGTTGCGTTGCCGGGGCTCTCGATGACTTGTGCTCCCACCATCCTTTTCGCTGACCACTTGGAAATAGCGAGGGATATGAAGGCGCCGCCGAAGCCGAAGAGAGCGGCGAACACGAACAGCCCATAAAAGTCCAGCCCGTTGGCGGTGAGGAATCGGTCCACCCCAAGAATCCGGGCGGTGAAGCTCAGCACCAGCAGGATTGCCAGATTGGTGATCAGGAACAGACCAATGCGTCTAAACAAGGTGCCCTCCTAAAGCCGAAGCAAAAGTCCAATGACCATTATCGCAATTTCCCGAGCTGCGCCGGAGACTCTCACGTTTCTCGCCTCAGCGCTCGTCGAGCGCCTCGAGCCTCTGCTGCAACTCGAGCCATGCTGCCTCCAGTTCCGCAACGCGACTGCTGACGCGGGCCTGTTCCACGAGGCACTTTTTCAGCCTTTCCCGGTCGTTCTCCGCGTATAGATTTGGGTCGGCGAGCAAAGTTTCAAGCTGCGCCTTGTCGGCGGAAAGCTGCGCGATTTCGGCTTCCACTGCACGCACCCGCTGCTCCACAGGTCTGCGTTGCGCCGAGAGCTGGTTGCGGGTCTCGGCTTCTAGTCTGCGCTGCTGCTTGCGGTCCACAGGCGGTTGGTTCACCAACGTCGGAGCTGCGGTACGCCGCCCGGTAACCCATCCACGGTAGTCTTCCAGATCGCCATCGAAGGACGCTACGCAGCCACCGCCGACGATGAGGAAATCCTCCGCTGTCGCACGCAGGAGGTGGCGGTCGTGGGACACCAGGACAACCGCCCCCTCGAACTCTTGTAGCGCGATGGTAAGCGCTTCGCGTGTGTCCAGGTCCAGGTGATTGGTGGGCTCATCCAGCAACAGTAGATTGGGGCGCCGCCAGATGACGAGCGCCAGGATCAATCGCGATTTTTCTCCCCCCGAGAAACGTCCGACCGGCGCATCAGTCATCTCTCCGCCAAAATTGAATCCACCTAAGTAGTCGCGCAGATCCTGCTCCCGCGCCCGGCGGTCCAGCCGTGCGAGGTGTTGCAGCGCCGAGTCCTCTGGACGCAATTGCTCGAGCTGATGCTGCGCAAAGTAGCCGACCTCCAACCCTCTGCCCGCACGCCGCTCGCCTGCGACCGGGGGCAGCTCACCTGCGAGGGTCCGCACCAGAGTCGACTTGCCGGCACCGTTGGCTCCAAGGAGCCCTACTCGCGCACCGGCTCTAAGCGTGAGATCGACCCCTCGCAACACCGGTACCCCGGAATGCCCTGCATCGAGTTCCTCGAGCGTGAGCAAGGTCTGAGGAGCATGAACCGGCTCGCGAAAGCGGAAGCTGACGGGCGAAGACGTGCGTACGGCCACGATGCGCTCGAGGCGCTCCAGCGCCTTCAGCCGACTTTGGGCTTGTCGGGCCTTGGTGGCCTTGGCACGGAAGCGATCGACAAACAGCTGCAGGTGTGCGATCTCGCGCTGCTGTTTGTCATATGCCGCCTGCTGCATCTGCAGGGCGGCCGCGCGTTGAGCTTCGAACTCGGAGTAGTTACCTTTGTAGAGTTTCAGAGCCCGGTTGTCAATGTGGCAGATATGCCCCACGGTGTTGTCCAAAAACTCCCGATCGTGGGAGATCAGAAGCAGCGTACCGCCGTAACCTGATAACCAATCCTCCAACCACAAGACTGCGTCCAAGTCCAGATGGTTGGTGGGTTCGTCGAGAAGCAGCAGGTCGGAGCGCGTCATCAAGGCTTGCGCCAGATTGAGCCGCATCCGCCAGCCGCCAGAAAACTCTGCGACCGGCCGCGTCAGTTCCGCCTGCGAGAACCCCAAGCCGTGCAGGATCTGAGCGGCGCGGGCGCGGGCACCATAGCCTCCGATTGCGGCCAGACGTTCATGTAGTTCGCCCAGGCGCTCAGCGGCCTGGTCATATCCGCCGCTATCGGCCTTCTCGGAATTGCGCTCCTGCGCTTCCGCATCGACCTGCTCGATTGCACGGATGGCGGCTTCGATCTCACCCAGCTCGACGTCACCCTCCAGCACGTACTCGAGCGCAGCATCCGTCGTCGCGGGCGTCTCCTGCGCGACCTGCGCGATGATCAACCCGGGCTGGACGTCGACATCGCCGACTTCACTGTGGAGATCGCCACGGAGAAGCGCCAGCAGGCTACTCTTGCCGCTTCCGTTGGCGCCGACGATTCCCACCTTCTGCCCCGCGAACACGCTCAGAGTAGCGCTATCCAGCAAGCGTTTTGCCCCGCGCTGCAGAGTCACCGCGCGCAGGGTAATCATGCGAGTAGACGAAGAGGTATCGAGTCGGGAACGGGCATGAAGCTGTGGTCACGCACGCCTGAATGCAAATCCTGGTGCCGTGCGCGGCGGCACTCGAGAGTTGGGGTGGCTGATGGGACTCGAACCCACGACAACCGGAATCACAATCCGGGACTCTACCAACTGAGCTACAGCCACCGTTCGGCCCACACGCGGCATCGCTGAATCTGCGCAGGGCGGATTTCTGGCCTGCCCGACGGGACTTGAACCCATAACCCCCAGCTTAGAAGGCTGGTGCTCTATCCGATTGAGCTACGGGCAGGAGCGACCGGGTATCCCCGCTCGGGCATGCTGGTCGGGGTGAGAGGATTCGAACCTCCGACATCCTGCTCCCAAAGCAGGCACGCTACCAGGCTGCGTCACACCCCGGAAGCGCGCTACTATAACTGTTACCCCGTAAACGGGTCAATTTGCCCCACTGCACCGTACGGCGTCACAGTCGGCCGTCTCAAACGGGCCCGCATAGGTTCGAATGTTGCTTGCGGGGCCCCTGGTTTTCTGATATTAAAGCGACTTTTTTTGTGGGAACGAGTGTCCATGACTGCTGAATTTCATACTCAGTTCAAGCCCTACCAGCCCAAGAAGGGCGAGCAGTACATGAATTCGAAACAGCTCGATCACTTCCGCAAGATGCTGAGCACGCTGAAGGACGAATTGGGCCAGGATATCGATCGCACCGTCCACACCATGCAGGACGAAGCGACCATCTTCGCCGATCCTAACGACCGCGCCAGTCAGGAATCGGATATGGCCCTCGAGCTGCGCAATCGTGATCGCGAGCGCAAGTTGATAAAGAAGATTGAAGAGACGATTGCCAAGATCGACATGGGCGAGTACGGGTACTGTGAGAGCTGTGGCGTGGAAATCGGTCTCAAGCGTCTTGAAGCACGCCCTACCGCAACGCTCTGCATCGACTGCAAGACGCTAGACGAGCTCAGGGAACGCCAAGTAGCGAAGTGAGCACGCGATACTGCGCGCTCCGATCAAGGACGGCAGCCACCCGGCTGCCGTCTTTCTTTTTGTGAGGCCACGCCGCTCGGAATGGGCGTCCGCAACGCGCAACACCAAGGATTCATGGGTTCGACGCGTCCGGCTTCTAAAGTTTGCTGCACAATGAGTCGTAAGTCCTTGTCTGGCACGCGTTTCCCAGGCATCGTCCCGGTTGAAATGCGCGTTTCGCTCCACTATAGTTCGCCCGATCGTTGCGCAGCCGTGCGCTCATCAAGCGCGTCGCCGCACAACGACCCCGAGCGTCGAGCGCGTCGAGCGCAGGTCCGTGACTCCCACGGAAGCACGTCTTGAGCAGAGGAGAATCGCGATGAAGCGTTGGCATCAAGGGCTCGGAGTTGCCGCGGGCATGGCGTTAGCCGTGCTTGTCATAACGGCCGGGCAAGCACGGGCCGAAGTCACCTACGAGCGCATCCGCAACGCTGAGAAATATCCGGGCGACTGGCTCACTTACCACGGCAGCTACAAAAGCTGGCACTACAGCGCGCTCGATCAGATCAACACCAAGAACGTGAGCAAGCTGGAGGTGGCGTGGACTCACGCGATGCCGCGCGCTGTACGCGGTCTTCAGTCCATGCCTCTGGCGGCGGATGGCGTCCTTTACTACTCCGGTCCTTACAACCAGGTGTTCGCACTCGACGGCTCTACAGGAGAGGTGATCTGGTACTACCGTCAGAAGCTCGACGAGGACCTGGTAGCCAAGCAAACTCATTCGCCCTACAACCGCGGCGTAGCGCTGGGGATGGGCAACGTCTACATGGGTACGCTGGACGGCAAGCTGGTTGCCATCGATATGAAGACCGGGAAGCTCAACTGGGAGACCAAGCTCATCAACTCCGAGAAGCTCACCGTCGGCTTTACCGGCGCGCCGCTATTCGTGAAGGACAAGGTTGTGATCGGTGCTCAGGGCGGGGAATGGCCCTACCGCGGCCCGATCTTCGCCGTGGACGCCAGCACCGGTCAGGAGATATGGAAGTTCTACACCGTCGGAGGTAACGACGGGACCAAGTCCGACGCGCGGAACACCTGGGGCAATGACTCGTGGAAGACAGGTGGCGGTGGCGGCTGGATGGCGGGTGCGTACGATCCGGATACCAATCTCCTGTGGTGGGGAACGGCCAACCCTGCGCCGCTGTACGACTGGTCAGGCCCGGATTGGATGACGGGGGGCGCTCGTCCTGGCACCAATCTATACACCAGCACCGTGGTCGGTCTCGATCTCGACAGCGGCGAACTCAAGGCCTATCACCAGGAGCTTCCCCACGATGCCTGGGATTTCGACAGCGCAGTCGGCGAGTTCGTGATGCTCGAGCGCGGCGGCAAGAAGTATATCGTGCACCCGAACAAGGGCGGCTTCATCTTCGTGTACGACCGCAAGGCGGCCATACAAAACGTCTGGCGCCTGGTCAAGAACATCAACTTCGTGAAAGACATCGACCCGCGCACAGGTGAATTGATCGGGCGCCGCGATTTCACCGAGGGCGATCAGAAGAGCCTTTGTCCATTCATCGCTGGCGGCATCAGTTGGAATTCGGGTACTTACAACCCCAAAACTGGCCTGTACTACAAGGTTGGCAACGAGTGGTGTATGGATCTTACAGTCAAGAAAACCTCGCCGATCCTGCAACCGATGGCGCAGCTCAACATCGGCGCAGACTTCAATCTCATCAATCCCCCCGACGGCAAGGCGCGCGGCCATATCTCGGCGCATGACCCGCTGACAGGTGCAAAGAGGTGGGAAGTCGAATTCCCCGAGCCGCCGCTGGCGAGCCTGTTATCAACCGCGGGAAACCTGTTGTTCGTCCCTGATTCGCGCGGGTGGTTACGCGCACTGGACGCCACGACGAGCAAAGAATTGTGGAAGCACAACAACGGACAGGGTCATAACGGTGGCATCATCAGCTACAAGGGCAAGGACGGAAGACAGTACATTGCCGTGGAAACCGGCTGGGGCGGGCTCGCGGGCGATGACTACGCTTCGTTCTTCGGCGCCCCTTACAACACCTTCCCGAAGGATTCGGGCGTTCTGGTAACTTTCCGTCTGCCGTGAGGGCCAGTTCGAGGAAAAACCTCAGCTTGCTTACGCCAGAGGCGCGCGGGTAAAGCCTAGGGTCGCGCAAGTCAAATAGAATCGGCGCGTCCTCTCCACGGGGACGGTAAATGTTGGCGTCGCATCAGGCTTGTCGGATGCGCTCGGCATCAGCGTCGATGCGACCAGTGTGCCAACGTCCCCCTGAATGACACCGTGTTGCGGATACCCGGGAACTTCTGGGGCCGTTTCCCGGACCAATCAGTAGGCGCGACATGTTCGTGCTGCGTGTTCAACCGTGTGGATATGACATGAAGATGAAAGCCAGCAACAAGCTCTCCAACCCTCGCCACATCCGTCATCGTCTGGGCTTGAACCAGCAGGAGTTCTGGGGGCGCATCGGCGTTACCCAAAGCGGAGGGTCTCGCTACGAAAGCGGTCGTACGATGCCGAAGCCAGTCCAGGAGCTGCTGCGCTTGGTGCACCTGGACCAGATCGACGTCCGCAAAATCACGCGCGGAGACTTTCAGGTGATCTCCTACCTGAAGTCGTCCGAACCTGGTCTGTACAAGAAGCTCCGCCTGCAGGCCACATCGGGCAACGGCTCTCAGCGCCAGGCTCGGCGGCGCACGTAGACAGGCAGACCTCGCGCTGGCGATGCTGCTTGCGCGAGGGCACTCTGTCTGTTTCCACAGGTTGCATACGCTAGCCTGGGACATCTTCTCTTTGCTGACCTGGGTGGATTGAGAGACACTGTCGGTTGCGGCGATCCTGGTGATCGCAATGACCATAATTCTGTCATTACTTCTCGCCGACGGCCTTTTTCTGCCCGCTTCGGCGTTTGGCGCAACAAGCAAGTCGACCCAACAAAGTACAAGGAGGAGATCATGCGACCTACCACAATTATTCCGGCCCTAGCCGCCGCGTTTCTCGGCTGGTCCATTGCCGTCCATGCCGACGACGCGATCCCGGTCAATACCGGGAATGCCCAGGCGGGTGATGGGCACGCTGTCATGTTCAAAGGCAACCCCCTTCCTCTCACGGGCGCCGGGATCAAAGTTGGCGATCCTATGCCGGCGGCGACCCTTACCGGCGCGGGCCTCGCTGCTGTGAATATTGCAGACAACAAAGGAAGGGTACGCATCATCAACGTGGTGCCATCTCTGGACACTCCGACTTGCAACGCCCAAACGCATGAGCTCGTCGAGAAGGATCCGGCTTTGGCCCAGAGCGTGGAACTGGTTACGGTCAGCATGGATCTTCCTTTCGCCCAAGCGCGCTGGCAGCGCGCGGCCAAGGCCAAAGACATGGTTTTCTTGTCCGACTACAAGAACGCGGAATTTGGTATGAGCACCGGCCTTCTGATCGCACCGCTTCACCTGCTGACGCGCACCGTGATCGTCACCGATAAGAATGGCGTTGTGCGCTACATGCAGATCGTCCCAGAGATCACCGAGTTACCCGACATGGATGCGGCGATGGCAGCCGCCAAGGCTCTACTCTGAGCCGGTCTTCGGCCGGGTAGGCAAGAGCCCCGCGCAGCGGGGCTTTTGTTTTTTGTTTGTAGTCCATACTGTTGCCGCATAGGGAAGGAGACGAGCGATGAACAAGGTTGTCGTGGCCGCCGTGCTGTTGCTGTCGGCAGTTGCGGCTGGAGAGGACAAGGACCGCCCGCGCGTTTGGACCTCGGCAACGGATCTGATGGCGCAATGCAGTCAGGTTTCGGATCAGTTCTCGACCGGAGCCTGCGTCGGTTACATGGTGGCGGCCGCCGAGATAGCGGACAGCGGACGCTTGAAGGGGTACCGCAGCTGTATCCCGAAGGATATGACAAAAGGGCAGCTGCAGGATGTAGTAACCAAGTATTTGGCCAAGCACCCGGAACAGCTGGAATACATCGGCTACCAGGTTGTCGTGGTAGCACTGGTCGAAGCGTACCCGTGCCAGGAGCATTGAGCGACTGACGCGCCGGATCCTGGGTTGGCGGAGGGTGAGGGATTCGAACCCCCGGTGGGTTGCCCCACAACGGTTTTCAAGACCGCCGCATTAAACCGCTCTGCCAACCCTCCGAAAACGGAGCGAGATGATACCGCTTTGTGCCTCAATCAACCAAGATAGGCTTGAAACTTTCAGCCGGCTGACCTACTCTGAATCATTGATTGGTTGAGGCAAGGAGGCCCGACTAGCATGCAACCCGAACTTCGCATTCCCGCTCAATCGCCGGTACTGGCGACGGAGCAGAACAAGGTCTTGCGCAGCACCTACATGTTGCTCGGATTGTCCATGATCCCGACGGTGATCGGTGCATGGCTGGGCGTAAATACCGACTTCTCCTGGATGGCGCAGCACCCCATCGCGACACCGCTGATCATGCTGGCGGTGATCATCGGGACGATGTTCGCCGTGAGCGCCCTGCGCAACAGCGTCTGGGGTGTGGTCGCAATGCTGGGATTCACTTTCCTGATGGGATGGTGGCTCGGACCCATGCTGCAATACGCTCTCCATTTCCGCAACGGTGGGCAGTTGATCGCCCTAGCCGCTGGCGGCACGGGGGCGATCTTCCTAGCCTTGGCCAGTTACGTCACGGTAACGAAGAAGGACTTCAGCTTCCTGGGTAAATTCCTATTCGTCGGCCTGATTCTGCTGGTGCTCGGCTCGATCGCAAACCTCTTTTTCCAGGTACCGGCGGCGTCACTCACCATTTCGGCGGTTGCCGTAGTTCTGTTCGCGGGCTACATGTTGTATGACGTCAGCCAGATCGTGAACGGCGGCGAAACCAACTACGTGATGGCAACGCTCAAGATCTACATCGACATCTACAATATGTTCATCAATCTGCTCAACCTGCTGTTGGCTTTCGCGGGGAATCGCGACTAGCCACGCACGACGTGGGCTGTGTGAGCGGGGCTGCAGCAGCAGCCCCGTTTTCTTTTTCTAGCGGTCGAAAAGAGCGATGGATTCGACATGCGAGGTGTGCGGGAACATGTTTACGATCCCTACGGCCTCCAGGCGATAGCCTTTGTCGTGGACCAGGACTCCAGCATCTCGCGCCAGCGTGGCCGGATTGCAGGAGACGTAGACGATGCGTTGGGGGCCATCGCTGTCCAAGGCTCGGACCAACGCATTTGCTCCATCGCGAGGTGGGTCGATCAACATGTGGTCGAAGCGCCCCAGTTGCGCGAGTAACGTGGCGGGACCCTCGAAGAGGTTGGCGACAACGAATTGGACGCGATCCCCTAGCCCGTTGCTCCTGGCATTCTCAACAGCACGCGCCAGCAGGTCGGTGCTGCCGTCCACCCCAACCGCCAAGGCCCCGCGACGCGCGATCGCGAGCGTGAAGTTGCCAAGGCCACAGAAAAGATCTGCAACGCGATCGCCGGCGCGCGGTTGGAGCAGCGAGATTGCTCGACGCACCAGCATACGGTTGACGGCGAAGTTGACTTGTGTGAAATCGCTCGGCCCGAAACGCATGTGGAGATCGAACTCGGGAAGCCGGTAGCACAGCGGGCGCACTGGCGTCGAATCGAGCGCATAGATCGAGTCTAGCCCGCCAGGTTGTATGTAAAAGTCAACGCCGTAGCGTGCCGAGAATGCGCGCATGCGCGCCGCATCGGAGGCCGGGACGGCGTCCAGGACCCGCAGCGTCAACGCTTCGCTTTCCTCTCCCACTGCTACTTCTATTTGCGGAATCCGATTGCCGAGCATCAGCCCAGAGATCAACTCCCGCAGCGGTACGACAAGATCCGAGATGCGCTGCGGCAGCACCTCGCAAGAATCCATATCCACGATGAATGGCGTACGGCGCTCGCGGAAACCGACCAGCGCGCCTCCTTTCCTGGCTACTTGTCTGACAGACAGCCGCGCGCGTTGCCGGTAGCCCCAGTAAGGCCCATGGATCGGGGAGAGGAGCATGCCGGGCTCCACTTTTCCGATGCGGGCGAAGCTGTCCTCCAGCACCCGTTGCTTGACCGCGACTTGCGCGTGCGGATCGAGATGCTGGACACTGCATCCGCCGCAACGCTCGTAGTGTTGGCAGCGCGGTATGACCCGCGCGCTGCTCTCGTGCAACACGCGAGTCAGGTTCGCCAGGTCGAAGTTGGGTTTGCGCCGCCAGCGTTGGAACTCGACCACCTCACCCGGCAAGGCGCCTTCGATGAAGACGACTTTACCTCCGGCGCGCGCAATGCCCCGTCCGTCATGTGCCAAGGCCAGAACCGCTGCGGGCGCTTCAGCCGACGACGTGGCGCCGATCTGGTTCAGGCTCGGGTTCGCGCTGCCAGGCTCCGATAAACTGCTGCCAGTGGGGAGCGGCGTAGTGAGCAAGAGCGTCATGGGCGAGCTTGATTTCTCGGTCGTGCTGCTCGTCGCTCAACGCACCGCGCAGGAGTTGGAAGCGCAGAAACACCAGGTAGGTGTTGGCCACATCGGTTTCGCAATAGCTGCGGATCGCGGCAAGCTCACCCTGTTGAAATGCGGCCCATACCTCGGAACCATCCATTCCAAGTTTGCCAGGAAACCCGAGCAGCCGAGCGATGTCATGCAACGGGGCGGAAGCCCGGGGCTGGTACAGCGACAGCAGATCCATCAGATCCAGATGTCGTAGGTGATAGCGGCTGATGTAGTTGTTCCATTTGAACTCGCGGTCATCCTCACCAAGATCCCAGTAACGCGGCGCGCGAACCCGATGCACTAAGGCACGATAGTGCAGGACGGGCAGATCGAAGCCCCCGCCGTTCCAGGATACCAGCTGTGGGGTGTATTTCTCGATGCCGTCGAAGAACCGCTGCAGCAGTTCGGCCTCGGAGTCCTCCGGCTCTCCCAGCGACCACACCGTGAAGCTGTTGCGCTCGCGCAGCGCGCACGAGATCGCGACTACTCGATGCAGATGGAGCGGCAGGAAATCACTCCCAGTTGCATCCCGGCGACGCTGAAAAGCGAGTTCTGCGACCTCCACATCGCTCATGTCCGCTGCCAATCCGAGGATGCGGCGTATGCCGGCAACGTCCGGGACAGTTTCGATGTCGAAGGCCAGAACAGGGGTCATCGCGGCTGGGGCGGTCAAGGGCGACAGAAGTTTAACAGTTCTGGCTCCCGTCCCTCGCCGCGCCTACCATCCTGCAGCAAAGGGATAGAGCCCGACCAGGGGGAGGACGAGTGAACCACGAAGCGCGCCTGCACGCAGCTCCGGCCGGGCCGCCACCGATTCCCGCATATTTGCGACATGCACGGCTCGGACACTGGGTAGCGGAGATCGCGCGACTCGCTCAACCCGATCGCATCAGATGGTGCGACGGTTCGGAGAACGAGTACCGCACGATCTGCGCTGATCTGGTTCGCGCACGAACGCTGATTGCGCTCGATCCCGACAAACGTCCCGGGAGCTTCGTGGCGCGCTCGGACCCAGGCGATGTGGCGCGTGTCGAGGACCGAACGTTCATCTGCAGCATCAACCGAAACGATGCTGGTCCTACCAATAACTGGATGGACCCCGCGGAGATGAAGGCGCGACTGCTGCGGCTGTTCGAGGGCTGTATGCGTGGTCGTACGCTGTTCGTCGTCCCGTTTAGCATGGGTCCTATCGGTTCGCCGCTGTCCAGGGTCGGAGTGCAGATCACTGACTCTCCCTACGTCGCTGTCAGCATGCGCATCATGACCCGCATGGGACGTGCGGCCCTGGAAGCGCTGGGCGAAGACGGCGAGTTCATTCCGTGCCTGCATTCCATCGGCATGCCGCTCGCACCGGGAAACGCAGATGTGCCCTGGCCATGCAACCCCGATCACAAATACATCGCCCACTTTCCCGAAGACAAGGCGATCTGGTCGTTCGGAAGTGGCTATGGCGGTAATGCACTGCTCGGCAAGAAATGCCTCGCGTTGCGCATAGCATCCAATATGGGGCGTACGGAGGGTTGGCTGGCCGAGCACATGCTGATTTTGGGCGTGGAGTCTCCCGACGGGGAGAAGACCTATGTCGCAGCCGCTTTCCCCAGCGCATGCGGTAAGACCAACTTCGCGATGCTGGTGCCACCACCGGCGTTCGACGGTTGGAAGGTAACTACCGTTGGCGACGATATCGCCTGGATCCGACCAGGCCCCGACGGGCGCCTGTACGCGATCAATCCGGAATACGGCTTCTTCGGCGTGGCTCCCGGTACGTCCAGACAGTCCAACCCGAACGCGATGGCGACTCTGGAAAAGAACTGCATCTTCACCAACGTCGCCGTGACCAGCGACAAAGATGTCTGGTGGGAGGGCATGACAGATGAGCCGCCGGCTTCGCTGACCGATTGGCGAGGTACACATTGGACCCCGCAGTCCAGTGTCAAGGCAGCACACCCGAACGCGCGGTTTACCGTCCCGGCATCGCAATGTCCATCCATGGATGCTGATTGGGAAAAGCCAGAGGGTGTGCCTATTTCAGCATTCATCTTTGGTGGGCGGCGAAGCGAAACCATTCCCCTGGTCTACGAAGCCTTCAACTGGGCGGACGGCGTTTACGCGGCCGCGACCATGGGCTCCGAGACAACCGCGGCGGCCACCGGGAAGGTCGGCGAGGTGCGCCGCGATCCCTTCGCCATGCTTCCGTTTTGCGGGTATCACATCGGCGACTACTTCGACCACTGGTTGGAGCTCGGGCGCAAGCTGGCTGACCCGCCGCGCATGTTCTGCGTCAACTGGTTCCGCAAAGGTGCGGACGGCACTCTCCTCTGGCCAGGCTACGGCGACAACATGCGTGTCTTAAGGTGGATAGTCGAGCGCTGTAAGGGACGCGCTGGCGCTGTGGAAAGCGTGCTCGGTTGGATGCCGCGCAAGCAGGATCTGGAGTGGTCAGGTCTGACTGGCGAGGCTCAGACGCGCTATGGGGACTTGATGGCGGTGGAGCGTGACGCGTGGCTCCGCGAGCTGCTGCAGCATGAAGAGCTGTTCGTGAAGCTCTACGACAAGCTACCGAAGGAGTTCACTCGCAAGCGCGAGCTTCTGCTCGCAAGCCTATGCCGCTCCGCGGAGCGCTGGACGGTTCCGGATTGAAGAGGCGTACTATCCGAACACGCCAGTCGACAGATAGCGATCGCCACGGTCGCACACGATCACGACAATGACAGCGTTCGCGACCTCCTTCGAAAGCTCGAGCGCTGCCCACATTGCTCCGCCAGACGAGACGCCGGCGAACACGCCCTCATCCTGCGCCAGATGCCGCATGCTCTCCTCCGCGTCCGCCTGGCTCACCTCGATGATGCGGTCCACTCGCTCCGGCTCATAGATTCTGGGCAGATACGCCTCGGGCCATTTGCGGATCCCGGGTATCTGAGAACCGGGCGTCGGTTGACAGCCGACGATCTGAATCGCCTGGTTCTTCTCCTTGAAGAAACGTGAACAACCCATGATCGTCCCGGTGGTACCCATGCTGCTGACGAAGTGCGTGA